>ERZ781272.16-NODE-16-length-301797-cov-14.944111_pt1 | contig 301797 bp, 243 predicted proteins | sample MGYA00375850_ERZ781272 | MGnify/ENA primary metagenome ERZ781272 (study PRJEB29790, sample SAMN06051246) | human gut metagenome | host: Homo sapiens | place: USA: Cincinnati, Ohio | collected 2013-06-21 | study: EMG produced TPA metagenomics assembly of the Gut...
CATATGTTAATTTTGTTTTCTCTGATATTTCATATACTTTTTCCATAAATCAATTGTACCATATGTGCATAAATTGTACAATAAAATTTTCGAATGTATGTTCTGTTTTTGTATAGAAAAATGTCTGACTATTTCAAGTACTATTTAAGATGATTTACTATGTTACAGTCAGGAAACTGACAATGGATTTTTTTAAAGCCGTGCTGACAGACACATATATTTACATGCTGCAAAAGCGAATCCGGAACAAACCCTGCCGGTTAACTCACGATTTAAATCACGAAAATGCACCGGCAAAATTTTCAAACGCCAGAACATATGATATCCGCTGTCACCCTGGATACAGTTTTTCTTAGTTTTTATTAACGCCCTCTATAACCGGTCATACCCGACGCTGTCGGCATCCACCCCAAGCTTTTTAATCTCATGATCCAGGTGGCGCTTATATGCTTCCACGAACCGGAGCATCCCATCGAGTTGTTCCTCAGTCACCTGATCGAACACCACTTTATCCCGATCCTCGAACTCCTGATGCAGTTCCTCATGAATCTCAAAGACCTGTTCGCCCTGTTTTGTAAGTCTAAAGTAGATTTCCTTCCGGTTCTCCGGTTTCTGGTAGCTCTCAACGACTCCCTTTTCCATAAGTTTCTTTGTAATTTTGCTGATTGCACTTCTGGTCATATAGAAAGCCTCAGCAAGCTTTGTCACATTAGAGTCCGTATTTTTCCCAATATATTCGATGCAGTGCACTTCCGAAGGCTTATACCCCTTCAGCAGTCTTTTCATCTTATACTCATCCAGAAAAATCCTCTTATTAAACAAATCCCAGAACCCGCCAAAAACCTGTTCTTCCTTACTCATGCCCCAGCCTCCCATTTTCCACGTGCTGCTTTATATAAAATACTTTATCAAATCTTCTATATCCCACTGCCCCTATCCTTTACTTCCCACCGCCTCCGCATTTTTTCCAGCGCAGCCGGTGCCAGCGGACCTTTCACAGCCTGGCCGCCTTCTCTTTTCCCCAACTGCCTGCGCAAAGTCCGCGTCCCCCCGTCCAGCCCTAATTCTGACTAATTACCGGCACAAACACCCGGTTACTCACCGGGTCCATTTTCCCCAGCTCTGCTTCCACGTTTTTTACCGCTTCCTCGCAGAACTGATCCTGGCTGCACACCAGCACCTTGCCGCGTTTATCCGGCTTCTCATACGTTCCATCCGGTTTCAGTATATGAGCCTTCACATTGTCCTCCAGCTGAACCTTTAAGACATGCATAACCTGTTCCTTTAAGGATTCCTCCTCCACAGGGAACATGATCTCCACACGCTTATCCAGGTTTCTCGGCATCCAGTCGGCGCTGCCCATATAGATCTCCGGACTTCCGTCATTTTCAAAATAGAAGACACGGGCGTGTTCCAGGAAATTACCGACAATGGAGTGTACCTCGATGTTCTCGCTCAAATTAGGAATGCCGGCCTTTAAGCAGCAGATTCCGCGGATCACCATCTCAATTTTTACGCCAGCACAGGAGGCCTCGTATAGCGCGGCCGCAATCTCCTTGTCGCAGAGAGAGTTCATCTTTGCCATAATATGTGCCGGTTTCTTCTTTAAGGCGTTCTGCGTTTCACGGCGAATCATCTTTAAGAACCGGTTTCTCAGCCAGATAGGCGCTACCACCAGTTTATTCCAGTGCAGCGGCTCGGAGTAACCGGACAGCATGTTAAAGACCGCCGTGGCGTCCTCGCCGATCTGCGGGTTGCACGTCATGAGCCCAAGGTCCGTATAGAGCTTTGCTGTGGAATCGTTGTAGTTGCCGGTTCCCAGATGCACATAGCGGCGGATTCCGTCTTCCTCCCGGCGCACCACCAGGGTGATCTTGCTGTGGGTCTTTAAACCCACCAGTCCGTATATAACGTGACAGCCCGCTTTCTCCAGCTTCTTTGCCCAGTTAATATTATTCTCCTCATCGAAACGGGCCTTTAGCTCCACCAGAACGGAGACCTGTTTCCCGTTGTCGGCCGCTTCAGCGAGGGCCGCGATAATCGGGGAATTGCCGCTGACGCGGTAGAGGGTCTGCTTGATGGCGAGCACATCCGGATCCTTAGCCGCGCTCTTTACGAAGTTTACCACCGGACCGAAGGTCTCGTATGGATGGTGCAGCAGAATGTCGCCCTTTCGGATATTCGTAAATATGTCATCCTCGTTCATCAGAGCCGGAACCCGCTGCGGAACGTACTTCGGAGCCTTTAAATGCTCGAAGCCCTCAAGTCCGTACATCTTCATCAGGAACGTCAGATCGAGCGGCCCTCCGATCTCATAGATGTCGCCCGAGCTGATGGAAAGCTCTCTCTTTAATATCTTCAGCAGGCTCTTGTCCATCTTCTCGTCGATTTCCAGACGGATGGCCTCGCCCCACTGGCGCTTCTTTAACTGCTTCTGGATCTCCTCCAGTAAATCAACCGCCTCTTCCTCGTCGATGGTCAAATCCGCGTTCCTCATGATACGGAAGGGACTGTAGGCGACCACATTATAGTTTAAGAACATGGAACCGATGTTGCGTTCGATGATCTCCTCCAGAAGGATCACGGAACGGCCGGATTTCCTGTCGGCTGGGATCTCCACGATTCTCGGCAGTACGCTGGGTACCTGAACCATGGCGAACTCTAAGTCCTCTTCTCCGCTCTTCTTCTGAAGAAGCGCCGCGATGTTTAACGTCTTGTTCCGGATTAACGGAAACGGGCGGGACGAGTCCACAGCCATCGGGGTCAGAACGGGATATACATTTTCCCGGAAATACTCATCTACGTAGGCGCCCTGTTCCGCGTTTAAGTCCGCATGGGTCGTGACCACACACAGGCCATTCTGCTTTAACGCAGGGAGTATTGAGCGGTTGTAGGTGGAATACTGCATGGCTACCATCTCGTGCGTCTTTACGCCGATCTTTTCCAGCTGCTCTGAGGGCTTTAAACCGGCGATATCCGGCTTCGTATATTTTGCGTGGACCATGTCCTTTAAGGAGGCGACACGGACCATGAAAAATTCGTCCAGGTTTGACGAGGTAATGCTTAAGAATTTCAGCCGTTCAAACAGAGGCAGGTTCTTATCCCTGGCCTCACTCAGCACGCGGTAGTTAAATTCCAGCCAGCTCAGTTCACGGTTTACATAATTATCAGGATTGTAGAATCTTTCATCAATATCTGCCATCAGGACAACCTCCTCTTCTGTTTTAATACAGGCCGGATTCCGAAAATTTCCTCGAAGAAATCCGCTTTCTGGGCAAATGCCACCGCCTCCAGGGTAATATCCCCTCCATAGGTCGTGGTCACCAGCAGCTGGCCTTCCTTAACACTCAGACGGCAATCGTGAAGCTTCTGCTTATGGCTCCGGTCCATGGCATTGGCCAGCCGCAGAATCGCCGTCAGCTTGGCGATCAGTATGGTCACGTCGTTATGGGTCAGCTCACCCTTTGTATCACGAAACAGGTCTTCATTAAATGTGACCTCATTGTAATCGAAATCAATGCTGTTATAGCGCACCACATTGGCGATGATCTCACGCTCCATATGGGATAAACCGATGATCTCCGTCGACATGATGATATTATACCCCGACTCTCCCGTGTACTTCATACCTATGAATTTGCCGCAGGAGTGGATGATGGCGGAGATCTGCAGCAGGAGACGCTCTCTCTTTCCCATGCCGTGGTACCGCTTCATGCTGTCAAATATATCGAGAACGTGTTTCTCCATATCCGCCGTGTGGGAAGCGTGACATTTGTAGCGCTTCGCCATGTTACGGGACGCCGCAAGGATATCCTCGGTGAAATCGTGGGTGAATTTTACCGCCCTGGTCTCCTCCGCATATTCCGCGGCAATGCCGTCGCAGAGACGGATTCCGGGTATCCAGAACATCTCGGCCCCGGTCAGCTCTAAGACTCTCCGGTAAATAATGGCCGCCGGCATTAAGAGGGCCGCGTACTCGCTGTTCACCCCGAAACGCTCTTCGATCTGGTAGAGAGGCATATCCACCAGCTTCTCATAGAATGCCTTGAAATCTTCTGCGGTCACCCGGTCCACAGGTTTCCCCGTTCCGCTTCCTCTGGATAAATAGAGGATACATTCCCCAATGCCGATTAAATTCTTGATCTCTCGGTCCTTTAAATACATCTTTTTAAAAGTCACAAGCTCATTATCCACCAGTTCCTCGATGAGAGTATTCTCCATCCGGATGTCAGCCTGGATATTGGACATCATCTCCCGTATCCTTAAGACGCCCAGGAGAAGGTTCTGGGTGGAGATCAGTGCATCCTTATCGAACAGGGATATCTGCATGCTGCCGAAGCCCACGTCCACAATGGCTGTACCTTTCTGAATTGTCTTGTTAAATTCCGCGTCCTTGGAGGCAATGGCCTTATAGCTGATAAACCGCTGTTCCGAGTTGCTGATGATCTGTACTTCAATCCCTGTCCGAACCCGGATCTGATCCAGTACGATCTGGTTGTTGCGGGCCTCGCGCATGGCGCTGGTGGCATAGGCGCGGTACTCTGAAATCTTGTAGGCCTCCATAATCTCCGCAAACTGCTGTAAGACGCCGCACATCTCCTCCACCAGTTCATAGCTGATCTTTCCATTATTATAGGTATCTTTTCCAAGGGCGATGACGTGGCGCACATGGTCTACCCGGCGGATTCCGTATTTGGGCGAAACCTCATAGATACCGAGTTCCAGTTCAAATGAACCCACGTCGATGGCTGCGAATAGTTTAATTGCCATACTTGTCCTCCTTACCGCCCAGTACGGGCAACATCCTTTCCATTATACTCTCCTTTTGTCAGGACATGTGTCAAATTTGCGTAAAATCTTCCCGGGTGCCCATCAGGTGTGTGATGAACTGGCTGGCCGTCCTTCCGGACAGTCCTCCGTGGCTTAGCTCCCACTTGTTGGCCTCCGCGTAGAGCTCCTCCAAAGGCATATTTACATGATACCGCTCCGCCAGCTCCCTTACAATGTTCTGGAACTGCTTCTTATCCGGAGAGCCAAAGTATATGGTCACGCCGAATCTGGCTACCAGTGACAGCTTCTCCTGTACGGTGTCGTTATTATGTAATTCATCATCCAGCTCCCTCTTATCACTGAACTTCTCACGGATCAGATGGCGCCGGTTGGAGGTCGCATAAATCAGCACATTCCCCGGCTTCTTTCCGAGACCGCCTTCGATGATGGCCTTTAAATACTTGTATTCCAGCTCGGAATCCTCAAAGGACAAATCATCCATGTAGATGATGAACTTGTAGTTCCTGTCCTTCACCTGCTCCTGTACCTCGGACAGGCTCTTGAACTGGTGCTTGTATACCTCGATGATGCGCAGCCCCTGCTCGTAGTACTCATTTAAAATAGCCTTGATGCTGGAGGATTTCCCCGTTCCGCTGTCGCCGAACAGAAGCACATTGTTGGCCGCTCTTCCCTGGATAAATGCCTCCGTATTCTCGATCAGCTTCTTCTTCTGAAGCTCGTAGCCGATGATATCGTCCAGATAAATGTGCTCCACATTGGTGATGGGATTAATATGGACCTCGTGATCGATCTCCTCGATTCGAAACGCCTTGTTAAGCCCGAACTTGCCGACGCCGAACCGGCGGTAAAACTCCGTCACGGCTTTTCCGAAGGCGGCTACATCCTCAGACCGCTCCAGCTCCACCGCCAGCGCCACGATCTGGTCCCGGATTCTCTTGTTGAACACGCGGCTGTTGCCATTGGCCGCGTGGTAGTCTGAAAGTGCGGACCAGACACCGCCGCCCGTCGGACCATCCCCGCCGTCCAGTGTTTGGATATCGTAATCAAACAGCTCCTTGATCACGTTGAAATCATGGGCAGCCAGTTCATTCAGAGAGCCTTCGATATGGCCCACAATTTCACATGAAGTACTGTATACATTTTCGTTGTTTGCAAGGCAGAATGCTAAAAAACAATGCCAGAGATTCCCCTCAAAGCCGTAAGTCACCGCCATGTCGATCAATTGGCTGGCACAGGCATAGGAATCCGGCATTGTTCTCGGCTTGTCGTCCGGCCCGACGGCCAGAAGTGTGGAAACGTGATCAAACAGTTCCCGGTGCTGCAGATTTCGGTAGATAATGAGTTCCTGCGATTTCATAAGTTCCTCCCTATTTTTTCGAAATGGCCAGGCAGCCTACAGCCGCCTGACCGTTCTTCGTCCCTTAATAATTGCCTAAAATTCTCATGTTAGACGCTTCTTCTTCAATTCCCTTTAACGCATTCTGAATCTGCGCATCGCCCAGGTTTCCCTCGATATCGACGAAGAACCGGTATTCCCAGTTCCTTCCGGCAATGGGCCTGGATTCGATCATGCGCATGTTCACATGATTATAGATAAAATTGCTCAGCATATTGTACAGGGAACCGCTCGTGTGGGGAAGCTCGAAGCTGATGCTCACCTTCGACGCATCCTCCCGGTATATGGGATCCCTGGACAGGATGATGAACCGGGTCGTATTATTTTTGTTATGATTGATGGATGGCTCCAGCACCTTTAAACCGTACAGCCTTCCGGCTGTCTCGCTGGCCACCGCCGCCTGATTCTTCTTCCCGTCATTCAAGACCTTCTTTGCAGACGCCGCGGTGTTCTCCACACTGTACTGCGCCCAGTCCCGATGGGAGTTTAAGTATCGGGAGGACTGCATCAGCGCCTGGGGATGGGAAAATACGGTGGTAATATCCGAAAGCTCCGCCTCCGGAAGTCCCAAAAGCGCATGGCTGACCGGGATGAAATTCTCCGCCACAATGTAATTATGGTATTTGATCAGCAGGTCGTAATTATCGCTGACCGCCCCCGCCGAGGAATTCTCGATGGGCAGGACCGCGTAATCGGCCCGGCCGGCCTCGACCTCCTTCATGGCATCTTCCCAGAACTGCACGTGATAGGCGTCCACATCACTGCCAAAATACTGCAGTGTGGCTTCATGGCTGTATGCACCTTCCACTCCCTGGTACACCACGCGGATTCCCTTCAGAGGAAGCTCCTTCACGGCCTTGAAATCCATCCTGGCTGTCAGTCCGTGTTCCGCCATCAGCTTATACTGATACCGGCGGCTGATCGTCATCATCTGGCTGAACAGTTCCTCCACGGCCTGCTTCTGGAAGCTGTCGTCTGTCATGGCCTTCACGGAGTCCAGCTTCTGTCTCTCCCGCTCTCCGTCGTAGACCGGTTTGCCGTTTTCAATCTTATATTCCGCCACGTCGCCGCATAGGCGCATGCGTTCCTCGAACAGGGTCACAATCTCCCTGTCGACCTGATCCAGTTGTTTTCTGATTTCCTGTAAATCGAATGTACTCATAAATTCTGTCCTTCTGCCAGCTGAAGCCTAAGCATGGCCTTTATCTGTTCTTCCGTGTAAGCCCCCGGGAACTTCTTCACTTCCGGAGGAAGTTCCTTTGTGTGGAACGGCTCTCCAAAGGTGATGGTCACATGGGACGGTTTGATCTTCGGAAAATGCTGTTCAAAGACTTCTGCGGTCCCTGTCAGGGCCACTGGCACCACATAGCAGCCGCTCTTTTCCGCAATCTTTAAGCTTCCCTCTTTGAACGTCAGCATATCCAGCGGGTCGTCGTTCTTATTTCTCGTTCCCTCCGGGAAAATCCATACGGAGACGCCGCGTTTCACCTGTTCAATTCCTGCAAGGATGGTCTTTAAACCTTCCTTTAAATTCACGCGGTCGAGAAAGAGGCAGTTGACCAGCTTCATCCAGGATGAAAGAAGCGGAATCTTCTCCATCTCCTTCTTGGCCACAAAACCGGTCAGGGACGGAACCGTCACATATCCCACCAGGATATCGAAATAGCTGCGGTGGTTCCCCACGTAAAGTACCGCCTGGTCAGTCGGGACATTCTCTCTTCCCTTTACCGTGATCTTCACTCCCGCCATCCAGAGGATCAGCCGGAATACACACTGGATCACGGCCAGACTCTGCACATCGCGCAGGCGGCGGTTTTTCTTACCAATCAGAAATTCCACCAGCATCAGCGGAATACTTAAAATTAAAAACAGAATGACAGTTGCTGCTACAAATATAAAACGTATCATTGGTCTTCCCCTCCATTTTTACTATTATATAAAATGAAGAGTGTAATTACAAGACTTACCCGCCTTTCTTTTTCGTAATTTGCTCAAATAAAAGCCCTGTGGCGAACCACAGCGGAGCAAAATCGAGCCGTATGAGGCCGTCGATATTCGTACTCCGTCCCGTATAGTCCCAGGGACACATTCCCCGTGACCGAAGCCACGCTCCTGAGGCGTATTCGGCCACAAAAATCAGGACCATGTAAAGCATACCGTGGCGGACCGCCAGATCCGACTTTTTTACGCTCAGTGATTTCCCCGGATTGAGCCAGTCGTCGATCCATTTGCCGATCGGTCCCAGAAGCGCTCCGCATCCGTAGATAGGGAACATCAAAAGGGACGTCCTCCCCATCAGCCTCCAGTCGTGCCTCATGATCGATTCCGCTGACGTAAAAAGGACCTCCAGGCACCAGCCTGTAATTCCGCATTTGCAAAAATTGACCGGGAGCTGTTTTAGCTGCAGCGCCGTGCTGCTGATTGTAAATTTTTTGAATGTTGTTGTGTTTAGTGTTGTCGTCTTCATAAGTACCAGTATGTACCCAAAGCGGTAATTTTATGAACAAAAAATGAGGTATAAAAAATATGGAAGCTTTTCAAATAAAGTATTCTTGTTTATCCGCTCTGCATATGATACAATGTAATTGCCAAAGAATGCAAATTCTTTCCATATATTTTAGTATGGACACCTGTATAAGGAGCGTACAGCGGTGTTTCTGGCATCGATAAAAACTTTACAGTGACATCAGTAAATGAAGGAAGCCTGGCTGTCCTGAATGCCGGATAGGTGAAAGGCCTATATGTTGGTAAAGCAACGCAACAAACCAGAATTATTCCTGACAAAGAGTTATGGAACATTCCATGACTCTTTGCTTATCTACGAAAGAAAAGCATGATATCAGAGCAAATCTTAGCTATATTACAAAGGCATATCCAAACATACGACGAAAAATGCAGCAACGATTATTTGATTGTTTTCACAACTGGGAAAAGGCATAATCCCGATTTTTGTGAAATAACATTCAACTTTTATAATTACTGGCATCTATTGGGCTGCGAAACAGCCTCTGAAGATGCCTTTTTAACGTACAAAAATTGTAAAAATTATCAGGATGTGTCAAAGGATATTAACCTTTTGTATGGATTATCCACATTTTACAGAAAAGAACGTACATTTGAACAGGTTTTTGACTTTGTTAAAAAAGCAAAATCAGTAAGACTTGGCTATACAACAATCGGACCCGAACAATATCAACTTACAATGGCAATTGGAAATAGCATCGGGATTATCGGATATGATTTTCCAAAAAGTAATGCCAGAAGATTTATGATTCCGAAAACCTGCCAGGAAAAATCACTTAGGATGGTAACAAATGAAAGCAAGAAAATTTTGTTCATACTCAGTAAAGAATCCGGCCATAAAATCTATGACCGGATTGAATATGAGATAACGAAAGATCTGTCGAAAGAATTCATGAACGGGTTACCAGAAATAATAATAAAATTATAGCAGATCGCCTACGGCACCATTTCACCATTGTGACGAAAGCTTTCGTTTTAAAGAAGCGGCGACAACAGTCTGCTGCACTGCTCCTTCACCCGGATCCACAAGTCTCTCGACGCATAGCCCTCTCTGGTTATCTCTTTGCAAAGCTTTAAATCCTCAATAAAGATATTTTCCAGTTCTTTCGTGGTCTCCTCATCGTAAATGACGGCATTGACCTCAAAATTCAGCTCAAAGCTTCTGATGTCCATGTTTGCCGTGCCATAGGAGCAGACGCGCCCGTCTGTCATCACGCCCTTGGCATGGAGGAAGCCGTTCTCATACGTATAGCACCTGGCTCCCGCTGACAGAAGATCACCCACATAGGAGTAGGTCGCCCAGTATACAAACGGATGGTCCGGCTTGCACGGGATCATCAGGCGGACATCCACTCCGGACCTGGCGGCAATAGAAAGCGCGGATAAGACGGCATCATCCGGAACAAAATACGGCGTCTGGATATAGATATGGTCGCGCGCCTTTGCGAACAACCGGATATAATTGTCCCGGATCTGCCTGCTGACAGCGTCCGGACCGCTGGCAATGATCTGAATCCCCAGCGGATGAATACCTGGATCCACCTGATCCAGCCGGAATAAATCGGCGCCGGTCTCAAAATACCTCATATCCTTAAACAGGTTTTCTCCTGCCGCGTAATTCCAGTCCAGCGCGAAACGAATCTGAAGACTCAGCACAGAACCGCCCGTCAGCTTTAAGTGCGTATCCCTCCAATAGCCGAACTTGGGGTCTCTGGAAATATACTCGCGCCCGATGTTAAATCCGCCCACGTAGCCAACCTTGTTGTCAATAACCACGATTTTCCGGTGGTTGCGGTAATTCATTCGAAGCTGGAGCCGTCCCAGGATGGGCGGAAAGAAAATCCCTACCTTCACACCGCACTGCTTCAGTTCCTCCCATTTCTTCTTCGGCATGAAACGGCCGCCCATACCGTCACAGAGAATACGGACCTCCACTCCGGCTCTGGCCCGTTCGGCCAGGATCGGGCTGATGGAATCGAACAGCTCGTCGTCCTTGATAATATAGTACTGAAGGTGGATAAAACGGTCGGCTTTTCTCAGTTCATTGCGCAGATCCGTATATTTTGCCTCGCCATCCGTAAAAATGCGGACAGTATTGTCGATGGTCAAAACCGCTCCTGAGGTCTCTAAATTGTACAGCACCAGGTCCTCATAGTCACGGGACAGATGAGACTCCAGGCTGGTATCGTGCGTCTTTAAAAACTCCTCCTGGCCGCGCACGGTAAAATAGACGCGGTCCTCCACTTCCTTGACGCGGAACATCTTGCTTTTCCCCATGTCCTGCCCCAGAAGGAGGTAAAACACGAAGCCAAAAATCGGTATGAAATACAGGACCATCAGCCAGGTCCAGACAGATTTCGGATCACGTCTTTGGAAAAATACTATTATGATTGAAAAAATCAGATTGATGTAAATTAAATGCTCCATGATCCACGACCAGACGGCTGTGACCGCCATCCATGCTGTCTCCATATGAAGTCCTCCTTTTTCCCCTTCCTTATTCTTCCTCAGTCTTCCCCGAAATAATCCATATCAATCGTATAGACCAGACGTTCCATCTCCTCAAATGTCGTAATTCCAGCCAGAACCATTTTCACCGCCTCTTCTTTCAGAGTCGTCATCCCATGGCTGCGAATTGCGTACGCTTTCAACTCGTCTTCTTTTCTGCCCTCTGAGATCATGCGCTTCATCTCCGCATCCACGCTTAAAATCTCATGGATGGCAATGCGGCCCTTGTATCCTGTCTCATTGCAGAGATAACAGCCCTTTCCCCGGCGCAGACGTACGTGTTCACCAGGAGCCGCAGGCTTTCCGTACAGAATCTTCAGTTCTTCGGGACGCGCCTCATACTCTTCCTGACAGTAGGGACAAACCTTTCTCATAAGTCTCTGGGATACGATTCCGGCTATGGAGGCCGCGGCCAGATACGCGGGAATTCCCATATCCATCAGCCTCGTAACTGATGATGCGGCATCATTGGTATGAAGTGTGGAAAATACCAGATGACCTGTGATAGCGGCGCGTGCTGAAATCTCAGCAGTCTCCGGGTCTCTTGTCTCTCCGATCATGATGATATCGGGATCCTGACGAAGAATGGAGCGCAGTCCTGTCTGGAAGTTCAGCCCCGCTCTGTCATTGACCTGTATCTGATTAATCTTCGGCAGATTGCGTTCCACCGGATCCTCTATTGTAACAATATTCACAAGGCGGCTGCTTAAATACTGAAGAACCGAATATAATGTCGTTGTCTTACCGCTTCCGGTCGGTCCGGTAAAGTAAATGATCCCGTGCGGGATACGCAGAAGCTGTTTCATCTTCCGGTAGTTATCACCGGACATGCCAAATGCGGCGCTGCGGTCAATCGGCGTATTTGTCGTCAGGAACCGAAGCACACCCTTTTCGCCGTAAAGGGTAGGTACGAAGGATACTCTCACGTTCATCTCCCTGCCATCCAGTGTGACTTTGAAGTGACCGTCCTGCGATTTCCTTTTCTCGGCAATATCCATCTTCGCCAGAATCTTGGTGCGCGCCACAATGCCCTGATGAATGGCAGGAGAAAGCGTCATGTATGGAATCAGCATTCCGTCGCGCCTCATGCGGACAACCGTCTCATTTTCGTAGGGCTCGATATGAATATCACTGGCATTTGTATTGTAGCCCTTCAAAAGCAGGCTGTTTAACAGACGGACGATCGGCGCCTGATCCTCATCGGAGCTTACCATCAGGTTTTCCGCAAAGGTTCTGGAAAATACGGCGTGTTCGCTGGCCAGTCTCGCCGCCGCTCTGGCGTCAATCCCTGAGTAATTCAGCTCGATCGCGTGGCGGATCTGCGTCCGTTCCGCCAGAATCAGCAGGATTCTCATATTGGTCACCAGACGGATGTCCTCCAGCGCATATAAATCCAGAGGATCCGCTGTCGCCACGGTTAAACAGCTTCCTTCCATGGAAACTGCCATAATATTATATTTTATGGCCAGCTGTTTCGGAATTTTCTCCACTGCACGCTCATCGATATGAAAGAACTCCAGATCAATGACTTCGAGTCCCATACTGCGTCCCAGCACTTCCATAAGCTCCCGGTCCGTTATATACCCAAGTTCCGTCAGGACTTCGGCCAGACGCCGGTCATTTGTCTCCGCTTTCAATTGCTTCAGACCTTCATTCAGTTGTTCCTTCGTGATGGCGCCCTGTTCTACCAGCACTTCTCCAATGTGTATTCCCTTCATTTCTCCAACCTCAAACTTCCAACCTCGAACTGTATTTTCAATCAATTCCCATGACGCAGACTCATTGCCTGCTGGAATATCCCGGATCTGTGTAGTAAATATAGAGGGTATTTCCGGCTGTGCCGGCTCCGCCTTCCAGATCACGGCGGATTATATCTTTGCCGTTCAGCTCTAAATTAACTAATTTTACCACAGAGTCTGCGGAATATAAAGCCGTATTCGTTCGATTCTTCCACGTAATCCGGTACTTTAAAACTGGTGCATTTCCTTCTGACGATACAGGCAGAATCTCGCAGAAGACCTTTCTCTTCCGGTAAAATTCCTCTTCGCATATCGCTTCTCCGTCGCAGTAGATCCGGCCATTCCTTGAAAACAGTATTTCATGGCCGTATTCATCACCGGTCAATTCTTCTCTGCTGATCACCAGACTCTCCGCACAGGAAATCCTGTCCTCCAGATAATCGACAACCACCTGAGTCGTTCTCCTTAAGTCGTCGGCGGAGGCGCTCGTTTCAAACATGTTTCCCGTGTAGGTATACATCCGGATCAGGAAGCTCATGAGAATAAATGCGATTGCCAGGGACGCGATCAATTCCGTCAGCGTCATTCCCCGGTCACCGCGCAGACGGCCATTCCATTTTCCACTCACGCTGCACCTCACTCCCTGAATTTCGGCACCGGCCCTACCACCTTCAAGGTGACAGGCGAGGTCTCTCCCTTACCGGTCCATGACACCCCATATTCCATGATCACTGCATCCATGGAAATTGTATGATTGTTTATTTTGAATCTGAGTTTTGTCTCTTTCGTTCTGATCGGTTCCTTTTCCAGTTCCACGCATTCCAGTGCAGCCATATACTGTTTTCTCATCACGGTTCCCCTGCCCAGGGAAGAATGTGCCATTCCCAGGCACTTCAAGAATATCGTGACCGCAATCAATAGAATGGTCCATGCCGCCAGAGACTCGATCAGAGTAAAACCAGCGTTTGATTTGCAGGGGTTTTCTGTATTATTGTGTCTTGCCATGTTACTGTGTTTTTCCATATTACTGCGCCTTGCCGTTTTACCACATTTCACGATTTGCCTCCCATTCGCGGTTATTCCACTTATGCCATCCCGTTAATTTATAAGCTGTGGTTCTCCCCGTTCATACCCGAGGACGATCCATGGCTCTTCCTCCGATTCCGGATCGTTCTGGAGATAAACTGTCATGATCTCGGTGCTGCTGCCTTTCTTCGCAGTAGCGGTCAACATAAGACAGTTCTCTTCCGGCATGTAGTATCCGGTCATCGTACAGCTTCCCATGGTGGCATCTAATTGGAACTTGATGGCGGAGATGGGAATCATGTTGATGATGTCTGAATCGTTGCCGCTGTCTTTTAGAGGCGGCTGGGGAGAAGTGGTGCCTGTTTCTGTGTTGATTTTGGAATCTGATTTATTGGCCGAATCCGTGTTGGATTGCGCGTTTAGTTCTGCTTTTGGTTCTGTGCCAAATGCTCCATTTGATTCGTTTCCAGGCTCTGCTCTGAATTCTCCATCTGGTTCATCTTCCAGTTCCGCGCCTGACTTCTCATCCGGTTCGTCTCCCAGCGCTGCATCTAACTCCTCATCCGGTTCGTCTCCCAGCTCCGCATCTAACTCCTCATCCGGTTCGTCTCCCAGCTCCACATCTGCCCCGCCACCCATAAATCCCGAAATTTCATCTAAAATGGCATCCCGCAGCTCTCCGGAACCGTTGCCTGTAAAGTCTGCAGCCGCAGTCTGTACGATGGAACGTGCCGTTAAATACGCCTGCCTGTCATTGTACTCCCTAAGACTCTGCCGATAATACGCCGAAGTGGCAAACAGAATCCCGGTCACCAGAATCATCAGTATCATGACCATAACTACGACCCAGCCGAGTACGTACCCTTCTTCCCCGTTTTTGCGCCCTGCCATTTAACCACCTCATTTCAGTTTTCTGTCTTTCAGGGCTCACTGATGATTTTCATATCGCTGTATTCACCACTGTTTTTTACTTCCTCACTGTTTTTCACTTCCTCACTGCTTTTCAACTCCAGCATTAAGCAAGTCACCGTCATAGACAGCGTTTCACCTTTGACGCTGCTATCCGTCATTTCTTCCGTTCCATCGGCCTTATCCTCTATGCTGTTTCTGGAATATGAAGTCACAGAGATCCAGTCTCTGCCGTATGCCCAGTCAAGCAGCCGGTATAAATCTTCCATTGCTCCTGATGCCTCTACATGGACAGTCGCCTTATGGATGTTATATCCTGTTTCCGCCGCATCCTTTGTTTCCAGAACCGAAACATCTTCAACCTTAATGGTCTCGGGTACAATTTCAAAGGAGGTCAGATACTCTGCAAGTTCCGGAATCAGCATGGAATTGGTGCGGTACGGCAGATAATCCTCCGTATTTTCACCGATCACGCCCTGTTCTCTGCCAATCTCCTGCTCCAGGACAGATTTTCCGGTCAGATCGTTCTCGGACTCGCGTTCCTGAAGCTGTATAATTTTCAGTTCCGCCTCTGTCCTTACCCGTTTCATATCGGATGGAATTTTCACCAGATAGTAGACTCCCGTTAAAAGCAGAAGAACTACCGCAATATAAACCAGTACCTTTTCTCTCTGCGTCAGTTTTCTCATGGTTCCCTCCTTATTCCGGCATTTTTAATACACACTCCAGTTGAAAATAATACCAGCCATCCTTTTTCTTTGTCACCGGATTGACATTGGTAAATCCGGAATACTTTACCTTCGAGAACAGTCCGCTCTCTTCCAGTCTGTGCGCATAAGCTGATATTTCCTCATAGTTCTGTGAATTTCCGTTAAAAATCAGCGAGCCATCCATGTATTCCGGTTCGGAAAGCTCCAGGCTTCCGCCCGCCGCGTCAAAGATGTACTTCCGCACAGCGCTGTTCATCTTCGCAGTCTTTACCGCCTCTTTCTTTACTGCAGCCTGCCCGGCCGTCAGGGTTCTCAGGGACATCAGTTTCTCTTTCAACTGTTTTTCTTCGGCCAGCGCCTCTTTTCTCCCTTTTTCAGACATGCGTTCTTCAAGAACATGTATCTCTTCCCTCATGCTTTTTACAGCAATCTCGTTATTGGCCGCAATCCCCAGGAAGATACTGATAATTGCCGCAGGTAAAAGACATGCCCCAAGAAAACGGGATCGTTCCTCTTCCCTGCGCCTTTCCTTCTGTTTCGCCGCTCCAATGAGATCCAGAGACTTACGGCCTCCCAGCAGACTGCCGGTGACATACATATACTGGCCCATGGCATAGCTGATGCCGTCTTTCGCTGTAATCAGCGCTTCATCACCGGGCACCGTCACGGTGATATCCTCATTTTTCACAATGCGGGGAATGAGGCTGTCCAGTTCTTCTTTCCCCAGCCCGCAGAGACAGACAAAATCCAGTTCAAATTCATCTTTCTGCATCTTGCAGAAATGGATAACGGACCGGATCACCTTCGCCATCTCTGCCGTACTCTCCTCAGTTCCTCTCTCATCAACCAGACGCATACGGTTCGTATACGTATAGACACCATCGATGTAAAGCGATGTCATCATATTCCGTCCATCCGCGATTGCCATAATAAATGTCTTATTCCGGAAAGACGGCAGGAAATCAACCAGATTATTCAAACCATCTACTGCGACGTCAATCGATTTCAGCTTCAAACCACATTCGGAGAACAGGCTCTGGTACTCAAGAATCACACTGCGTTTCATCGCCACACAGAGGATGGTACACCCTTTGTTATCCCTGTTTTTCCTCCTGATGATGCTGTAATCATAGACGTAGCTGCCCTTCTCTGAGGGCAGAATCAGATCGGAAATCTCCCGTCTCACCAGTTCCAGCATCTGGCTGTGAGGCATACGCGGAGCTCTCAGCACCTTCGTGATAATCTGGTTTCCGCCCATAGTCAAATAAACATGCCTGCGGTATTTACCATACCGCTTCCTGATTCCGTTCAGTACCTCCTTTACAGCTTCCTCTTCTGTCACAACGTCGTTGATTAAGGCGCCTTCCTTTAAACGGATGCTAAGGCAGTCCATAATCTCTATCTTTTTCCCTGACCTTCCAAGCACAGTCCTTATCTCATTTTCCCCTAAATAGACTGATAATCTCATATGTGCCCTCCTGTTTAAGGCCTTATCCGATACTCTGATAATACTGGTAAATGGGAACCATCACAGACAGCATCAAATAACCAATGATGACTGCCATGATAATAATCATAGTCGGCTCCAGAAGCGACAATAGCCGCTTTATCGCTGTCTCTGACCTTATTTCAAAGGATTCCGCGGTGCGTTTCAACATGGAATCCAAATTACCGGATTCCTCTCCTATGTAAATGCTGTGAATTAGTTCGGGACAGAACTCTCTGATCTGAGACAGTGAGTCGGAAAGAAGCATTCCGTTTTTCATATCCTCCATTACCTGACAGAGCCGTTTCTTCATATAGAGGCTGCCCAGCGCATCCGCAGTCAGTTCCAGTGCATTAATAAATGGAACGCCTCCGCCATACAGGAAACTGAAGGTCCTTGCAAATCTGCCAGCCATGATCGTCCTGAGAAGTGTCCCGATCCCCGGAATATGAAGCATCATTTTATCCTTCCATACCACTGCGCCAGGCCGGGTAAATACTCCGGCCAGAATCACTGCAGCCGAAATAATGACCGCGGCGATATCTGTAAAATGATTCCGAAGCCCGTGGCTTACTGCCATCAGAATCTGCGTGGAAACCGGTATTTGCTCCATGGATTCGAACAGCTCGAAAAAGCTGGGAAGGACGGCAGTAAACAGCAGGAGCACCACCGCAGTAACGGTCAGAAAGAGAAAGGCGGGATAGACCATGGCGGTCCCGATCTTCTTCCTCGTCTCATCTTCCCGTTCGAAGTACTCTGCCATTTTCCCTGACGCCTCTGCGAGGCCGCCTCCCGCTTCCCCGGCGCGCACCATGCCGATGAGAATAGGTGGAAATACACCATCCTGCATCTCCATCGCCTGAGAAAAATCCACGCCGTGCAGGATCATATGATAGAGTTTTCCATAGATCTCCCTTAAATCTTTTCTCGATTCCTTGACACTGATTAAGTTCAGCGCCTGCGCCAAAGGTATTCCGGAATTCAGCATGACTGTCAATTCACCCATAAATCGTGACAGAAGTCCATAGCCCAGTGGACGCCTTCTGACTTTTCCGCGCTCTTCTTTGACCTTCACCGGATACAGACCCATGGCCCGGATCTTCGTCCACGCCTGCTCAAAGTCCTGAGCCTGAATCTTCCCTCTCGTGCGCCTGCCGTTAATACTTTTCGCTGTATATTCGTAATCCGCCACAAAATCACCCTTTCTCTCATTCGGCAGTTCCAGCATTTTACCACGTTCAAGAATCTCTACCATTAATCTTTCGGCCTCTCATCCTCTTAAAAACCCCAGATACCAGGCCAGCAGCTTGTCTCCATACAGAAGGGAAATCACGACACCCGCCGCCAGAAATGGACCAAAAGCAAAATGCGATCCGCGCCCGGCCTTATGTGACGCCAGCAGCCAGATTGCATAGCAACCTCCAGACACCACAGCGAGAAAGGCGGCAGCAATGATCCGCGGTCCTCCAAGTATAAGGCCGCAGACAGCCATCAGTTTGATATCACCGCCGCCAAAGCTTTCCGGAACGGCAAGCGTCATGAGATACATGGGCAGGCTGACAGCCAGCCCTCCCATCGCTCTGCTTAAAAGAGTGATTCCTGGCTCCGTTACAAGAGACAGGAACGCAGGAATGAGAAGCGCGGCTGTCATCCGGTTCGGAATACGCATGGTTTTAAAATCCGTATATGCGATCGCCGCTAAAATCAGACATACCATCCATATCATGACTGCACGGAGGCCCAGTCCACCGCAGTGATACCAGGTTATACCCGCCAGAAAAAGGGCCACCGCAGCTGCGACGACCCTCCTGGGAATACTACTGCCCATATGCTCCTCTTCAGTCTTCATAGGTAACGCCCTTTCCGCCGGTGATCGTAATCTTCTTCCCATCTTCCGGGGTATACTCTATTTCCTCAACTTTGTTTCCGTCCAGCGTTATCTTAAAGCTGCTTCCGCTCTCCACGTCATTGCCAAGAAGCGCCTCCACTCTGGCTATGTATTTGGAACCGTCGCCTCTGGTATACTCGACAATCGAGGCCACAGCTATTCCATTATTCGTGCCTTCCTGTTCCAGAGCCGCAGCCTGTGCCGCAACATAGACATTCCGGGCCTGCGAAGTATATGACTTCTTTCTGGCATCACTGATAAACCCACTCATGGTCGGAATAGCAACCGCTGCCAGGATTGCAATAATGACCAGAACTGCAAGCACTTCTACCAGCGTAAATCCATTTCTGTCTTCTCTAATGTGTTTCCATCTGTTCATCTTTGGTATCCCTTTTTCATTTTCTGTCACGGACTTCCACTTCGGAATCATTCTTAATCTCTATTTGATAATCCTTCACATCGTAGATCATACCGTTTATCTTGCCTGTCGCCGGGTCATAAAAGATGCCCCGGATCTGTCCGCCTTTCGTAACACTGCCTTTCAGCATATCGTATAAAGCGTTCTCTTTACTCCCTACCTCCGGGTAAAATATCTCGTTATACATTTCGAAGTCATCGATCATTCCGTCGGCAGCAAGCCGGTCAATGACATACGACTGCATGGCTGCCTTTACCATAAACGTCTCCGCCACATACGACTTTTTCTTTGCATCATCGATAAATGCATTCAGCTCGGGAACGAGATTCGCTGCAAGAATCGCAATGATGGAGAGCACCGCAAGCGTCTCAATTAAGGTAAAGCCCGCATCATCCTTTTGCATACGTTTTCGTTTGCTTTTCACCCATCTAAATAAACTGGTTTTTTTCTTCATTATAATAGTAGTCAATCGAGGCCAGTCCACTGGTTATCTCTTCCTTATCAAGGCCCAGCGACAGACAGCATTCCTCCAGAGAGGGGTAATAGTCGCGAAGCTGTGTATTTAAGAAACTGAGCAGCATGACCGGGTCTTTAGGTACATTTGCCATTTCCGATTCTCCTGTTCTATATCAATGCAATTCATTCTAGCATATATCTCCGGTATTTTCAACGTGCAGAAATCGATTACGGTGCTGCTGACATCAATTTACGAAGAGAATTTTAAAAAGGCCTATACGAATGAAAAAAGTCGTGATACAATCGTTTTCAGCATCATAACAGGAGGAAATTCCATGAAAAAAATATTAATGCTCGGCACTGGCGGCACCATCGCCTGCAAACGCGGTGAATCCGGCTTAAAGCCTCTGATCTCTTCGGAAGAGCTTCTCTCATACGTCCCGGATGCGAAGCAGTTCTGCCAGGCGGACAGCCTTCAGATACTCAATATAGACAGCACCAATATGCAGCCAAAACACTGGCTCACCATGGCGGAGGCCATCGAGGCGCACTATGAAGAATACGACGGCTTTGTCATCTGCCACGGAACGGATACCATGGCCTACACGGCCGCCGCACTCTCCTATCTGATTCAGAATTCCCCCAAGCCCATCGTCATTACAGGCGCTCAGAAGCCGATCGATATGGAAAATACGGATGCCAGAATCAACTTGTGTGACAGCCTTCGTTTTGCCAGCGACGACCGTTCCTGCGGCGTCACCATTGTCTTCGATGGAAAAGCAATTGCGGGTACCCGTGGAAAAAAGGAACGAACTAAGAGCTATAATGCATTTTCCAGCATCAATTTTCCATATATTGCCATGATCCAGGATGGCCACGTCATCTTTTATCTGGATGAAAAAGAGCATTTAACGGACCATGTTCAGTTTTATCGCACTCTGAACCCCAATGTCGCCCTGCTGAAACTGATCCCTTCCATGGGCGCCGATGTGCTGGATTACATGGCGGGCCATTATGACGCCGTCATCATCGAGTCCTTTGGTGTAGGCGGACTTCCCTCCTATGACAGCGGGGATTTTTACAAAGCCATCGAGAAATGGATTTCTCTCGGCAAGACCGTCGTCATGACCACTCAGGTAACCAATGAGGGCAGCAACATGTCTGTCTACGAGGTCGGGCGTTCCATCAAAAAGGAATTCGGTCTCCTGGAGGCATACGATATGACGCTGGAGGCCACGGTGACAAAGCTGATGTGGATTCTGGGGCAGACGCAGGACGCGCATGAGATTCGTGATATGTTCTATCGCACAGTGAATAAAGATATTTTATGGCGGGGTTGAGATCACCCCGTGCTAAGGAAGTATGGCCGCTGAAGCGACCGCACTCCGGCGCGAGAGTCCGGCTCGCCGGACTCTTTCTTGTTCCTGTGAACAACGAGCCAAGTGTCATGCCTGCATGAGCATATGGCGGGCACACTGAAAGTCCAATACCCCACAGTAATCTGCGGGGTATTGGACTGCTATAATTTATTCGGGATATGCGATCAGCTGGTTTCCGTTTTCTGCTACATCGATCACAATTGTATTGCCGGCTCTCACCTCGTCTCCGAGGATGATCTTGGCGGCCAGTGTCTCCACATGCTTCTGGAGATACCGTTTCAGCGGACGTGCTCCGTAAATCGGATCGTAGCCCCGATCCACCACAAACTTCTTCGCAGCATCGGTCAGTTCAATCTTCAATTCCTTATCCCCGATCCGTCTGTTTAAATCCTGGATCATGAGATCGATGATCCCGGCAATATTGTCCTTGGTAAGAGGCTTAAACAGAATAATCTCATCCAGCCTGTTTAAAAATTCCGGACGGAAATGGCCTCTTAAGTCATTCATAACCATGGCCTCGGCCTCCGGCGTAATACTGCCCCTCTCATCGATGCCGTCTAAAAGGTACTGGGAACCGATGTTGGAGGTCATGATAATGATTGTATTTTTAAAGTCTACGGTTTTACCGGTTGAATCGGTAATACGTCCATCATCCAACACCTGCAAAAGAACGTTGAATACATCCGGATGCGCCTTTTCCACCTCATCAAACAGTACAACGGAATACGGTTTTCTGCGGACGGCCTCTGTCAGCTGGCCGCCTTCGTCGTATCCCACATATCCTGGCGGCGCCCCGATCAGACGGGATACGGAGTGTTTCTCCATGTATTCACTCATGTCGATCCTGACGATGTTATTCTCATCATCAAACAGTCTCTCCGCCAACGCTTTCGCAAGCTCCGTCTTACCCACGCCGGTAGGTCCTAAAAACAGGAAGGAACCAATAGGCTTTGTGGGATCCTTGATCCCCGCCTTGGAACGGATAATGGCCTCGGTCACTTTCTCAACCGCTTCGTTCTGACCAATCACTCTCTGATGAAGCTCTTCATCGAGATGAAGTGTCTTATTCCTCTCGCTCTCCGTCAGCTTTGCAACCGGAATGCCGGTCCATTTGGAGACAATCTTTGCAATCTCGTCCTCCGTCACATTTTCATGCACCAGGCTTAAATCCTGGCTCATGACACGGGCCTCCTCTTCCTCCAGCTCCTTCTGAAGCTGAGGCAGCCTTCCGTACTGCAGTTCGGCCGCACGGTTTAAATCGTATTTCTGTTTGGCGTCCTGAATCTCCCGGTTTAAATTCTCTATCTCTTCGCGCAGGGTCGATAAGTGTTCTACTGAAGATTTCTCATTCTCCCACTGGGCCTTAGAAACAGCAAATTCATCGTGCAGCTCCGCCAGTTCTTTCTGAAGCTCTGCCAGCCGGTCCTTACTCAGATGATCTGTCTCTTTCTTAAGAGCCGCTTCCTCAATCTCCATCTGCATAATCTTTCTGGACAGTTCATCCAGTTCTGCGGGCATGGAATCAAGTTCTGTCTTGATCATCGCACAGGCCTCATCGACCAGATCGATTGCCTTATCCGGAAGGAACCTGTCGCTGATATAGCGGTCCGAAAGGGTAGCCGCCGATACCAGAGCCGAGTCTGTAATCTTTACGCCGTGGTATACCTCGTACCGCTCCTTCAATCCACGAAGGATTGAAATGGTGTCCTCCACGGTCGGTTCCGCCACCATAACCGGCTGGAAACGGCGCTCCAGCGCCTGGTCCTTTTCGATGTACTGGCGGTATTCATCCAACGTCGTAGCGCCGATACAATGAAGCTCGCCCCTGGCCAGCATCGGTTTTAACATATTGCCGGCATCCATGGATCCTTCGGTCTTGCCTGCGCCTACAATCGTGTGAAGCTCATCAATAAACAGAATGATCTGTCCGTCACTCTTCTTCACCTCGTCCAGAACGGCTTTCAGCCTTTCCTCAAATTCTCCGCGGTACTTGGCCCCCGCCAGGAGAGCGCCCATATCCAGGGCAAACAGCTTCTTATCTTTTAAGCCCTCAGGCACATCACCGCGCACAATACGCTGTGCCAGACCTTCAACAACTGCGGTTTTACCAACACCGGGTTCCCCGATTAAAACCGGATTATTCTTCGTCTTTCTGGAAAGAATTCTTACTACGTTACGAATCTCACTGTCACGGCCGATAACCGGGTCCAGCTTCTGGTCTCTCGCACGCTCCACCATATCATAACCATACTTCTCCAGTGTATCGTACGTCGCCTCCGGGTTGTCACTCACAACCCGCTGATTACCGCGGACCGTTGACAATGCCTGAAGGAAATTCTCTCGCGTAATTCCATAGGAACGGAACAGCTCCTTTACCATTCTGGAAGGCTGCTTCAGCATGGCAAGAAACAGATGTTCCACGGAAACGTACTCGTCTCCCATGGCTTTCGCCTCATCCTCGGCGCTGATCAATACCTTGTTTAAATCATTGCTGATATAGAGCTGGCCTCCGCTCACCTTCGGCAGCTTTTCTATAGCCTGGGCAGCCTCATTTAAAAATTGTTCCTTCTGAACGTTCATCTTTGTGATGAGCTTTAAAATCAGGCTGTCTTCCACGGTTAGAAGGCTGTACAGCAAATGCTCCTGCTCAATCTGCTGGTTCCCGTATTCATAGGCCAGCTTCTCGCATTTCTGCACCGCCTCAAGTGACTTCTGTGTAAATTTATTAATGTTCATAATATCCTCCTTCTCATCCTATCCGGAGATACAAAGCATTTGTTTTAATTGTTCTATATGTACTATAACAGATGTTTTATGTGATGTCAAGAATTTTTTTATATGTTTGCTTTTATCTGTTTTTTTATCGGCTTTTTGTCTGCTCTTATATTTACTCTTATATTTACTCTTATATTTACTCTTATATTTACTCTTATATCTGCTCTTACATTAATCTTACGTTTTTTTCCGCCTTGTTGTTTTTTGAATTCCTATCCTTTATAATTTACTTAACAGTTAATGAAAAACCTGTTGTCTTACAGAAAAGGAGAGGAAAAGAATGAAATTATATTCTCATTATATAAAGATTAAAAATATAAAAATCAAAAGTATAAGGACCAAAAGTATAAAGATCAAAAGTATTGCCGTGCTTGCGGTCTGCTCCCTGTTCTTTAGCGTGGGGTCCGGAGCGATCACAAGCTTTGCTCATACCCCTGACGAATCTCGTTTTTTAAACGGGACCTGGGAAAAAGACGATCATGGATGGTGGTTTGCCAATAAGGGGAACCCTGACTATTTTACTTCCACCTGGGCCGAATATCAAGGATACTCCTACTATTTTGGTGCCGATGGCTATCTGGTTACCGGTTGGAATTATATAAATAACCACTGGTATCGCTTCAATCCGGAGAAAGGGAATCATGAGGGGGCCATGATGACAGGCTGGATCTATGATCCTGACTATAAAGGCTGGTTTTACACTAACCCCTCCGGAATCCTGGTCACCGGCTGGAATAAGATCGGCGGGGAGTGGTACTACTTTAATCCAGAATCCGACGGAACCTTGGGACTCATGGCTGTCAATCAGGTAATCGACAGCTATTACGTGGACTCCGATGGAAAAATGAATGAGCCGTAGACTGCTGAACGGCTGAATGGGTTGAATTGTTTTTGATAAAAAACAGGATTGGAATCAGAACGCATGACATATATTTCTTAAATGTCCTGTGTTTTGGTTTCAATCCTGTTTTATTGGGTACTTATTTGTTGGCTACTTATTTGTTGATTACTTATTTGTTGGCTACTTATTTGTTGGCTACTTATTTACAGCATTTATCTTTCACATATTTTAATCATACGATTTCTTTCTCAGGAGACAGAAACCGCCCGTTTTTCGAGTCCGTGGAACCGGAGTGAAAAGACTGCGGCCCGGAATATCCAGTCAATAAACATTCCATACCATACACCCATTACACCCAAATGGAATATCCGCACGAAGAGATACGCGAACGCAATACGGAACACCCACATGGAAAATACTGAAACGGCCATCGTAAATTTTGCATCGAGAGAGGCCCTGAGTGTATACGGTATGGTAAACGCAAGGGGCCAGACAACCATGGCGATACTATGAGCTGTAATCATCTGCCTCGATATCGCAGATGCCTCAGACGACAGCCGGTATATTCCCACCAGCGGACCGCCAAACACAATCATCACGGTACACAAAACAATGAGTATGGCATAATTGATACCGGTCAGCTGACGTGTATACTGCTTAGCCTGCCCCGTCTCGCCGGCACCTACGCACTGGCCCACAATCGTGATCAGCCCCAGACCAATTGCATTTCCAGGCAAATATAAAAGGGTAACCAGATTTGACGCTACCGCGTAGCTGGCAATGGCAGCGGTCCCCAGTGACGAAACGAGACTCTGAAGAGCGATCTTTCCAAACTGAAACATTCCGCTCTCAAGACCGTTTGGAATACCGATCGATAATATATTCCTGATCATATGAAAGTTTGGCCGCAGTTCACTCAGCCGGTTAATCCTGATTATATTATCCGGCTTCTGAATGAGATACACCATCAGCACAGCCGCCACCATTCTGCCTGCCAGCGTTGGATATGCCACACCGGCGACGCCCATATGAAGTCCGAAGATACAGACCGCATTTCCTACCACATTGATTGTATTCATGACAATGGATATTACCATGGATATCCTGGAATTCCCCATCGAACGGAACAACGCTGCGCAGGAATTATAGACGGCAATAAAGGGATAAGAAAGAGCCGTAATTCCAAAGTAAATCACCGCGTCATTCATTACCGCTGTTTCCACTTTTCCAAACACAACCCCCAGGAGATGGCGATTTCCAATTAAAGCCGCCATTGTCACGATCAGAGACAGTATTGTTGTAACTCCAACCAGCTGGCCCGCCGCCCGGCAGGCATTTTCCGATTGTTTTTTCCCCAGATACTGAGCCGACACCACCGCTCCCCCAGTGGCAAGCGCCGCCAGAATCTGAATAATCAGAACACTGATGGAATCTACCAGGGATACCCCCGACACCGCTGCCTCACCGACTGCAGCCACCATCATGACATCGACCATTCCGACCAGTACGGCCAGTATCTGCTCCACGATCAGCGGAGCCAGTAATTTCATTAAATCTTTTCTTGTAAACATGCCTTCTGCCTCTGTGAACAGCCCATTGTTAAACACCAATGAGCTTCCTGCTTCTGCGACCTCGTAACCGACAATCTCCGCAGGCGTTTATTCGGGCAGTCCCTGCCCTATAGATACGTGGTTTTATGCTACTTGTTTTAGATGTTCCCATGCCATAGTATACCACAAAAATACACTCTTGGCTATCTTACCCATTACTCAAACGGATACCGGATTCCCCACTGTTCTCTCAAAGCATCCATGGTCTCCATCATACGAATGGTGACATGGTGGGGCATCTCAGGACATTCCAGACGCTGCTCCCGAATCGCCTTTCGGCTGGCTTCTATCTGGTACTCGTATCCCGATATCTGCTCCGGCCTCGTATAGGTTTCCTTTAACCTGCGTTTTTCATCGAATACCTTAATGGATTCGAAATTATTTATATTTTCAACTTCTATGTATCCTTTTGTACCATAAATAATCCCTCTTCTGTCTGAAAGGACATGGATCGAGCTGTTTAATACCGCCATCTTCCCGCCCGGATAGCAGAAAGTCATACTGTTCTGGGAATCTACCCCGGACTCAGTCTTGATGACAGCGGAATTGATGGAAGTAATCTCATCACCAAATACTAAGGATGCAAATGCGATGGTATAAACACCAACGTCGAGAAGCGCTCCCCCTGCCAGATTTGGATCTACCAGTCTCTGAATCTTATCGATCAGGTAACACAGACTGGCCGTCAGTGTCATTGGCTCCCCTATCACGCCGGAATCGAGCACATCTCTTAAGGTCTTTGCCATCGGCATGTAACGGACCCACATCGCCTCTGTAATAAGCAGTTTCTTTTCTTCCGCCAGAGCAATCATCTCCTTTGCCTGGGCTGCGTTCACCGCAAAAGCCTTTTCACACAGAACATGTTTTCCATGTTCCAGGCAAAGAATCGCATTCTTATAATGCTCCGAATGAGGGGTTGCTATATACACCAGCTCTATTTCCGGATCTGCTACAAGTTCCTCGTAAGAACCGTATGTGCGTTTAACGCCAAACCGCTCTCCAAAATCCTTCGCTTTCTCCAAACTTCTCGACGCCGCACCGTAAAGCTCCACTCCGGGCATCCGGTTCATCGTATCTGCCAGAGTTGCCGCAATCACTCCGGTTCCCAGTATCCCTATCTTAAGCGCTTCCATCCCTTCTCCTCCTGTTTTACGATTGTGATTTTGTCATTCAGTATAACACAACAGCACTGCGTGTACAATCACTCTTTTCCCTTTTCCCAGGCATGTGGACAGTGTAATAAGCGAATCTGTTATTTCAGGCTGGCTGCCCGTTGTATAGAGGGATTTACTTTCCACACTCTTTAAATACGTCTGTTTCTCCTCCTCACTGATAAAATGACTCTGGTATATCCCCATCTCCTCTTCCCGGGCAGTATAGCAGGAAAATATCACATACTGCTGCCAATCCCCCTGTCGGTATATCCATATGCTCCTATGGTTCTGAAAGTAAGCTTCACTCCGATACTGTTTCAAATCTGCAAACATACTTCCATCCTTCATATTATGGCCATAGATAATCTGGTTCTCGGCTTCCTCCAGACAAAATATGGTGCCACAGGGATTTTCCTCTCCACTGAATGTGTGGTTTAAGTAATAACCCGGAATTGTATTTTTTACTGTCGGATAGTTGATGTTCGTCCCCGGAATCCAAATCCAAAATACATAATCCGGATTCCGGGAAGTCATCATGCGCGTCCATTTCTCCTCCTTCTCCATATTCACTTTCGGCGCTGCCGCATCATCGGTTGTACTGCCTGCTGCCAATTCAAACTGCTCCTGCAGCTGCCTGTATTCCTCCCGTCCAGTCTCATAGCTTGTAAGCCTGATAGTCAAGCAGAAGGCAGACAGCCCAAAGCCTGTCAGGAGCATAATTGTTGTTACAAAACGTTTTACTCTGTTCATCTGCTGCCTTCTCTGTCATGCTTTCGAGAATCTGTCCGTCTTAATCTGTATACAAGTCCTGCCAGACATAAGAGCATAGCTGCCAGAACAGCACCAAGCGGATACTCATCTCCAGTCCGTTCACCGGTCGGATGGCTGGTTTCCTCCGCCGCACAGATCATGCCTCTGAATCCCGATTTATAACTGGCCGTTATTCTTCCAACCCGCCTGGTATCATCAGGTTCTTCCGGAGGAAGAGGCTGATCCGCCACCAGAATCATACTATCCCCGGTAACTCTTCCATTCAAGATTGTAAAGGTATAGGTTTCCTCGGATATAAGATATCCAGCCTTTCTTTTTGTCTCCCGGAATGTATAGATCCCATCCGACGGCATAGAGAATTCAGCTTTCCCCTCTTTGTTGGTAATAACGGTATAGGTGTTTCCTCCGGGTCCCGTAACCGTAAATTCAAAGCCTTCCAGCCCCTTTCCTGTCTCTGCGTCCGTCTTCATCAGATACATGGTATTAATTTCAGAATCATGCCGCTTCAAGTCTATCATCGTAACCTCTATCTGCTGATTCTTTCGTGGAACTGTAAATGAAATATCGGCTGCCGGAAGATAACCAGGGGGCGACTGCTTTTCGTGAAGATAATATGTCTCTCCAGCCGTCAGTTTTCCGGTAACCTCCACGGGTTCTCCAGTAGTTTCAAATTCGAATATGATCTTATCTTTTTCGAACGTAAGAACCTGCAGTACAGCTCCTTTTACGGTATTTCCTGACTCATCCTTTTTATTGATCCGTACTCTGGTCATATCATTTTTCATTTCTACCAGATCGGTGCTTCCGTCCTCACTCACGGTAAAAGGAACTTTCTCCGCATAAGCATAGCCAGCTTCCGGAGTTTCCTCGCACAGATAATACGTTTTCCCAGCTATTAATTTTGCTGTAATGTCATGAGGTCTTTCACCGGAAATCCAACGTTCCAAAACCTTGCCGTCTTCATCAAGAACAGCCATATGGTTACCCGGCAGTTCCCGGCTCCCGGTAAGTTCTTTTTTCGACAGTACCACATGGGTAGGCTTATCAACCATAATCACAATATCATGACTTCCATCTCTGCCTACCGTAAACGGCACGTCTTCCGCAAATGCATAACCATCGCGTGGTTTTACTTCATGCAGCCAGTATTCACCGCCTGCTGCCAGCTGACCGCTGATGGTCTTAAATTCCAGCTCTGTAGTAAAGACCAGCTCTTCGCCTGCTTTAAATCCGGAGAAGTCTCTCACCGCTTTAGCAGGACTTTTGTCTTTATTCAGGATCTGTAGTATAAATCCTGGCTTTTGGCGTTCCGCATCCGACGGGCTTGCATTTGCCGGAGACGGCAGAGTGAGCTTCTTCACAATAATTTCTGTTTTTTTATCTTTCATACGTACGGTAATCGTCTCAGGTTCCAATGGAACGGTGAAAACAATGCTTTCGCAGTATCCATAACCCGCCGGCGGCTTTTCTTCTGCCAGCTCATACGTCCTGCCGGCTGCCAGAATTCCCTCTGCCAGAACCGGCTTACCGGAGGCAGTATAACAGAAGACTGTTTCGCCGCTCTCTATATCTCTTACGCAGTAATAGCCGCCTGTAACGGATTCCCCAGTGTCGGCATCCAGCTTCTCCAAATATATTCTGGTCTTTCTATCCTGCATGATTATTGTTTCCGGAATCCCCGCCTCATTGACCGTAAACCGTATATCTTCCTCCCGTGAATAACCGTCAGGCGGCGTACCCTCGCGAAGAATGTACTCTTTTCCTGGTATCAGTACATCTGCCGGAATAAGAACCGGTACAGACTCCGCTTTCGTAAATCTGTAAATCTCATTTTCAGTTTCTGCATCCACCACTGCATAGATACCTCCGGAAATTTCGTCGCCAGCAGCAATATCAATTTTGGAAAAGTATAATTTTACCGGCCGGTCCTCCATGTCCACATTATCAATTTTTCCGGATTCATTTAATGTGAACCGGTATATCCCTGTAGTCTGCTCCATACCGTCCGTGTATCCCGTTGTTTCAGTCAAACGGTAATTGCCTCCTGCAGTCAGAACTTCCCTGACCGTCTCATCGTTTCTGTTATTTTCAAAGACTGCCCCTCGTGCCTCCTTTGATATTGCTCCGGCGAGTTCTCTGGTTACTGTTTCATAATCTCTGTTCACTTCCTGGATAATTGCATATTCAGTCCCATAGGGAAGACCGGGAAAAATAACATACTCGTCCCCCTTCAGGGTAATTTGTCCCATTCCCTTTATCCTGCCTTCTTTTGTTCCGGTATAATTCTGATAACCGGACAGCAGCTTACCTGACGAATCAAGGAAACGCATCTGATATGTAAAGGTATCCTGTGGATTCCTTCCCGTCCCGGAAATGTGATTTCTGACCGTTAGACTTCCTTTCGGTGCGATAGGATTTTCCAATATAGTTTCCGTGAGATTCGTTGGAGAACTGACAGTAAATACCGCTCTTGCTGACGCTCCCATCTGACCGCTTACCAGTGCAGCCAACTCCAAGTGCCCAACAGAGTGTGGTTCTGCATCATGAATCTGCCATGTCAGTATACCTTCAGTTTTTACAGGGTTCCCGGATGATCTCATAAACTCCAGGCCTTTTTCCAGTTTAGTACTGACAATCAGATCCGCTTTTTCAAGACCAGAATTTTCGTATGTGATGACGTACTTTATTACATCGCCGTTTGTGACCGGCATCTGGCCGTTACCCACAGTTCCCGTGACCTCTGCGACGGCACGTTCCTTTGTAACAGGATTTTCTATTACATGCTTAAAACTTCCATTCTCCACGGTCCATGTATCAAGCTCGTCCCGAGCCTGGTTTTCCAATTGAAGCCTGGTTCCAAGATATGTCCTGGATGGCAAAAGAAATGTCCCATTCTCATCAAACCAGATTCTCCTCGTCTCTTTTTTACTCATCTCCGTATTACCATCTGAATAGCGGGTATATTCGGTTATTTCGTACAAATGGCCTTCCTCTATTCCATCATCAGCCGTAAGTAAAATATCAGTACTGCTGATGATATCAGGCAGCACCTCCCCGGTATCCAGGTCCTTCAAAACCGTAAAGGTCTTATCCGCGGCCCTGCCAAAAACAGTGAGTGACTCAATGGTTCCGCCGGCAGAGGAACATTCCAGTACACTGAAATTATTTCTTATATTACTGATGCCGGTTCCAGCCTGATTCACTGTAAAGATAACCGGAGGCGACAAATGGATGCCGGTCGGTGCCTCCATTTCTTCCATAATATAGACATGACCGGCTGATAACTTCTTTTTAATTGTAAATCCCTCCGGCCCGGATCTATTAATTTCAATGGCTTCTCCATTTTTTACGTATTCTCCGTCTATAGCTACTGCATGATAGACAGCTATTTTGGCACCTTCCAACGCCATGCCGGTATCAAAATTGGTCTTTTTGAAATGTATTTGTGTGGGATAGTTTTCCACCGCATGGGTATACGTAACAACCTGACTGTCAGCCGTTCCATCAAAGGTAAAAAACTTCTTTCCCCCCGAGATCTGATAATAATCAGGCGGCGAGACCTCCTCAATTGTATAAGTATAAGGATTTATTGTTCCATCTGCCCGAACTTCGCCTACTGCCAGATTTTTAAGCTCTGCACGTCCATTATGACCGGTCGTAATATACCATTCCTCCTTTGTGTCTCTGTTCGTGATCAGGAATCTGGCATTTTCCAGCAGTTCTCCCGTATCGGCCGCCTTCTTAAGCAGTTCCAGGCGTCCCTGAGCCGGTTGATTCACCACACGGATTATCGTAGCCGTATCACCGCCAATCTCAATTTTTACCGGTTCCCGTTTTGCCATATATGGCGGAACCTCCTCCTCAACAATATAGTAAGTACCATCTGGTATCTTACTGATTTGATGGGGTCTTATATCTCCGACCCGAAAGCCTTCCGGAATATTTCCCAAAAACCACTCTTCTTCTGTAAATCTTCCATCGGCACCCGAAATCCAACGTTCTATCAGATTTCTCTCATCATGAATAAAGCTTCCATCTGTTCCTGGCCGATAGAGGGCCATTTTTACCCCTTCCACGGCATATTCATTGGTTCCGTCAGAAATCACTTTCAATATGGATACATACTTTTCCACATTCTCCAGGCTGAATCGCTGTACACTCCCATTCTCCTCCAGTACAACAGCCTTGGGCTTTGTACGTTCAAAGCCTTCTGGGACCTCAGCCTCAATCAGAACGTAATTACCCACTTTTCGGCCATCTTTTATATCCGTAAACGGCAGATAATCGATTCTGTGAACCCCTTCCAGTGTATCGTAGCTCTTCAGCCCTGCTGCCAGCTCCCGGTAGTTGAACTGATATTCGAAATTCAGGGGAAGCTGTCCGTCTTCATCCAGAGAGCCGTTATGGACGTTTCGATATATGGTGATTCTGATCATCTTACCGTCATCCGTTCTCCACAACTGTACCGCGCTGTCTGTGACGTCCATCTTTATGGAAGAAATTCTCTCTGCGGATTTTTTACCTGCTTTTGTATGCCATGTCAGCCATACAAAATTATCTCCCAACTTCCGGTATGTATTTTCAAAATCCAGTATAAAACTGGATTGATTCACTGCAAGTCCGAAAAAGGCCTTCATGCGGTCCAGCCATTTAGGACTTATCTCATAGTCTTCTGTATAAGCTTTGAGATCGTCCGTCATCCATTCATCTATTAGCTGGTCTTTTACATATTGTGGCTCTCCTCCATTCATCTTAATATTTCCATCTTCATCCGTCTCGGCTCTGTAGAGTGCCAGACCTGCGGAATATTCCATTGGCAGCGGTATCATATTTCCATTCCCATCCATGCAGTATTTAAAGACTTCAAGCTTGGTATGGTCGTCTTTCATATGGAATGTCTGAACTTCTCCTGTTTTCTTGACCTCCAACTCCATGGAATGACGGACATAACCACTGGAAGCTTCTATTTCTTCCAGAATATAGTCACCTGCCGGAATCCCTTCAAAATATTTCGGCTTTCCATCTGTAATCCAGTCTGCTGTCACTATGACTGGTGAATTATCTTCCGAGTTTTCTACAGTCCACTTTGCAGGTGTATTTTCTGTTTTCTCCAGGTAGTAGCCAGAGGGATAAGTGACAGTATCTGTCGTATACTTCCTCCGGGCCTTATAAAGAGCCAGATGGGCCCCTGAAATCTGACCATAGCTGTAAGCGCCCTTTGGTTCCGTTGTCTTCAATATCCCCTGATAATCGCTGATTACATCTATGCGGTACTGATCCGCAGCATCCGTTTTCACGATCTCGATCTTTATTTTTTCATCTTCCAGCTCCGCATTCTGCACCTGTTTTGTTTCTTTCACTGTGATACCAACTGGAAATCCCTTTACATACCCAGCCGGAGGCTCCACCTCCTCCATAATATAAGTTCCCGGAATCACGCGTTTCAGCATGTCTGCCCGCCCTGTCGTAAGATCGACATTAAACGGATCGTTGGGATATTCATCTCCTGACATCCACGTGTTTTCCATAATCCACGCTTCCCCCTGACGATGAAACAATTTCTTATCATCTGCCGGATCTTCCTTTTCGCCTACATTTCGTAAATCCCATTGGTTATTAATCCGGTAAGCGTTCCGGTTAAACGCAGGCAAAAGATCATAGTACCGATACCTCACATAATCGTGGTCAATATCATACACAGGCTCTCCTTTTTTATATACCTGGTCTGATCTCTGATAATAATCCGGAAGGCCATGGCTTCCAACTACCGGATTTACAGACTTTTTAAGCATGGTTCCATCGTAAGTTCCAATCGTATACTCCGCCTCTGTATCTGCGTGAATCGACGCAATCCGGTATGTCTTTATTTTTTCCTGTGCGATAACAGCGCCATTTACCGTCTTGGATACGTTGACTGGCCAGACCAGAATCCGTTCATACTTCTTTCCCCTCTGGTCCGTCCCCACCTCCGTAGTATAGGCCATTCCTGTTGCAGGGTCGATCTTTGCATCTCTGTTTCCATCTGAATCCACATGGTAAAGTTTAGTCCCTTCCTGTAGCTTAAAACATTTATCCAGGGACGAATAGACTGCATGTTCCAAATCTCCACCGGTGAGTTCAAAGACAGGATGGCCGTTTTTTATAGCATAAACGGATTTCTGATTACGCACCTGAATACGGTTTCCATCACGGTCATAGCCATACACATTTCCGTCTCTTCCCAGTTCTGTAACCCTTAGGCCGCCCAATGAATAGTAAAGAATATCCGTATCCTTCCGCTCAACCGTTCGGTAAGTCCAGGTACCGTGACCGGTACTTCCACTAAGGCTTCCTTCAATATCAACTAAATTGACAAACTCCACGGTGTTTCCTGCATATCCTTCCAAAAGCTTTATACTCTGCACATTGTTATTGCGGTCCCGCAACACCTCTACGCCGTCGTAGCCGTAATCACCGCTGTCTCCATTTGATTTGACCTCGACCGCATCATACAAAGCCATCTTCGCCCCCGAAACGTAACGGTTTGTATCATCTGCAGTGTCCAATGGGCGTGTTATCAGGCCGTAACCAGCAAATATGCCATCTATACAGACTGGTTCTACCGCGTCTCCTGCCAGTTTACGGCTCTCTAAGTATTCTGCGGTTCCCTTATACCAGGCATAGTTCAAATAGCTTCCCTCTTTATAAGCAAACTCCAGATTCTCCTGACCATATTTGGCCTTTAGCTCCGTTTCACTTCCGTCAACTCGTGTTTGGGTACGGTAAGTAACGGTCCTGTCCCGGTCCTTTAACTTGGATATCTCAAGCCGTATCGGTGTATTTCCCACATAAACCCGCGCAGTATCTTTTGCCCCCTCCGGCCTCAGTACGGTACCATCCTCATAGACTGCCGCGACAACCCGGCCGTCCTGGTTTCCATTAAGATAGTAGGAAATCTTATCGGAATAAATTTCTATGGCGACCGGCTTCGTTCTGACATAGCCGGACGGCGGCCTCATTTCACACAAAACGTAGGTCCCCGCTCCCAATGGCTGGGGAGTGATCAGATAGCCTGTATTCTGATCCTGCCAGGATTTTTCTGACGGGTTCTCTTCCTCCGCCTGAAGACCATCCCGCGTCGTCGTATACGCTTCAAATCCCCCTGTTCTGCGCCCGTTTGCATTCGTCATGATAATCTGCTCCGACTCTCTGCATACAGGGGTTCCCGCCTCCACAATTCCAGTCCACAGGCCGCCGATTCCCGGAAGTGCTCTGGCCGCCTTTGTAATCTCTTTCGCACCCATCGCCTCTAAGAATTCTCTGGACCCCTTTATCAGGGTATCCGTCTTATAAAACTTTACCCGACCATCTGTTTTCTCTCCATCTTCACGTTCTGCCGCATACACTGTAAAAACTGCCCCATCATGGAGAATATTTTCCCCAGTCTCCGAATCCAATTTTTCTATGCGCAGGCGGCTTCTGTAAAAGGTATTTCGAAATTTCCGGTATCCATATCCCACCCCGGAGGCTGAACCATCCGGGTTCTGTATGGTATCATGTTCTTCACTTACAGGTTCTGTTATGGTCCATGGTACCAGCATGGAGGCATATTTACCATCATAGGCCGTCTGCATACCTTCCATAGCAGATACGTGATCCTGGTATTGCGCTTCATACTCTCCAGAATAAGAAACGGCATCATACGTCTGCTTATTTTCAGAAACAGAACCATAACGGTAGATCCGTTCTATGCCGTCACGTTCGTATTCCGTTCCATTAGGCGCAGTTACCCCATGATTAACATCATCAGCCAGGTAGTGGCTGTTCGGATTTCCTCCGTCTTCTTCCGGAAAAACAATTGTATGATAGTAATCTTTCAGCGGATCATATTCACTCTGAGTAATCTCAAAATGCGGTGTTTTGTAAGGATCTCCCAATGCAGTTCCTGCTATTTTATTGAGATCAAGTCCATACTTATAAATCTCATAATCCCCCAGATATCCATGAGCCTTGATTACATAATCCTTTACGTTTTCATCAATTTCTCCCGGCCACTCCTCATTAAAACGGATAAAATATTTCGCTGTCAGGTCTGCCGCAGACAGATTCGTGTTGTAATTATAGTAACGGCTCAGTCTTTCCGGAGTTATGCCATCCCCTGTTTTTTCGTCTTCATAGACAGCCGGTAACTCAATTTCCTTTGGCGCATCAATTGCATAATGTTTGTTGAGGAAATCTCCCAGTTCCTTATCCATGGGCTGCTGTTCCACTGTTACATAGGTTCCGTAAGGAAGGTATTCCGATATGCCATAACAGTATCCGAAAGCGGCCTCCTCCTTATCCGCACTCAGGGTTGTTTTGTCTTTATCCCTGCCTCCATCTGATTCACTGTCCCACTCAATAGCATAAATCTCATCCAGGTCATAATGAAAGAATGGTTTTAAATAATTTTCGGCCTTTATTACAGCCGCTTTCAGAGCAGTATCATATACCTCATCCTGATAGCCTTCATGGCCGGCTGCAATTTCCGTTTCACCTGTGAAGTTTTCTCTCACCAGTTTTTCTACTTCTCTGTCCAGATACCATTGAATAGCAAATTGCCTAACTGAATCAGATCGGTCACTGTTTTCTTTTGCAATTACAGAAGTATTGGCTTTATTTTGGATTTCCGTATTATTATGCTCTGCCGGATAAATACACTCTGAACCGGCAGTTCCAAACAGAAGGCGTCTGATGAATGCGAAGGGCTTAAAAGAAGTACGCTCCTGTTTTGCTTTGTCCCACTTATCCTGATTTGCAACCCTTACCGCATCAAAAAACTTCTCATAATTAAGTCTTCTGGTCTCCTTCTCATTTCCATTGGCATCCGTTTCATGAGACAGAGTGGTCTCCAGTATTGCAGTATATCCCGTCTCCTGATTTTCATTGATCAAACCATCCGTAAAACCATAAAGTTCCTGGTTGGCGATTGCGTCTCTATTGGATCTTCTGGAATGTAAATCCGTACGATGCAGTACCTTCGTATAGATTTTTTGTACTCTTGCCGGATATGCCGCCCGATACGCAGCAGCATCAACAGTATTCCCGTTTCGATCAAGCCATTCAATCTCTCCATCTTCCGTTCGATACAATTGCTCCAGATTGGATCTTAAATAGATCTTGAAACGGAAATTAGGCCTGAACGATACGTTATCCTTCGTCCCACCCCCGTTCTGTGTAAAATAGTCCTCATGGCCGGAATCAGCAAATGTATTGTCCTCATACCTGGCTCCTTCTTCAACAAGAATATCTTTCACAACCTTTATCTTCTGCATAATAGGACGTTCCATCACATCGGCAGGTTCTGTTCTTGTATTTCCATCCTGCCACGGCTGATCGATGGTCGGCGGTGTAAGTGTTACATTTTGAATATAGGAATCCGCCTCCCGCTGCAAGGGCTGGCAGGCAAAGAAGCTCTGGTCGATGTACGCCTGCTTGATCGAATACTTCCCACTCCCGTCATCAGATACTTTAAGCCTGACAGTATCCGTCTCTTTAAAAGCATCGGATGGAAGCGTAACCACATAGATTTCTTTTGCGGTATCATATGTAGAAGTAAGCCTGATCTTCTTTTCAACCGTCTTAAAGCCCTCCTGCTCCACATAATCCACGATAGTCTCTTCGGAGTATTTAAAATTTCCCGCGTCATCGATCTGCTGCTCACCTGGCGCATATATCCAGTATGATGGTGTCCGGGCGGTCACCATGGCAAATGATTCAGGGAGTTTTGACGGGTAAGACACATTCAGTCCATCAATATTTTGCTCTTTTAATGTCGCCCGCTCCAAAAAACCATTCTTCATACGATAGGACAGTACTGCCGGATTGGAGGCCGGTTCATCGTACGGAACATATACAAAATATCCATTGCCACTGTCTTTTTTTACATAAAGACAGTCTTTCTCCGGATTATAAACAGCATCATCCCGGCTGTCATCGTAAATCTTCCATTCATAACGCATAATAGCATAGAGCTCTCCACCTGTCTGCTCCATATCAGAGATCCTCAGACTGTTAAAATACTGCAGGCTATGCGCTTTCATAGCTTCCGTAATAGAGAGGATCCATTCTGTATCCGTAGTTCCGCTTAATTTTACGCGCACCCATGGAGCATCTGCCTCCGGTTCTTTATATCCAAGGTTGTCGAGTTCCATATTATAGAGTGCTTGAAAGTCTTTCGGAGATCCTCCTGAAAAGAGTTCTGTCACTGCAGGTGTTCCCATAGTATGATAATTCATCGGTTTAACACCAATTGTCTTTTCTTCCCGAGCTGACACGGCATTAACACGGTAACTCTGCCCTTCAGGAAAGGTTACAACATCTCCCCGGACGGCAGCCACTTTCTGTCCCGACTGGTAGACAAAGGTACCTGCCGCCGCCATAACCGGTTTTAATACAGTCCTGTAAACAGGCACCGTAATTTTTTCCGGCACTTTCTCACTGGTGGATAGTTCGAACACCGCTCCTTCCGGAAATTTAATCCCGTGCAGCGTAATATCATGATCCGCCTGATAAGCAGTCACATCAAAATAGTTTCCATTTCCCACCATATCGAGAGTGATTTTTCCAATAGCAACGTCAGCCTCTTGATACTCTCCTTCATAGTTATCTCTGCCATTTGTAATACTATTTGTTTTTCCATTGACGGAGAGCTCATATCCTTCTGATCTGGCCAGTTCCTTTACATAGTATGTGGTTCCATTCTCTTCCACAATTAAAGGCCGCCCTATCCAGCAGTTTCCATTATTCTTATCATTATCCGATACCGGGTATGCAGCATAGCTTCCTTTCAAGCCTTCAATACCGGACTGATTGGAAGAGAATTTCCAGTATCCCGATCCATCACCTGCCACGGAATCTGTCAGATGTATAAAATTGCCTTTTGAATCAAAACCAACATAATTTTCAATATCTTTGACCTTATCCGCATCTGCTCGGTTCCGACAGAGGTTCTGAGGCCCCGGGAATGCTTCCGGCCTTTTTTCAATCTTCCCAGATTTATAATTCCATATCATCCCCGGAGCTTCTGTGAAAGCCATAAAGGAAGCATCACCATTTCGGTCTGTCGACGCCACTGCAACTAAATCATCTTTTTGGTATACGGTACCGGTGCAGCCATCAGGGTGATTAATATCTTTAAGGGCATACAGGCCGTATACCGCGCCCTCCAGGGTACCATCTCCCATCGAATCACCATATGCATAATAATCTTTGTTTTCCCCAGCCTGCAAATAAAGATCACGTTTGTTGATATGTATCTCACCTTCAGTCCGGTGATCATAGACAATAAATGTATGGTCTGTAATCCCTTTATCGCCCGGTACATGCGTCTCCACCTCGGAGGGTTCAAAATTTACGCGTTTCATGACTTCCTCATCGTCAATGAGTAAAGATCTATTATTTATGTTTCGCTCAATCAGAGTTCTTGGCACTTCGAATAGTGCCTTCAGTTTAGTCAAAAGGCCGGTCCTTTTCTTTGCATTGGAGGCGGTGGCATTGGAAGCTGCGGTATTGGATGGTGTGGCGTTAGAAGGGGTGGCGTCAGATGATGTGGCGTCAGATGATGTGGCGTCAGAAGGTGTAGCTATTTTGTCCAATGCTTCCTTTTCCACAAAATTGTTATTTTTCTCTGGCGCAAATGCATCTGATGACTCAGTCCCTTGCGGTTCGTCTTTTGTCTTATGTAAACTTAATTCCTTATTATACACACCGTCCTTATACTCTGAGGACGTAACCGTTTTGATCTCAATTGGAATATCGTCTGTATGGCTTCCATGATTTGTATATCCCGGCCGTGGAGTCAATTCTACTGCTGAGTATTCGTATTTCAGGGAAATAAACTGATTATAGAACTTATCCCGGTCAGCTTCCAGCTGCTCTTTCGCTTCTCCTGCATCAAGGGAATGAAAAAAGCCGCCCTGTTCTGCAAGAGTCTCGCAGTAGTCCACTTCTTTTTGCCATGCCTCCTTCGCAGCAGCTTCATTTTCAGCGTCAATATCCGGATCACCACTTTCTTCTATTTCCGGTTCCGGATGACCGCCGCAGTACCCCTTCGTATAGGTATAAACCTTGGTATCGGTATGCGCCCTCTGTTCAGAAGCATTTTCCTCATTATCCCCCAGCATGAGAATGCCGTCCTCATTTGTTACATTGATATCCCAGGAACACGGATTATTTGCAGCGTCTCCGTCCGGATTCCCTTCTCCGTAATCCCAACCATCCCACTTCAGGAACTGACTCCCGCCCCTGTTTGCCCAGTTATCAGAGGTTTCCAGTGATGTATCGTCAAGCTGGGTATCATCGAATGCTTCAAGAATATCCCACTTAGAACCGGCAAGCGGTTGTCCTGTCTCAGAATCATATTTTCGAAGTTGAATATTATAATGCGCTTCCCAGGTCTCCGTATGCTCATATCGGTGAACATCTATTTCCCAATCCCCGCTCGGTTTTAAAGGAACCCGACCGCCCACAAGAAGCTCTAACGGTTCAGATACTGCGGAAAAATACACCTGCGTATTACCCCAGCCAAAATCGCCGTTTTTACCTCTTTTCGCACAACCGCGGAATCCGGCCAGGCCGCCAACGCCGAAACCACAATTATAAAAACGATCTTCTTCCGAATTTTCCTGAAGTTTCAGAGTTGCTATTGCGTTTCCATCTGACACACCATCTGCTGACTTAAAATCAATGGTACTTCCATCATTGGAATACGCCCAGCCCGGCGCCAGGTTTTCCGCTGTCATTCGTCTGTATACCTCTTTCTCATAATCACTGAGATCCCCATAGCGGAACGTCATATGATACATGCCATCCCCGTCCAATGCAGGCTCTGAAACCGGCAGTACGCTCCCCATATCGACAGAATAATCAAACGACGACAGAAACTTTGCTGCTTTCCAGCAGTTAAAAAAATACTTCTGTGCAGGACCTTCATCTCGAAACGCATCGTAAATTGCCGTACTTCCATATGGATCTGGATTTAGCCTGGAGTTCAGCATTGTCCGTACAAAATACTGGATAAAATCCCAGTCACCCTCCGGCGACTCTCCTGTGAACATGCCCTGATCCACATACTTATCGTTACTCCAGATAGAAGCCCACAGGAGATAATAATACATGGACATCCGATCAGAATCCCTCAAATCCGCTGTAGATGGAGTCTCATAAGCGGCGCTTATCAATGCGACAAGAAGGAGGGCAAACTTTTTTGTCTTCATATCCATAGGGGCATTTTTTAAGAAATCCGGATAGTCACCCAGGTTATTGGTGGGATAATACATCTTTTGGAAGGCGATTTGTGCGCCTACAGGTGCAAAGAAACCGGTGTTATGACTGTCTGCACAGGCAAAGTAACGGTGATGAAATTTTGAAAAATCGAGTTCTGCCGATGTACCGGGAATTGTTATTGTTTTGGCCTTTTCGTCCTGAAACCAAAACTTACTTGTATAGCCTCCCATCAGTGCGGTTTCCTGCTGTGATAATCCGGTGGGAATTAGCCCGACCGATGGAGCCAATGCTGCCGCCTCTCCTTCTGCCTTCCAGGTCCAATTTTTTATTTCCATTGCATCCGCAGAAATGGCATCGGGCCAGTAATAAGTATGAACCGCAAAAACCGGCGGCGCCACTGTCGTTGTCAAAATCATACCGGCCAGCAAAATAGATGACAGCCTTTTTGCGGTTTCCTTCCACATTCCTTTTCTCATAGCGCCTCCTTTGGGGATTCCATTATCATTCGTCGGAGTACCATTCTCTCAAACAAATAACTTATATTTTCATGAGCGGAACTTAAGTTCCGCTCATTGTTTACTACTCTATCAGTTTTTCAGTATCCATTTTTAAAGTACCTCATCGCAGATTTTGCTGTTGACTCATGAAATCCACTGTCCCTTCTCATTAACGCTGTAGATTCCGTCAATTATGGTATTGGTTAAAAGCTTACCCACTTCCCCAGTCGAAGATGGATTAAAATAATACCAGGTTCCATCAATCTGCTGCCAGCCAGTAAGCATTTGCCCCTGTGTCCCGTCCGTTACCGGATTCAGGTAATAACTGCTGCCATACTGATCTGTAAACCAGCCTGTGATCATAAATCCTTCCTCATCAAAGCGAAACCAGGACGCCCCTTGCTGATTCCCGGTTGCATAGGGATTGCTGATGTAGGCCCATTCATTTGCATAGGTCCTGTCTGACGCAAATATCCATTTACCATTTGCTGTCTGCGTCCAGGTTCCGGTTACTGCACCATTTGCTGTGGTCTGTCCAGTAGTCTTACCGGAAGGAGTTACACCGGTAGTTGTTCCCGTGCTCCCGGCACTGCTGCCTCCGGAACCTCCGGACGAGTAGGTATGGTCGATCACCTTGAAATTTAATTCAATCAATACAGAATCCTTCATTTTTCCATTGAGTGATGCCGCATTTACCCGGACACGTTTTGTACCACTGGAGGCACCAGATTTTAACAGTTCCCTGATCCAGGGCGCCTTCAATTCATTATTATCATCCAATAATACCGGAGCCACGGTTCCATCCTGTAATACAGTCACCAATGCCGGATCCTCAGTGGACCAAACGCTGCGATTTAAATCCGTATTATTGGAATAAATAGTTGCCTTCAACGGTTTAGGCTCCTGCCCGCTATAGGTTAATATCGGCGCCGAGCGCCGCCCGGTCAAAGTAAGGGTTATCGGAAATGCTTCTTTTTCCGGTTCCACCTCGATGCAGTTTGCCTGGAACTTAAGTGTTACCCTGCACCTGTCTGCCTGCATACCATCACGGGTCATTCCTGTGATATCCACCGTTTTCTCCGCCTGATACGGAGGCCTCGACTGTGCTTCCAGAATCCATGGTGCTCCGTCATTTACTGTGAGGTTTCCATCTGTGTCCACCGTCAGCGCCGCCGGATCTGAAGAACTCCAGGTTACGCCGCGGTCGTATGGCCTGTGACTCTCACCATCCTCAATATCAGGATAGACCATGGCATTCAAAGTGCGTTTATCAAACCCACTCTTTCCAGTAGTTTCTGAATGAATGTTTCCGGCTTTGTCATAGATTAAATGGTATTCCATGGCTTGCTGACTTAATTTAATTGCTTCAGGATTGACCCTGGTCCTGTCTTCTGTCACAAAACGAACGGTAATCATACACTCTGCTGCTGCACGGTTGCCAAGCTTATCCTTTCCTTCAACAGTAACCCACACACTCCGCTCACCATTTCCAGAAAGCAGCGCATATCTGTCATTCTCCCTCTTCCCATCATCTGACGCAATAATATCCCGGATCCATTTTGCGTCTTTATAGGCGGATATGGAAGCTTCTTTATAGGATGTTTCTTCTTCGTCTACCCTGATTACGGCCGGGTCACTGGTCATCCATGATACCTCGTCCCTTGAAAAATAATCCGGTTTAAATTCTGCTGTTAGCGATTGCGGTGGTGTAACCAGAATACTCTCTTCTGGTTCCAGCCGATTCCCTGTAAGCAGCCTGGTGACCGTATACTCCAGGGTCTGTTTATCCAGTACCGCCTCTTCTGTGGCAACCAGTGTATGATCAAGAATCTGGAATGTTACATTGATCCGGCAGTTAGCGGTACATGGTTTCCCTTCAAAGGATGCCGACGGCCTTGTTTCTGCAGTCAGAATTGCAACACCACCGTTTTGATGGCCGGCGCCAAAGATTGTATTTGGTATTTTATATCGGTAATTTTCCTCCTGTTGTTTTAGCTCCAACTCGCTGATAATTTCCCTGAAAAATTTTGCATTTGAATTCAACGTTATACTGGCTGATTTTGCTGTATATCCATCTGAGTTTTCATCCTCATTTTTTGCCAGTCCGATTAAATCCGCATCATCAATGCTCCATCTAACCCGGTTATCGCTCACATCATTATTTGTATCAATAACTGCCTGTATGGTAACCGGCTGCACCTCTGTTCCCGGCTCCAGATTACCGTTGATATACCGGGCTATCAACTTTCCTGCCTTATTTCTGATTTCTGTGGTCTTTACCGGATTCTTACGATTGCCAGTTCTGGTCTGTGTCACAGTAAAATTATAGATATCCGGATCTACATGAACAGCTACCGCTACTTTCTTATAAGTTCCATCAATCACGATATCTTCTTCCGGCATCTTGAAGGTATAACAGTGGCTGTCTGCAGAATACACTGTATTCTTACTTATTCCGTCTGCGTTTATATAATATGGAGTTCCGGACATTTGAAATTTTTCTGTTTCCGTATCATTGGGAGATGTATTTACATAGACAATGGAGCCAGCCGCTACAGCTCCCCGGTTATTCTTATCAAGCACCTTGGAATACTGTGATGCTCCCTTTGCTTCCAGCAGTGCAACATCATAAAAATTCCGGCCATTCGCTGCCGTGTCGATCTGATTTACGATAATTAAGTATCCCCGAACCGGACGGCCTACAGAATTAGGCGCGAAATGATCAATCGTATAACGGCTGTCTTCGTTTTCGTCCATAACCGTTAAGATACCGTCTTCCAACTCTTCATAGAAATATTGGTCAGTCATATTTTTACTGGTTCCGCCCTGCACCAGCGTATAATGCAGATCACTGCTATGCCAGTATCCGATATGAGCCGCATAAGTATAATCATTATCATCTGCTATTTCGGATCCACATACATTGGCACTGATCTTGCTCTCGGAATCGGCAAACAGGTACGCCACATCGTCAATGTAATTAAAGTTTGTGGCCGCCCCCTGTCTCGTTCCGATAAAAGTACCTTCTCTTGCCATTGACCCCAGCTGTGAATTCCCGATACTGCCTTCAAATCGTGCCACCTTTAATTTTCCGGATACATAGTTTCCGGTTATTCCGCCAATTGCAGTGGAATGGCAGCCCCCAATGGTTCCATTTACATGGACGTTATAAATATCTGTGGAATTCTGAAATCCGACTATTCCCCCGGTATAACCAGTTCCCTGGATTCGTGCCGTGTTCCCCGTACCAGTGGCAACATCACAGTCTGCGATAACGGAATCCGAAGCGATGCCTGCGACTCCACCAATGTAGATCACTTCATTCCCGGCCTGCGCATCTATTATAACGTTATCACATATGGTATTCTCAATAACGGTTCCGCTTATCTCACCTGCAATCCCGCCTGCGATCCCTGAAGTGTTCAGTGCTGCGTTTTTAACGGTCACATTTCGAATTTCTGAGTCAACAGCATAGCCCACTACCGTTCCGATTCTGTCATTTCCTTTTACTTCTTTATCTGGAATGATTTTTACATCGTGAACTTTGGAATCACGTATTGCTCCGAACAAACCAATATGATCATAATTCCCGTACTTATTTAACTTCAGATTTCTGATCGTATATCCCTTTCCATCGAAATCCCCATGGAAAGCGTATTCCACCTCTCCCGACATTTCTGAAGAATCTCTGTAAAAGCCAATGGGAATCCAGTCCACGCCCTGCATGTCGATATTACCGCCAAGGGCAAAGTAACTGCCTGCATAATCGCCCACGTAGTCCGCTCCCTCTGCATCAGGAACCGCCATTCCCATCGCAGTCAATTCTGAAAGTCCCATGAGTTGTTCCCGATTCTTAATCAAAAATGGCTTTTTCTCAGAACCATCCCCCTGCGTTCCATTCAGGAATTCGAAACTTGTCTTACCACTCCATGAATCCCAGATATTTCCCAGTGAATTTGCTGCTCTCAAGGCATTAGACAGTGAGGCCTTTGTCTTTTCGTCCCCTCGTGATGCGTTGGATTCAGCAGCAGTCTGTTTCTCGCCATTTTCCAATTCAGCCCAGGTCGGTTCCAGAGCATTCGAACTCGTGGAGGCATTTCTGCTGCCTTCCAGATCTTTTGCCAATATCGGATGCGAATGAAACGCAGAGAATGCTATTATGCCGCACAGGCTATAGGCCAACAGCTTTTTCCACCGCTTACAGTCTCCCTGCCCTATGTTGTGGTTACTCTTTCTCATTGTCTTTTTCCTCCCTATTCTGTGTATTTTCTTCATTCACTGATCTGCCCCATATAATCTGCTGAAACGGACAAATGAATATTCTCCTCCTCGTGAAGCTTACTCCTCATGCTGTGCGATGACAAAGGCTGGCCGAATTCCTATACTCGTGTCAGAGACATCAACCGGATGCAGGCTGCCATTTCCCAGATCCACTACGTAGATACCTTTTCCATACTGAAAAACGTCTTCCCCTCCATATTGCGGAGTTCTCAAGTAATATCCTTTGGAATACGCAGAGTATTGAGACTGTGGATTATTCTGGCTGCTTCCATTAAATTTCCATAGAACATCTCTGTATTTCACCGCTTCTTCCATCGATAAGATAAACATCTGGTCTTCCATTATCTGAAATGGTTTTTCAAGTTTTTCCAAATCGTCAAATGCAAACTGCTCGTATTCTCCCGAACCGGTCTTTCCCTGATAAGCTGTATTCACACCGGTGTAAATGAAAGATATGTCTTTTGCTGGACTTTCCATATTTTTTTGAAGCCATTTACGGATATTGGAGGTTTTATAGTTGTTATCCAGGCCAAATTCCCATTTCTGTATGGACGTCCCGTCACTTTCAATGTCGGACCGTATTACCGTTTCACATAGAAAAAGAGCTGCATTTCCACGGTTATCCATCATATCGCTGTAATCTTCATCAATACATCGAAATCGATATTGCTTACCACCAATACGTCTTATCTGTATATCGCCTTCCCGGTAAACTGCCTCTTTGGGAGCAGTCTCATCATTGATTTCCTGATAACAGACATCACAGAATCCATCTTCATCTTTATCGATATGCCCCGACGCCGGAAAGAGCACTGTCTCCTCATAGCCGCACAGCCTGCACAGTAATCTCTCATGCCCACCGGATACACAGTCTGCCAAAACATGCTCCTGCATCCTCATCTCATGAATACAGGATTCCTGTCTCCAGACTCTTTGAAAACCGATCCGTACAATACAGTAGCGGTTTTCAGCGCTCTTAAATTCATCCATAAGGAGCCCTGAGACATTTGTTATGTCAGCAAATTCCTGACCAATTACCACCGTGGAAGGACTATGGTTTCGTGCAACCAGATAAATCTCATGGCGTTCCCGGTCATGGACCATGGAAATCAGATTCCTGAGCCGTTCCCGGCTTTCTTCCTGATTCTCTGTAATTACCGGCCAATCTTCCGTTCTGCTTCCTGTGATATTGAGATCGGCCTCTTTGGCAGTTTGAATCCATTTCTCCAGTCGCTGCTCCCCCTCCTCCTGCTCGGGTTCTTCAGCCATTTGATCGGTTCTGCGGAACAATACTGTATATTTTTGAAGACCTGTACCTGACACCGTTATCCGTTTGGGGCTTTCTTCCAGGGCCTGATATAGCCAGCCATCACTTCCTTTCATAAGTTCCGGAAAATCTACAGTCAGCTCCATTCCTTCTTCACTCTTGCCGGCCTGCGTACGCATTATTTTTCTGTTTGGATCTGTCTCCTCAATAAAACGCACTTCCCAGGAAACCATTTTTGCTTCAGACGGGGTTGCAATGTCCTCAAATTTATTTTCTGCACCTGGCTCGTCTTCTCCAGACTTATCATCATTCTTATTCGAGTTATCCTCGCCCCCCTGATCTTCGGACTTGTTACTATTTCCATCTTCCGTTTCCGGCCGTTCGTCTCCATCGTTATCTTCTTTATCCCCGCCTGTTGAGGCGCCGCTTTCCCCCTTAACGCTTTCCCCCTTAACGCTTCCTCCCTTACCGCTTCCTCCCTTACTGCTTCCTCCCTTACCCCCGCTTCCACGCTTCCCTTTTCCTCCGGCCCCCGCTCCTGCCTTTTTATCCCCATCCATTGTATCCGATGACATCAGACCTTTGCCCGCTGCATACCACTCCTCCCCGTGTTCATTCAGCCAGGCTCCACTTGTTCCTACGAAGTATCCGTCTGGAGTTTTACCCTCCAAATACAAGGCTCCCATTGGATACAAATCGGAGCTGATCTCTGCAAGGTAATAGCATTTTCCGTCAATCCACTGCCAGCCTGTCATCATTCGTCCCTTTCCAGCGCCTTCTCCTGTGTTAAGAAAATACCAGTATCCGTCCACATAGATCCAGCCAGTATCCGCCATACCAGACGCATTCAACCGGTACCAAGCCCCGTCCTGTTCCGCTTCATCCCCAGTATTTAACACAGGCCCATGAACTGTTTGACAGACCCACCGGCCGGCGTTTTTACTATTTTCCTCCACATTCTCTGCGCAGGAAGGAGCCGCATATATAATGGTCAGAACAAATCCCAGCCACAGCATAAACCATTGTTTCTTTCTTCTGTATCCTTCCAGTCTGCCTCTCGGCCTCTTAAAAGTATCTCCGGCTATCGCCTGCCACCTTTTTCTTATAGTCCACATCCGTCCCTCTTCTCCTCTCTCTTTTCCACAGCCCGCTTAATCAGCCACGCCGCCAACAGCATGAATAACAGGGCCAGTATTAATGACACAGTAAGTACAATGGCCTCTCTCCTGATGATCCAGGCTGAGTCCGGGTCATACTCCACTGCTTCCACCACTCTGTTAGAGACAATTTTCTTCTCTTCTGCCGGCGTTTGCTCATACTCCTTCAAGCTGTATACTGATCTGCATCGATAGCCCTCAATCTCGGGATATGTGACCGTTCCTCCATAAGTAATCAGGTAATCTATTACTTTCCGTTTTCCAAAAGCAGTCGCATCCCTGCATAAAATATCATCTTCATCTAAGTATGGCGCTCCATTCCATACAGTACTGGTAACCCTGTAATGTTCTTTCGTCACTCCAATTTCTGACAGAAGGGCGTCCTCATACAGCTCCAGCCGCAGCGGTTCTCCATCAATTGGCACATTCTCTTCTCCCAGCTGATATGTCTCTGCTCCATATGAATGAAACACAACCGGAAACGTAAAGTCTTCGCGCCATTCTTCGTTCACCTTCCTCCTTTTGATTACCGGATACTTTGCACTTACCTGCAGTCCTGAGAAATCTTCTTTCGATGTGATACTTCTCGTCTCAGGAACTGACTCCATATTTTCTATGCCTTCGTACAAAACTTCCTGTTCCACATGCTTCTCCCTGGGACTCACTTTGACTGGCTCCAATTCCCAGGTCTTTAGCCGATACAACTTTTCCCCCTCTTCATAAATGAGTTCCGGCGTGTATTCTTCTGATGATCCAAACATGATCTCAGAGATCACCGTTATCTCTGGTTTCGGCCGTGCATAAGCCATTTCTGAAGGAATAGACATCAAAACTATCAGCGCAGCCAGCATGCCACCTGACCATTTTCTATTCATTTTTTATTTTTCACTCCTTGCGTAGTGTATTTAGGTTATTCAAAGGGGGAACCTATACCCACTCAGTACCTATATTTTTTCATCTTCCCTTTTATTGGGGACAAAATAGAATTTAGCTGTGTGATTCGTCCATAAAACAAGTACTTATACAGACACCTGTTAATCGCTTGCATCTGCTTCCCTGAATATCGTTTATAAAGCTAACTTAATCAAAAAAAGCGCAAACAACCTTCACTTAAATCGGAGATAAACCCGGCAGAATTTTATTCCGGGTACAGAAAATAGAAAAGAAAAAACTGAATAACTAAACAGGCACTCATCCGTGCTCAAACAGCGCAGCATGAAACACCTATACGAAACTAATTCGGGAATAAAAGGTTATTGCAAGATAAGTAAAATATATTGAAAAAATAAGAAAAACGATACGGCTTATGCCGCAAGATTTTATGTATGTTTTACAATTTTTAATTGTAAAAACAGTATAACTGATAATTACCAAATAATCAAGGGGTTTTACCAATTTCATAAAAATATTTTTACCAACAGAAAAAAGCCGCCTTCGGCCGAATCAAGCAGTTCACCATTCCAGTTTCCGATCTGCTCAATCCGCCAAGACGGCATTTTATTCTCACAGCCAATACTCCAGTTACTGCTAATCGCATTTCAGTAACCTTCTCATACCTGCAATATTCCCACCAATCCCCTTCATACCTCAACATCTTCACGCCCAAACAATCAATGAGAATCCTCCACCGTATCAATCCAGTCCACATCGGCCATCGGCCGTTTTACCGTGCTGTCCTTCCCCAAATACTCCAACTGATCCAGTACATGTGTATCAGTCACGTAATTATCGGTGACATCCAGTTCCCTCAGATTTTTAAGACCGGCTGCAAACTGAAGATCCGTGAGCTGGTTTCCCCGAAGGCTCAAATATTCCAGCGAGGGATAATGGCCTAAAAATGAGGTATATTCATCGAGAAGCACATCATCGTAATTAATAGAACGGACCATGCCGTCAGACCACATTTCAATATTTTTGTACAATTTCACATGGTTTAAGGAGAGGGCCTTTAACGCAGGATTATCCTGAAGACGGTCAAACTTCACCTCAAAACTGCTTTTGTCTAAAATCAGGGTTTCCAGGGCCGGAAGATTAAACGCGTAGGACACATCCCCATAGAATTCCGAATGATTCATGTCCAGGTAGGTAAGTCCCTGGCAGCCGGCAAGAAAGCTTAAATCATCGCTGTTTCCCCAGTTTTTCCGGTAAGTCAGCTTCTTTAAAGCAGGCAGGGAAGCTATCACCGACGGCTGATCCACGTTGCAGCCCTGAACCTTCAGTTCTTCCAGGCCCGTCAGACTGCCAAGAAAACGAATCCCCATCATTCCATGAAATTCCCCATGCTTTAAACCGGTAAGTGCCGTAAGATCCGGATCATCCTGATTCGTGTATTTATTTATTACCAAAGTTTCCAAACCTGTAAGCGTTCCCACGGGATTATAATCACGAACTTCACCGTTGTCTACCAGCACAAGCTCCTTCAGACTCTCTTTCCCCACGAGCGGATCGAGCAGAAGAATCTTAGAATCCGTGATTCCAAGGCTCGCAAGTTCCGGCATATGATTAATAAAGCTGATATCTTTCAGGTTTTCCGCGTCAATCGACAGGCTCCCCAGCTTCTTAAGCACATTCAGGACCGTAAAATCATTCACCTCATCCATGTCGTATAACTTTAAATTTTCCAGGTCCTTCACCTGAGCTAATGCGGATATGTCCGAAATTTCCCGGCAGTCTTCCATCTCCAGTGACTTCAGTCCCGGAAAATAGGACAGTTCTTCCAGACTCTTTAAATGGGAAGCGTTCAAACGTTCCAGACCTTTGGCCGCATCTCCCAGCGCAAGACGCAGCATATCCAGCTGTATGTAGTCGCAGGTAATCATTTTTAAGGAGCTCAATGTCTCCAGACTGCCCTCCGGCAATTCCGTGTGATCCAGATTCAGATACTCCAGCTGCGGCAGCGCGGCAATATCCTGAAGCTCCAGGGCCTCCTGACAGACCACCACATTGATATCCGCATCCTGCCCCTGTTCGGCGGCCACGATCGGATTTTCAAAGCTGTATGTAATCATCCACCCGGCTTCGCCTTTCCTCATGGACAAATATTTAAAACGCCCCAGTTCCTCTTCCGTGACCGAGGAAACGCTCGTTCCCAGGGCCTCCTTAATCAGTACCTCAAAGGACGCGGAATACGTGGCAGACGCCTTGCTTTTATCCGATGACTGCTCTTCCGAAACAGACGCGGCCACCGTCACTTCCCTGCTGGGATACTTATTCGCATTTTTTGATGTTCCGGAAAGAGGGATCAGAATCAGTGCCATGATGCCAATCACGCCGATAACGGCTCCGGCAGCAATTGCCGCTTTGCTCCCCGACTCCTCCTTCTTCGCCATGCTGTTGTGGGAGGTCTCCTGCTTATACTCGATAAACACCTTCGGCTGTTCCGATTCCAGATAATATTTTGTGTGGCAATACTGACAGTATCCCACATTCTCGTCCTTTTCATCCAACTCGATGGGGCCGCCGCAGGACGGACACTTTAAGGCTGTTAGTTTCATTTTGGCTTTACATTCCTTTCGCTTCGTTCATGGGCAGACTGTCATGTTGCTCACTGCCTGAACCGTCTTTTATATGAAATCATTTTTGTAAATAATTCCGATCCTATACCAATCACAGGAAGGCGGACAGCACATTTCGGATCAAACTACAACCGCTATTTTTAATCATAAACCGATTCCATGCACTTTCGCTTTCCGCCCTGTATGTTTTCATTTTGCTTTGCTTCTTATGGCATTATACCACATGTTGCAGACCGTAGAGAACTATAATACGGAACTTTATTGGAAAATTGTCTTATTTTCCACCTTCCGGCTGCGGGAATCCAGCCCATGTGCTATTTTGAATATTCCAATTTACCATACAGCATAAAAAGGCTTGTAAAAGCGGCGCAGGACCACGATTACAAGCCTTTTATGAATCTCTTATACGAATCACTTCTATGAACTTTTCACGAATTCTTTTCACGAACTCTTTTCACAAATTCTTTTCATGAATTTTTTTTATGAATTCCTATAATATATTTTTCTTATGCATCCTTCTTATAAATCCCCTGCTTCATCGCCGTTCTATCTCACCTGAATACGGAATGCCGTCGTCTGAGGCGGTATACTCGCCGTCTGGAAATTCGCATGGGTTATCTGTACCAGCTGGCCTGGGCGCAGATCACACAATCTGATCGGAAATCCACTTCTGTTCAGGATAACCGTCGAGCTTGTGACAATATATCTCGTTATTCTGCTGATATTGTTTGGCATGCCGGCAAGAAGCTGACTGTTATTGCAGTCAATCCAGATCACTCTCTGCGTTGTAGTATTGGCTGATGGTCTGGAAGGCTGTCTCGTGACTATCGTAAATGCAGTAGACTGAGGCGGTATGCTTCGAGTCATACTCGGTGAAAATGTTACATCCACCCGCATTCCCTGGCGGATATCACTGAGACGGATTGGCATTCTGAAAGAATTCATGATTGCGGTGTTATTATTGACATTCAACCGCAGCTGCTGAACAGTGGTTACTCCGCTTTGCCACGGAACCGAGTAGGAAATTATAATAAATCCGGTATTTCTGCCGGAAGAAGAAACCTCATCGACAAACGCATTGTCGATTCTAAGAAAATTTCCTTGTGTAATTATGGAACCTAAGGAGTCATTGGCCATATAAACCTCTTAAGGATGGATATGTCTTTTCTATCATTATATGATTAGGAACACAAATGTTTCTATGGAAAAGAAAAATAATCGGTTATTGTCTGACCTTTTACCGCATCGGAGAATCCTTTTCTATAACAGATCCATGTATTTATTCCACAACAAACGCCCTGTTTTTTTTAAAACAGGGCGCCATTCTCTATTTATTTCCTATCTCAACCTGAAACCATAAAAAACAAAATATCAAACCATCCGTTTACATGGTCTCATTCACCTTCGCCAGCTTCGCCGCCTGATCAGCCGCAATCAGACTGTCCAGCAGCTCCGTGATATCTCCGTTCATAATTGAATCAATCTTATAAAGTGTAAGCTTAATTCGATGATCGGTCACACGTCCCTGGGGGAAATTGTACGTACGGATCTTCTCGGAACGGTCTCCCGTACCAATCTGGCTCCGGCGTTCTTCCGCCTCAGAATTCTGTCTTTTCTCCAGCTCCATGTCATACAGCTTGGAACGGAGCAGGCGGAACGCCTTTTCCTTGTTCTGAAGCTGGGATTTCTCGGTCTGGCTGTAGATAACAATACCTGTCGGAATATGGGTCAGACGAACCGCGGAGTCCGTCGTATTGACACACTGGCCTCCGTTACCGGAAGCACGCATGACATCGATCCTGCAGTCCTTATCCTCGATTACCACATCCACATCCTCCGCCTCTGGCATAACCGCCACAGTCGCTGTGGAAGTGTGGATCCGTCCGCCGCTCTCCGTCTCCGGAACACGCTGAACACGGTGAACACCGCTCTCGTATTTCAGCTTGGAATAGGCTCCTTTTCCTGTGACCATGGCCACGACTTCCTTGAAACCGCCGATTCCGTTTTCATTGACACTGATCAGCTCCACTTTCCAGTGCTGGCTCTCAGAATAGTTCACATACATACGGTACAGCTCAGCCGCAAACAGAGCGGCCTCATCTCCGCCCGCGCCGGCACGGATTTCCAGAATGATGTTCTTGTCATCATTGGGATCCTTGGGAAGAAGAAGAATCTTAAGTTCCTGCTCCAGCACTTCGATCTGCTTCTTTGCATCGGATAATTCTTCCTTTGCCATCTCACGCATCTCTTCGTCATTTTCTTCGTCCAGAATGGTAAGGCTGTCTTCCACAGCCATCTTCGCCTTCTTATATTCCGTATAAGTCTCTACCAGCGGCGCTAAATCTGCCTGCTCCTTCATCAGCCTGCGGAAACGGTTCTGATCCTCCGTCACGGAAGGATTGCCTAATTCCAGCATCAGCTCTTCATAGTGAATCAATATATCGTCTAATTTATCAAACATGGGAAATTAACCTCCAAAATCTTACATTACAGGTAACTTTGCATTGAAACTTTTCATTGAAACTTTATAAAACCATGGTACCCCTGACCACGCGGTCAAGCCCTGGCGCATCCTGATACACACAAACGCCCTGGAAACCGGCCTCCCGAAGAAGTCCGCTCACCGCCTGCCCCTGGTCGTATCCGATTTCAAAATAAACGGTTCCTCCCGGATTTAAGTAGCTGCCGCATTCCGCAGCAAGCCGCCTGTAGAAATACAGTCCATCTGCCATTCCGTCAAGAGCCAGCCGCGGCTCATGATCCCTGACCTCCGGTTCCAGCTCCTCGATCACGCGCGAAGGAATATAAGGTGGATTTGACACAATCACATCAAACCTCCTGCCGGAAAAAGCTGAGAACAAATCGCTCTCTGCAAGCGTAAGCTTCTGTACGCTGCCCTTCTCATCTGCTCCCTCCGCCAATCCGGCGGAAACTTCCAGCCTCCAGGACTTTTCCTCTCGGCACTCCGCTGTAACTCTGACGGGATTCCATTTCGCCTGCATCAATTCCCGGGCGTTCTTTTCTGCCACCTGAAGCGCCTCCAAAGAGATATCAGCCAGTGTCACATCAGAAAATCCACCGAGGATGGACAGGCTTACCCCGATACATCCGCTTCCGGTGCAAAGATCCAGGACGCCAGGGTTCTTTCCCTTATAATCCTTTAAGACCTGCTCCACCAGAGTCTCCGTATCCTGGCGCGGAATCAGCACATGTTCATTGACTGAAAATTCCAGGCCCATAAATTCACGGCTTCCCGTAATATGCTGAAGCGGAATCCGCTCTGACCGTTTCTCTATCATCGCACGGTAATCCGCTACGGCTCTTTTAACCGAATCCTCATCCTTCACCTCATCGTTTCTGTGCATGAGGAAATGCACCATATCTGTATGGAATGCCTCGAAAAGCAGATACTTTGCATCAAGCTCCGCCTCTCCGATTCCGGACAGTTTCAGTCTCTCCGTTCCTTCGTTCCATAATGCCTGTAATGTCAGTTTCATCCCTGCTTCTCCGGAAAATTCTTATTTAAAAACTCCCGCCAGTCAAAAACCGCCTCTACGGACGCGATGCCGACCTCAATCATGCTGTCATCCGGCTCTGTCGTGGTAAGTCCCTGCATCCACATGCCAGGACGGCTTAGAATGTCCATGATCTTCGAATTGCTTCTGCCGGCCAGACGCAGAAATTCATAGGATACCCCCGCGATAACCGGAATCAGAACGATTCTGCTGACTACACGCAACCAGATCGTATCTACCCGTACCACCATGAAAAACAGGATACTGATCACCATAACGATGAGCAGAAAACTGGTTCCGCAGCGCTTATGCTCCTTAGAGCTTTTTCTGACATTCTCCACAGTCAGATCCAGACCGTGCTCCAGACAGTTAATACACTTATGTTCCGCTCCGTGGTACATAAATGTCCTGCGTATATCCTCCATATTGGAAATAATCTTGATATAAGCGATAAAAATTACGATTCTGATGATTCCCTCGATCACCGCCATCACGGTCTGCGATGCGATAAAACGATGGAATATGTTCGCCAGAAACAATGGCAGAACCATGAAAATAGCAATCGCCATGATCACAGAAAACACCATTACCACTGCCATCAAGGCCTTCTCCAGCTTCTCACCGAATACGCGGTCTAAAAACTGTTCAAACTTTCCGGGTTCTCCAGCATCCTCATCGTCCTCAAAAAAACTGGCAGAAAACGTGAGGGACCTCATCCCCAGCACCATGGAATCGACAAAGCTGAATATTCCGCGCACAAACGGCAGGGAAAAAAACTTTACCTTCTCACCCATGCTGATATACGTATCCTTTTTAACTTCAATCTCTCCGTCCGGCTTACGGACTGCGGTGGCATACTCATCCCCGTTTTTCATCATAACGCCTTCAATCACGGCCTGTCCGCCGATGCCTGAATATTTCATATGTTCCACCTCTCTATAAATCCCAAAAAAGGTTGAGCTAAAGTGTTTCCACCAAACTCAACCTTTTCTTTGCTCTAACTTATTCAGCGGCCTTAACGCCATATTTACGATTGAATTTATCAATACGTCCACGTGCTGCAGCAGCTTTCTGCTGGCCGGTATAGAATGAATGGCACTTAGAACAAACTTCTACGTGGATATCTTCCTTTGTAGAACCGGTTACAAATTCATTACCGCAGTTGCAAACAACTTTGGCCTGGTAGTAATTTGGATGGATTCCTTCTTTCATGATTTTCACCTCACCTGATTTGATTTCTATTATTTTATTTCAATCTGCATCCTGAGTTCTGTAGACTCAGAACGTCACAGCAAACGATCTGCTGTTTTATCTGATTAAAATCCATTTTCTCTAATAAACAGCTTATACAGTATATCATAGAATTTTTTTTAATGCAAGCATAATTTTTACAAAGACCGACAAAACATTAATATCGGAAAAGCTTCTTCGACATCTCCACAAACTCCCGATTTGTCCGTGTCCTGGTGAACAGATCCAGGATCTTCTCCACCGCATCCTCAGGCTTTAAGGTGTTGGTCGCCTTGCGAATGAGATCTACGGCCTCGGACTCTTCCCTCGTAAGGAGCAGATCGTCTCTTCGTGTACCGGATTTCAGGATATCGATGGCCGGGAAGATCCGCTTCTCAGACAGCTTCCGGTCAAGCACCAGCTCCATGTTGCCGGTTCCCTTAAATTCCTCATAGATAACGTCGTCCATACGGCTTCCCGTGTCTACCAGGGCGGTTGCAAGAATCGTCAGGCTTCCTCCCTCTCTCATGTTTCTGGCGGCACCGAAGAATCGTTTCGGCATGTGTAAGGCCGCCGGATCGAGACCGCCGGATAATGTACGGCCGCTGGGGGCTACCGTCAGGTTATACGCCCTTGCCAGACGCGTAATGCTGTCCAGCAGGATGATCACGTCGCGTCCGTGCTCCACGAGACGCTTTGCCCGCTCGATTACCATCTCGGAGACTCTCTTATGGCGCTCCGGAAGCTCATCGAAGGTGGAATACAGAACTTCCACATTGTTGCCGGTTATGGACTCCTTAATGTCCGTAACCTCCTCGGGACGTTCATCGATCAGCAGGATGATGACATGCATATCCGGATGATTGACGGTTACTGCCTTGGCCACCTGCTTTAACAGAGTCGTCTTACCTGCCTTCGGCGGGGATACGATCATACCTCTCTGTCCCTTACCGATCGGTGACAACAGATCGAGAACTCTCATTGCCGTGGTATTGCGTCCCGTAGTCTCCATGTGGAGTCTCTTATCCGGGAAAACAGGCGTCATATTTTCAAAGTTCGGTCTGTGCTCAGCCGCGCTCGCCGGATAACCGTTGATGTATTTTACAAACAGAAGGGCTGCAAACTTCTCCGCTGCGGTCTTCACCCTGCGGCTGCCCTGTATGATATCACCCGTCTTCATATTGAACCTGCGGATCTGGGACGGAGCCACATAGACGTCATTCTCACCCGGTAAGTAGTTCTCACAGCGGATGAAGCCGAAGCCATCCGGCATCACTTCTAAGATGCCGTACGCGTCGACGCCGCTGTCCAGTTCCTGAAGCTCCGGACTCGGCTGAAATTCCGGGCGCACCTCCTCGGCCGTTTCCCTTACGGATTCGATCCGGTTCATCTCCTGGCGCTGGTCCTGTCTGTCCTGGCGGTCGTTCCTATCCTGGCGTTCATTCCTGTCCTGACGCTGCTCCGGCCTGTCCTGACGGTCATTCCTGTCCTGGCGGTCGCTTCGTTCCATGGAATCTCCCTGGGACTGCCTGTAATTACTGGTTCTCTGCGGTCCTTCCTGCCTGTAGGAACGGACCACCGTTCTCTTTTTATCATTCGGATTCGTTCTGTTTACGGAGGCCGCCTGTGTCTGAGCAGGAGCCTTCTCCTCCTTAGCCGGCTCTGCGGTTCTCCTCGCTGGCTCCTCGGCCTGCTTCACCGCTTCTGCGGCTCTCCTCGCTGGTTCCTCGGCCTGATTCACCGTTTCCCCTGCACTAACAGAAGGTTCTTCATTCCCGGTTGAAACATCTGCCGGAGCACTTTTTCCTTCCTTTTCGCCTGCCTTCTCACAGAGAATATCAATCAGCTCCGCCTTTCTCATGGAACCGTAGCCCTTGATCTCCTGTTCTTTGGCAAACTCCTTTAATTTAGCCAATGATAATGTCTCTAATTTTTCACGCATAACTTTCTCCTTATTTTAACTACTCCATATGACAGTTCTTTCATATTCATGGGAATTATCTACGATAGAATATCGTAAACAGATGTAAATAAAATCTGACGTCAGGTCGTACGATAATTTCATTATATACCCTGATTGTCAAAAAGGGAAGATTTTTTTATCTCCATAAATTGCACAGCCCTTTGCCGTGTTACAGTTCACAGCCCTGTCGGCCTCTGCTTCCCGGTCTGTCCCGGTCTGTCCCGGTCTGTCCGCAGGGCCTGCGGCCGGGAGGGCGCAAAGCGGTCAGCGAATCAGTTCCTTCATCGTCCGCCCGTCCACCCGGCCCAGATCCAGTCCCAGAATTTCGGCCAGTGTCGGCCCTTCATCGACCAGTGACATTTTCTCCACCCGGGCCCCCGCTGTAAAATGCGGGCCTGCAGCCATAAAAAATGTCCGGTATCCATCCCGGTCGGGAAGATACCCGTGGGTTGCCGCCTGGATATGGAAATCCGTATGATGGTCGGAGGCTCCGGCCTTTCTCCTGTATTCTTCCCAGCCATTCTGGAAGTAATACCCATCCGCGGCCTCCAGCACAAACGCACATTCCGGGTCCGCCCCCAGTGCGGCGGCTTCGTTGCGGGTAAAGATGCGGGCAATTCCGCTGTTTTCCCGCTCCATCATGCGATTTAAGAGTTTTTCCGTCCGCCCGAGACAGCTTCTATCCTTCACATAGATATAACAGCATCCGTCACAGTCTCTGGCAATCGCCTTCCAATCACGGATTCTGCCGTTTTTCACCTCTGCCAGCCCAGCCTTTACAAAATAGTAATTCGGGTAAATCGCTTCCTTCACATCCAGCTGGCAGTGGTCTCCCAGTATCACCACATCCGTCTCGTCCTCCAGCCCCATTTTACGGAGCAGCCCGAGAAGCTCCCCGAGCCTTTCGTCATGACGCCTGATGGCCGCCATGGCCTCCGGGCTGTCCAGTCCGTACAAATGGCGGTTCGTGTCGACATCGGTCAAATGAACCAGCATCAGATCAGGCCGGTATTTCTCCAGGGTGTGAAGCATGGACGCATGGACGAAATGATCCAGCTGCGGCTGCCTGATGCCTTCCCGCATAGATCCGAACTTCATCTGAAGCTCCAGCTCATAAAGAGGCGTCCCGTTCATCATGCACACGCCCAGCTGATTCTGCCACGGACGGTTCGGAAGCACCTCCGGCAGGTTGTAATGCACTCTGGCCTTCCCCATCACCGGCCACAGAAGGGAAGCCACCCGGTATCCGTTCTTTACCGCTTCATCATACAGGGTCGTTCCCTGCACGTATTTCCGCTGCCAGAACCAGTCCGATGGTTCCCGCTCCGGCTGTACCTGTAAATTGTTGACGATTCCATGGTTCTTCGGATAACGTCCGGTCACAATGCTCACATGAGCCGGATAAGTCAGGCTGGGATATACACTCACCACTTCACCGCATCCGGCCGCCCGCTTAAAGAATGGGCCGAAATTAGGCAGCGTCTCCATATAGGCCAGGTCCCTTCCGCCCACGGCGTCCAGGGACAGAATTATCATACGGCGTTTTTTTCTGTCTTGTCTGCTCATTTCACCAATTCCGCCTTTCTCCCTACTCCTCTGCCTCGTTTCGGATAAACTCCATGTGTTCCTTTATTTTTCTTTCGTATCCGTTCTCCGTCGGCTGGTAGAACACGCTCCCCTCCATGCCGTCGGGCAGGTACTGCTGTTTCACATAGTGATTCGGGAAATCATGGGCATATAAGTATCCCTGGCCGTGTCCCAGCTTCGCCGCGCCCTTGTAATGGGCATCCTGTAAATGCACCGGAACCGGCATGGTCTTTCTTGACTTCACTGCCTCCAGTGCATCAAAGACCGCATTGCAGGCCGCGTTGCTCTTGGGAGCCGTGGCCACATAGGTGACGGCCTGGGAAAGAATAATCTGAGCCTCCGGCAGGCCGATCCGTTCCGCCGCCTGGGCCGCCGCCACGGCTACGACCAGCGCCTGCGGGTCCGCATTTCCCACATCCTCCGCCGCGCAGATCATGATTCGCCTGGCTATGAATTTCATATCTTCTCCCGCATACAGCATCCGGGCCAGATAGTAGACGGCCGCGTCCGGATCAGAGCCCCGCATGCTTTTAATGAATGCGGATATCGTATCATAATGGTTGTCCCCGTCCTTGTCGTAACGCACCACCCGCTTCTGAATACACTCCTGAGCCACGTCAATATCGATATGGATCTTTCCGTCGGCCGGATCCCGCTCTGTCGTCATGACCCCCAGTTCCACGGCGTTCAATGCGGCTCTGGCGTCTCCATTCGCCACATCTGCCAGGAAGTTCATGGCCTCCTCGTCGATCACCGCATTGTAGACCCCCATGCCCTTATCCTTGTCGTAGACGGCCCTGTGGATCAGTTCTCTGATGTCCTCCCGCTCCAGCGGCTTCAGTTCAAACACCCTGGAACGGGAAAGAAGCGCTCCGTTCACCTCGAAGTACGGATTCTCTGTGGTGGCGCCGATCAGAGTCAGCGTCCCATCCTCCACAAACGGAAGTAAATAGTCCTGCTGCCCCTTATTGAAACGATGGATCTCGTCTACGAACAGGATCGTCTTTTTCCCAAACATCCCCAGGGAATCCTTAGCCTCCTTCACGATCTCCTCCATATCCTTTTTACCGGCGACCGTGGCATTGATCTGTTTAAAATCAGCGCTGGTGGTATTGGCGATCACCTTTGCCAGCGTCGTCTTTCCAGTCCCCGGAGGTCCGTAAAAGATCACGGAGCCCAGCTTATCCGCCTTGATTGCCCGGTACAGCAGCTTGTCTTTTCCGATAATGTGCTGCTGCCCCACCACCTCGTCAAGAGTCACCGGCCGGAGCCGGGACGCCAGGGGAGATTCCTTATCCATGGTATTTTCTCTCATAAAATCAAATAAATCCATTTTCCTTCTCCTGCATTGTATACAATATCACTTCCCGGCAGACCCGCGTGAGCTGGATTCCGGAAAAACATCAGTCGTACCAAAAGTATAGCCCTGGTTTCAAAAAGTGTCAATGATTTCCGGGAACATACATTTGGATGCGGTATTTCAAAAGCCTGGCCGCGTCGGAAAAGCCCCCGAATCTACAAAGGCTTTTTCCTGATATAAAATGCCCCGCCTAAAAGCACTGCACTATTGAAAGCCATAATCAGTCTCCATATAAAATACTGATCTCTCATAACCAGAAGCACGACAATCAAAACGCCTGCAACAATCCATGAGAGAATTTTCATTTCCTTATCAAACAGCGCCTTGCTGATAGAAATACCCGCAATTAAGTAACCAGTCAGACACAGGATTCCAATACCCAGGAAAAAGAATTTTTCCGGTATTCTCCCAAAAGCGGCCATGAGCACTCTGGACGCAACGGTCATTAAAAGATAATTACATATAATAACAGCTGCACACACGGCATACAGCTTCTCATCCAACGCATGAGTTTTCCTGATAATGCCCCTATAATCAAAGGTGATATACAGCAGGGCGAGGAATCCAACCAGATCTCTCAGGATATAATTTATGGTATTAATCATGCGGAGACCGAACAATCCTAATATAAAATGGTACACTGCAACCGTGCTGTAAACGTTCCAATAGATAAACACAAGACTGCACAGAATCATAAAGTTTGATAAATAATAGCAGAACCTCTTTCTCTCCATACCGCCCTCCCATCTGACGTTTCCCAACGCTCTATTCCACGAATACCTTTTTAAAGACTTCCTGTGTCTCCGGGAATTCGCTTTTATTCTCATACTTCTCCGAATTCGCAAATGCGGTCTCCACATTTTCCCATTTTTTTTCACAGGTTCATTATACCATGGCCGGCAACCAATATCATTACGAACTTTTAAATATAGAAAAAGCCTGCCGAAGCGCTCCGGCAGGCAGACTTGATCTGCATAAGATCCGTTCTTACATTAATTAACTCCGATTGACATCGTCTCCGGCAGAGTGCTTCCGCCGTCGATCACGATCTGAGATCCGGTTAAGTAGCTGGACTCATCACTTCCCAAAAATGCAAACAGTTCGCCGACTTCAATCGGTTTAGCCAGACGCTTCATCGGAACACCTACTGCGATGTCTGCGATTGCTGCCTCCGGATTCTCCGGATTGGATTCCAGAGCCATTTTTTCAACCATCGGTGTGCGGGCATAGCCTAACTGGGAGCAGTTTACGCGGATATTGCGGGCTGCGTACTCTACGGCAAGGCACTTGGTCAGGCCGACGAGAGCGGCCTTTGTCATGGCATAAGCCGCCTCGCCCGCATCGGCAACGATGTCACCGGTTACGGAAGACGCAATCACGATGTTTCCGCCGCCCTGCTTTAACATATATGGAACCACGGCTTTACAGGTGTTCCATACGCCCTTGATATTCACATCAATGTGGAAGTCACGAGTCTTGTCATCCATTTCCTCGAAAGGTGCTAAACGGCATACGCCCGCGTTACAGCATGCAACATTGATCTCTCCGAAGGTATCAGCGCCCTTCTTAGCCGCAGCGTCCATCTGCTCACGGTCGGCTACATTGGCAATAACCGTAATAATTTCCGCATTGTATTCCCTGCGCAGCTTCTCAGCAGTCTCCTCTACCGAAGGGGATAAATCTACCATAATTAATTTTGCGCCGTATTTTGCGTAAGCAGTGGAGATTCCCTCTCCAAGACCTGCAGCAGCGCCGGTAATCAATGCAACTTTTCCATCTAATTTAGCCATTTTACATATCTCCTTTGTTGTTTTTATATTCCAGGCGGAATGACCGCATGGTTTGCTATAATCATTTAAAACTTCCGGATACCGTCCGGCGTCTCAATTTCCACCGGATGCTTCTTCCAGTTTACCAGATTCATCCACAGCCAGATGATGCCGCCGATTCCAAGATAGACGAAGAAGCAGATCCAGGAATCCACGCCCTGTCCCAACGTACAGAAAAATGCAATCGTTATCGCTATCACCATGGCGAAGATCCGGAATGCGTCGCCGCCCTTCACCGTATTGGAGCTCTTCCAATCCGGATGCTTGTGGTGAATGCAGACCGCCGAAATCATTGTCAGCGCATACGCACAGGCACAGCCAAAACTCATCAGATTGAAGAATGCACTCATAAAATCAGAGGAGTTCTGTAAAACTATAAAAATTAAAGACAGGATCAGCAGAAAAATATTCGGCAGCAGAGGCTGCTTATTTTTGTTCACTTTTGCAAATATTTTCGGCAAAAAGTTTTTGTTCGCCATGGAGTACAGCATACGGACCGTGGACATCCAGAAGCCCAGCAGGGAAGCGCCCATGCCCAGGAGGCAGGAGATGAGTCCCACAACTATCGGCCAGAAAACCCATCCGAGTTCATTCTGCATCGTAGCAATCGTCAGGAAACCATCCTGCGCAAATCCCGCGTATACGTCCTTTAAGCCGTCCAGACCCGCAACACAGAAATAGTAGAATACGTAGATACAGCCGCATGTCAGAATCGAACCGCAGATCGCTTTTTTAGAGCTTTTAATGGGGAAATCCCCCTCTTCCACCATCTGGGGAACCGTCTCAAAACCAAAATACGGAGTAATCAAAAGCGCCATACCGATAACCCAGCCCGGAATTCCGTGGACAGAATCCAATGTGGAGGTGAAAATATTTCCAAAGTTTGCAAGATGCCAGTGACCGGAAAACAGCAGGATAAATCCGGTTAGTATGGTAACCGCAATATTACAGAACAGCATGCCGGCCTGGGCCTTAACGAGAAACTGGACATTCTGAATACTCATCAGGAAGTACAGAATCAAGAGAATCGCCGCACAGCCTACCATGGGCCAGGTGCCCAGATTCAAATGCATCGTCTTATTCACCCATGTCATGATCGCCATAACAACAGCCGGCGGAACGGATATCCAGGCCGCCATAATCAGCCAGGAAGCCAAAAAGCCCACGTGTTTGTTAATCCCGACCGTATTATAAATCAGCTCCCCGCCGGAAGTGTGAAACAGAGAAGCAAGTTCGCTGTATACCAGTGCAATCGGAAGGATTGCAACCGTCATCAGGGCAAAAGCAAGAAATGTACCGGTGCCGCAATAACCGTAGAAAACAGAATCCCAGTAGTTTACAAAGGTAAAAATAGAGCCTGTCGCTACCGTATAAACAAAAATCAATTTCAAACTTTTGTTCAGACCGCCATTTTTATTTTGATTATCTTCCATTCCCAAAACTCCTTTACATAATTAAACTTTTCAGCAGACCCACCGCCGCAGATCATGAGGCGTTAAGCCCACAGAAATAAAAAGGTCCAAAAACCCCTTACAAAGTTTTTGGACCACAATGCCACTCTACTGATATACGCCGTTGCATATCATCTTATATTAAATTTTACCGCTAAAGTGATATCCCTTTAACTGAAATAGATCATAGCACTTTGTGATTAATTTGTCAAGAAAATACCAGTTAATGGAAGACAGAAAATCTGACGGCGGTCCCCTCCCCGCTTTCAATCGTTAGCGTGCCCTTAAGGCTCGATTTCACAAGGCTGTCCACAAGCTTTAATCCAAGGCCCTTGCCGGATCGGTCACCGCTTTTTTCATCAATTCCGCATCCATCATCCCTGACCGTAACCCAGGAGTATTCCTCTCCCTTTTCTATCGTCAGGAAAATGCTGCCTTCCTCACGGTCACAAAAGGCATATTTGATGCTGTTTGTCACCAGCTCATTGACAATCAATGCAACGGTGGATGCCACGTGCTCCGGAAGCTCCAGATCATCTCCTGTGACCTCCACATGAATCCGGCATCCGCGGACGCTCCAGCTCTCCAGCACACAATCGATAATCTGAGCCAGCATGGTCTTTAAATCAACCGCTTCTGCCCCGGTATGAGCGAGAAGGTCATAGGTCATGCTCATGCTGCGGATATATCCGGTAATGGTTTTGGCAAACGCCTTCACCTCTGCGTCCTTTTTCTGTGCCGCCTCCAGCCCGACGAGGCTGATGATCGTCTGAAGGTTATTTTTCACGCGGTGATGAACCTCATGGATTAAGGCCGCCCGGTAAGCGATCTCGTCCTCCATCTGCCGGATCTTCGTCTTATCCCGCAGGATAACGAGAATTCCCTGATACACTCCATTTTCCCGAATCGCACTGATATTCTCCTCCAATACGTATCGGTCAGTCTGGACTTCCTGCTTCCAGGTACCGCCAGCCATAATCTCTTCCTGGCTGTACCTTCCCGTCAGATCCAGTTCTTCATATCTGCGGCCGATGAGGCTCTCCGGATGTCCGGCCTTCTGATACAGCTCCTCCGCCCGCGCGTTCGCAAAGGTGCAGATACCCGCCTCATCGCAGATCAGGAACCCCTCCTGCAGATTGCTGATCAGCTGATTGATCTTACTGTCAAAGAAAGCCGTTTTTCCCTCTTTATTTACGATACGTATAGGCTCCGTATCTGCCCCGGAATTCAGATATTCATAAGTTAAAGAGCCGATGACCTTCTGCTGGTCATTAAAAATGGGACTGACCGTATGGCGGACCACAATCTTTCTATTGTCAATGATACCGATCAGCCCTCTGCCTGGAATCCCGTGTTCCAGCGCCCGATATACCGCCGGTTCATCTTCCTTCTTTTCAACCTCCCCGATCACGTCCCGCTTATAGAGGTCACAGTCCGGATGGCGGTACTGGGCCGCAACCATGGATTCCCCGTTTCGTGTCAGTATATTGATATAGGTATCCCCGCTTTCCAGATTACCGATAGAAGGCAGCGCATGGGATACATCCAGAAGAATCTGGATATCCGCTTCTGTCAAATCGGTATAAGAATGGGCAATCTGGACCAGCTTCCTGTCCCGTTCTTCTTTTGTTAGACAATCAGGCATTTTCCCCTCCCGTCCTCGGTTTTTTCAGCTTGTTTTCGCACCCTGTTTTTCAGTCTCTCTACTCTCCATACGCTTTTAGAAGCGTTTTTGCTATCTCCGCCATGGGCTTTCCCTTGTCCATGGCCAGCCTGCGAATATAGGAAAATGCTTCCTTCTCTGTCATATTTCTGCGCTCCATAATAATTCCCTTGGCACGGTCCACATACTTTCTGTCATTGAGCGTTTCCTTTGTTCTGCTGAACTCCCGCTCCATTTCCTCAATCTGCTTATATTTATTCTGAGCAATCTTAATAGCCGGAATCAGAGTATCTTCATCCACCGGCTTCACAATATAGCCCATGATATCCATATTCACTGCTTTTTCGGCAATCTCCCTGTCCCGGTAAGCGGTCAGCACAATGATAAATCCGGCCAGCTTCTCCTCGTTGATCACCCTGGCCGCTTCCAAACCGGTCATAACAGGCATATTGATGTCCATAATTATAAAATCCGGTTTCGTCTCCCTGCATAGAGTAACGGCATCCATGCCATCCTCGGCCTCTCCTGCCACTTCGTAACCGTTATTCTCCAGGATTTCCCGAATATACATACGGATCAGAACTTCGTCATCTGCAATTACACCTCGTAACCCCATTAATCTCCCCCCAGCCATATACTCCCTGTTTGTATATGAAATATATGTATTTATTCAACTTCTCATTATACCATGAAATCAGGGGGAAACGCAATCTTCATTTGCCTGCGCGCTTAGAGTGCACTCCAGGGACGCACGCGGAGGTGTCTGCTCCATACCGCCTCAACAGGCTCAGAGAAGAAAAATCAGTGCAATCGCAAGATATGCAGGAAACATGCGCCGGTTGGCGGCAAAATAGCAGAGTACAAAAAAAGCGGAAAGAATCAGGCTGAACAGCGCCGTTTCCCAATCCTTCGTCAGTCCATGAAGCATTCCCCAGGTCAGCGCACAGAAAATCCCTCCCCACGGTATCAGAGAGGTCCGCCTGACAGGAAAAAGAGACTCTCCCGCCTCCTGTCCAAAGACAATGATAAAAAGAATCAGCGCGGATTCAAGAAGATAATAAAGGTGCTGAAGCAGAAATACGGAAATCCCTGCCCTCCCATATGTTCTTAGGAAGTACCTGAGTTCTGACAATGGTTTTAAATGCAGCCTCATTTCCTCTGCATCAAACGACATGAATAGAATACCGGCAGCCATGCTCTATCTGTATCGTCTGAAAAAAGAGATCGTAAAACAGAATCAGGATATTCAGCTGATCCGCCGTCTAACCCTTGAAAAAGGAAACAGCACACATGGCGGCTTCAGGGAACGCAGCTGATCAATCCACCAGAAGCTCCTCCACTGTGACAAAAGTATACCCCTGCTTCTCCAAAGTATCGACGACCTCCAGCGCCGCCTGCACCGAAGTCGGGAATACGTCGTGCATAAGTATGATATCCCCGGGTTCTACATTCTTCACGATTTTCCTCACAACTTTGTTTGTATTCTGCAGCTTCCAGTCAAGAGGATCCACCGACCACAGCACCACCGTCATATCGGTTGCGCACTCCAGCTCCTCATTCCACGATCCGTACGGAGGCCGCAGATATTCCGGCCTCTGGCCTGTGATCTCTTCGATTTTCCGGTTGGTTTCCCCGATCTGCCCGCAGGCATTTTCCAGTGTCTCCTTGCTCATCTGTACATGGGTAAACCCATGATTTCCGATCAGATGGCCGTCCTCCTTCATCTGGCGGATCACCCCTTCTTTTCCGTCAATATTTTCTCCCAGAAGAAAAAACGTGGCATGTACGCCCCGCTCTCTGAGTCCATCCAGCAGCTGGCTGGTATAGACGGAATGAGGGCCGTCATCGAAGGTAAGTGCGATCTGTTTCTCCCCGGAAAACTGGCGCCGCACCTCACTCTGCGCCGAATCCCCGGCGTCAGCCGGAAGAAAGAGAGTCCCCTTCGTTTCCTGATAAAAGCCATACATGCTTCTTCCCAGCGCGATATCCAGTGCAAGGACAGCAAACAGGCATAAAATTTTCCATCTCAGTTTCATTTCGATCTCTGGCTTTCTCACTATTATTAAACAATCTATGCACAGACGAAAGAAAATAAAACCGGTTTGTTTTCGTAATTTTTCTATCTTTTTCCCCTAAAATACGATATAATAGGGATATAAACCTGTTATTGTTGCATAATTTTATACGCACATGAAATTCTTTTGAAAGGAGAGGATGTTATGGGGCATAAAATTATTACCATCGGCCGTCAGTTCGGCAGCGGCGGACACGAAATCGGCGACAGGCTGTCCAAATCTCTTGGCATTCCGCTGTATGACCGGAATTTAGTGGAGATGGCAGCCGATAAAATGGGGCTTTCAGAAATCAGTGTTGAAGAAGTGGATGAATCTGTTTTAAACACATTTTTGTCAGCCTACCGCTATCCGGACCATGTCAATTCTTTCACCGGCTATGGCCTTCCTTTAAATGACAGCACCTATTTAACGCAGTCATCCATCATCGAAAGCCTGGCAAAGCGCGGGCCCTGTATCATCGTCGGCCGGTGCGCGGACTACGTTCTCCGTCAGAATTCCGGCTGTCTGAATATCTTCATCAGCGCGTCCATGGAGGACCGCGTCAAACGGATTATGGACCGCTACAACCTGACGGAAAAAGAGGCGGCCACCGCGATTAAGCGGACAGACCGGAGAAGAAAGAATTACTATGAGACGTATACCGATCAGAACTGGGGCAGCACCGATTCCCACCAGCTGCTGATCAACGTCAGCAAGCTCGGTATGGAACGAACGCTGGGACTGATTGAATACCTTTATAAATAGCCATAATAACCTTATAATAAACTACAGGAGCGATATGCTTTCTCGAAGGAGAAACGGCATATCGCTCCTGAATTTTGTTCTTCCTGACGTTCCGGCATCCATACTACCTCTATATCATACCAACAAAGTGGTAAAACAGCCATATCACGCTCCCGCCAATCAAGGCGATTCCGCCAACTGCTGCAATGAGAAACAACGCAACCGCCGTCTGAAAAATCAGCAGGCAGAGCAGCGGATGCTTCTTTTCCAGTTTATCCACCATTTTTTTCACAAGGTTCCTATTTATTAAAAGGACTTCCATCATCGCAATCCCCTCCTCTTCTGCTTTCATTATAATGCAGGGCGATTTAAAGATTCTACGGTTGAGATTGCGGCTTTCATAAACATTCTATAAACGATTGACTTGTTCCGCTTTCCTGGGATATGATTAGAGTAATAACTTTTTACAGTGGAGGTCTTGACTGTTGCAGACGAAATATCTGATTTTGATTCTGGGGCTTTTGATTGTTATTCTGGCTCATAGTGACCGCGGCAGAAAGGCCGGCGGATCCGGCCGCTATATAAAGAGTATTCTGGGGATTGAAAACGGGAGCGGGAGACGTATCAAGGGATACGATTACATTCGTGTTCTGGCCGTTATCGCCGTCATCGGGACCCATGTCGTTCAGTCCGATACACAGCTTTCTGCAGGCAGTCCCGGATGGATCGGCCTGCGCATCGCGGAGACCGCATTTCTGACCTGCAACGTGCTGTTTGTCATGCTCAGCGGGGCGCTGCTGCTGAACCGCGGGGAAGAACCTGTCGCGTCCTTTTATAGGAAACGGGTCTTTCGGGTCGTCATTCCCATGGCGGTCTACTATATGTTCTACCTCTATATGGGACTCTATCATTCCGGGCTGTTTAATCCGGCAAACTGGCTTGACGCGGGAAGGCGTTTTCTTTCCGGCCCCTCGGACTGGAACCCGCATTTCTGGCTGATGTATGTTATCATCTCCTTCTATCTCACCGCACCGTTTTTCAGAGTCATGGTGCAGAACATGTCCGACCGCCTTCTGACGTCATTTGTCTTTTTGACCTTTGTCATGAACGGCGCGCTTGCCTGGCTTCCGTTGGCTGGAATCCAGTTCAGTTTCGTAACCGTCCTATGCGGTTGGGAATCCGTGTTTGTATTCGGATATTTCTGGACGAGACCAGTCTCTAAACGCTTTTTTAAGCCTTTTATGGCCCTCGGGGCAGTGTCCTTTGTCTTCACCGCTGCCGCCTCCTGCATCGCTCCTGACGGGGCTGAAATGCTGTTTAACAAGGCTCCTACGATGCTCTTCATGGCAGGCGGCATTTTTGCATGGTTTTCTGAGAGGGAGGACCATTTGAAAATGCCGGGGATGGCCGTCAGAGTAATCGGAAAGTATGGATTTTCCATTCTACTGATTCACTGGTACATTCTGCATTACGTCACCGAGGAACGGCTCGGCCTCTTCGCCTCCTCCTTTGGGGTTATCGGCGGCACCGCGCTCGCCATGGCCGTGACGCTGATCCTTTCCCTTCTGGCTGCTCTGGTGTTTGACAATACCGTTGTCATTGCCGTGGAATACGTCTGCGAAGCTGCGCTCAAATGGTTAGAAAAGATATGGAAAAGGCTGACCCGTCGGTCAGCCTCATAGTTTACATAAATTCAAATCGGCCAGTTTTCACTGCATCGGCCATTTCTTTTTACGACTCCACAAACCGGTATCCCACCCCGACTTCCGTCAGGATAAACCGCGGCTTCGTGGAATCTTCCTCTATCTTCCGCCGGATATTCGCCATGAATACGCGGAGGGACTGGTAATCATCCGTCGTGTCGTAGCCCCATACCTCCTGCTGTATGAAATGGTGAGTCAGCACTTTCCCGGAATTGTTTACCAGAAGCGTCAGCATCTTATATTCGATCGGAGTCAAATGCACCTCGCCGTCTCTGACAAAGACTTTTCTCTTCTCGAAATCCATCTTGAAGGTATCCAGCTCGAAGACCGGCTCCTGCTTGGGGGCGTTGCTGCGGTGGCGCAGTGCGACCCGGATTCTGGCAAGAAGTTCACCGGCGTTAAACGGCTTGGTGATATAATCGTCGGCTCCGGCGTCCAGCGCGCCTACCTTCTCCTGCTCCATGCCCCTCGCGGAAACTACGATGACCGGCACATCGGATTCCTGACGAATCTGGTCCAGCACCTCCATCCCATCCAGGTCCGGAAGCCCTAAATCCAGCAGGATCAAGTCCGGATTGTTGGCGTAAAAGCAGGAAATACCAGTCAGGCCGTCGTCGGCCAAATCACACCGGTATCCCTTCGTCTTCAGTGTTATTCTTATAAAGTTCTGAATTGTCTTGTCGTCTTCTATTACCAGGATATCTGCATCATTCATTCTGTCTTACCTCCATCGGCATGTCAATCTGGAACGTGGCTCCCCCCTTGTCGTTGTTAAACGCCGTGATACGGCCTCCGTGGGCTTCCACGATGGCCTTGCAGATGGTGAGCCCCAAACCGACTCCCCGCTGCTTATCTCCGTTTTCATACGCAGTTGTAAAAAAATTATCAAAAATCTGGTCCAGCCGTTCCTGCGGCACCCCGATCCCATTGTCGGATACCTTAAAAACAAGGAAACTTCCGTTCACTTTGGCGGATACGGTAATGGTGGTATCCTTACCGGAGTGACGGATCGCATTGTCGATTAAATTCACCAGGACCTGGGTGAAGAGCCTGGCGTCTACCGGCAGCAGCACGATGTCGTGGGGCGTGGACGTCTTTAACTGGTGATCCCCCAGCCGCTTGGATACCAGCGTGACGGCGCTCGATATCAGGTCATCGACCACCTCTTTTTTCTTCTGTATCTCCAGACGCCCTTCCTGAATTCTCGTCATATTGAGCAGGTTCTCCACCATGGAATTCAGCCATTCCGCATCGGTGCAGATGTCGTTTAGCATGCTCTTTGCCGTCTCCTCGTCGAGCCCGTTGTAATTGTCATACAGGAAATTGGAGATTCCGGCGATTCCGGTCAGCGGAGTCCTTAAATCATGGGAAATACTGCGCAGCAGAGTGCTCTTCAGCCTTTCCTTCTCAATCTGGATCTTGGTATCCTCCTTCTCCTCATTCAGCCTCTCCCGCTCCATCACCAGGGTAATCTGGGAAATAACGGTGTCCACATAAATCCGCTCTTCCGTCTCCAGCTCACTCTCGCTGCAGTCAAAGATTACGACGCCGTACGTTTTATTGTTGCTGCGGATCGGCACGTATAGAGAGGGATTTTCACCGAACTGGGACTCCCCGTGGCCGCAGACCATGGAATTGCGGTAACACCACTCCGCTATGGTATCGGCAAACTCCTCGTTATCCCGGTTTCGAATCAGAATATCCACGTGTCTGGCCGTCAGCTTCTTCAGACTTTCACTGCTGTATCTGGCTACGGCCGGAAGACCGGACAGATTTAAGAATCCGCTTCCGATGGCATTCAGCCTGGAGGTGATCTCCGTCCTGGTGTTAGCGATGTCCATCTGCTTCTGCAGTTTAACCGTCAGCGACGCCACGATAAATGCAACAATGATAAAGATCAGCAGCGAGATCACGTAGTTGGGATCATCCACCTGAAAGGTGAATTTCGGGGCGGTAAACAGGAAGTTAAAGGTGAACACAAATACCACCGCCGAACCGATTCCCCAGCACATGCTGCTGGTCTCCACACTGCAGATCACGACGCCTACCACATAGAGCAGAAGCAGGTTCTCAATCCGGACCCCCATATGGTTGAGCACGATGGCAAACATGGTGGACAGCACCCATATGACGGCTACTTTTGCAGCATTTTTTACTATTTTTAAGACATATCCCGCATCTGCGGCTTCATTTCTCATGATTCAATCCTTTTCCCGTTTCTTTTTCCGCTTGTACCTGCCTGAAAGCGTTTCTCACGCAGGAACTTCTTTCCGTCTGATGCCATTCTGACTACAGCGATAAGAACCACGTAGATCTCCAGCCGCCCCATGAACATACCGGTTATGGCGGTCCAGTGAATCACCGGACTGGCTCCATACGCCGTAATTCCCACGGACAGCCCTACCGTTCCCAGCGATGACGCAAACTCAAACATGGAATCCTGCAGGGAGTAACCGTAACAGCAGAATATAAATGTCCCCGCGCCAAACAGCAGGAGATAGAAAAATACAAACGCGTTGATCTGTTTTCTTTCCCGGTCCGTGACCGCATCCTTCCGCCCGCCCCGGTTAATCTGCTCTGTAAATACCACCCGGTCCGGATACGTATCCCGCACCAGCTTCCACCAGATTTCCTTCAGCATAACATAAACACGGTAAATCTTCAAGCCGCCCGCCGTGGAGCCGGCTCCGCCTCCTATTAGCATTAGAAGGATCATAAGAAACATCATGGCCGGCGTCCAGGAGGCGAAGGAGTCCACCGTCTGAAACCCGGTCGTCGTCAGCGCGGAAACCGCCTGAAACAAAGCCGCCCGAATGCTTTCCGGCACATTGCCGTACACGCTGTTCGTCAAAAGAACCGTCAGAAGAGGCACAAAGAGAGCCAGCAAAAACAGCATGAGCCTTGTCTCGCAGTGCGAAAAGAACGCCCTCCATTTTCCCTTCAGGAGAAGCAGATGAACGAAAAAATTCGTGCCTCCCAGCAGCATAAGCACGATTGTGACCATCTCGATCGCGGGGCTGTGATAATATCCGATGCTCTCCGGCCTCGTGGAAAAACCGCCGGTGGAAAGCGCTGCCACGGCGTGATTAATTGCGTCGAAGAGGCTCATTCCAAACAGCACATACAGTAGTGTTCCAGCCAGAATATAGCCGCTGTAAATCCCTATGACCAGCCTGGCGGATTCGATTAAATTGGGGAGCAGACGGTCTGAATGGCCTTCCGCGTGATACAGACGCATCCCATAGACATCGGACAGAACCGACGTCATGACCAACACCAGCCCGATCCCTCCGAAGAACAGCAACACGGTCCGGTGAATCAGAAAAATACGCGGCGCCGTACCCGTATTGACCACAGTCAGACCTGTGGTGCTGAGTCCGCTGGTAGTCTCAAACACGGCCTGCGTCACCGTGTAATTTCCCGTAAGAACGAAAGGCATGGCCGTCACAAATATAACGATGATCCAGGTTCCCAGCACCACGATCATCTCCTGATTCTTTTCCAGCCTTCCGGCCTTTCTGCCCCGCAGGACAAGGCTCATTAAGTATCCGGCCAGAATAGCGGAGACTCCGGGCGCCACAAAGTACTGCGCCTGCCCGATTTCCTCCGGATAAAAGAAAAGGGTAAACAAAGGCAGCATCGTGATGATCCCTGCCAGAATCATCACGATTCCCATATAACCGGCAATGAGGCGACCGCCTTTCAGCGTGCGCCGGTCGTCCTGGTATTTTGCGCCAAATGTTTCCCATATCATCTTGTCACTTTTCATTTTCTTCACTGCCTATGATCGCTTTTACCGCCTCTTTTTGACTCTCAGGCGTCGTCATGACGACCAGACGGTCCCCCGCCATGATCTTGCTCTGCCCGTTGGGCACCGTCACCTCGGCGTCCCTGATGATGCAGCTGATAATGGTGTTAAAAGGCAGCCGCATATCGGCAATCTTCCGTCCCACCGCCGGGCAGTCGGACATCACTCTGATCTCATTCACCAGAACCCTCTGGTTCTCCAGCGGCATAACCTTGACCAGATCTTCCACCACAGAAGCCTGTTCAATATAATGGGCCAGCATATAGGTAGCGCTGATGGCCCGGTCCACGCCCAGCAGCTCAAAGATTTCCACATTTTTCGGATTTCTTACGGTACAGACGGTCTTTTTCACGGCAAACAGGCGCTTTGCCATCTGGCAAATCTCCAGGTTATCCGCGTCCTTCTCCCGCAGCGCGATCACAATATCGCATCCGCGGATTCCGGCGTCTTCCATCACATACTCCTTGCAGGGATCGCCGTAGATCACGGATATATCATCGTGAACCGCTGCGAGATGCTCACAGTAATTCATATCCTCATTGACCGTAATCAGTTTATGTTTTCCCATTAACAAAAGTCCGATCAGGAAATCAGCCTCGTCCCTGCCTCCTGCCACTACGATTTTCATGAGACCACCGCCTCCTGATACTCGCCTTCTGTCAGACGGTCAAACTCATTGACCGACAGCACAAACGGGCAGATTGGCTTCACATTAAAACCGCTCAGCAGCTTTTCTTTATTTTTATCATTGAGCCGTGAAAATACCTCCGGCACCTTAAATATCCGGCATGCGATCTGGGATGCCAGAATATTAATATTATCATCATCCGTAGCCGCGATAAATACCTCCGCGCTCTCAATTCCAGCCTGTTTTAATAAATCCACGTCGGTTCCGTCGCCTACAATCTGATACCCTCCAAAATCATCCGGTAATTTTCGGAATGCATCTTCATTTAAATCAATAACCACAATTCTTGTATTACGCCCTGAAAGTTTACCTGCCAATCCCGCGCCAAATCTGCTCGCCCCTGCGATGATGATTGTTTTCGTTTTATGAAAAAACATACTGGCACCTCCTTTTTCTATCTAAAGCATAAAACAGCGTATTTTTACAGTTTTATTGTAGCGGATGGCATTATAAAAATGATAGTGGGAATCAATGCAGACATATAAAGATTCTATAAAGATGGGATCCAGGAATAAAGAGTTAAAAAAAGACCACTGTCCCGCAAGAGACAGCAGCCTTTTCATTCTGGTTTTATTCAGCAAAAACAGTGATTATGCTAAGCAAACGTTAACTGCCTGCAGACCACGGTTTCCTTCGGTTGTATCATAAGTTACCTTCTGGCCCTCTTCAAGAGTCTTGTAGCCATCAGCCATGATTCCGGAAAAGTGTACGAATACTTCTTCGCCAGTCTCGTCGTTTGTGATAAAACCATAACCCTTTGCTCCATTAAACCATTTTACTGTACCGTTGTTCATAACGCGTACCTCCTATAAAAATAAAAAAATTATTTGATTTATCTCATGAAACAAAAATCACATATTTTTGTAAAGCATCATCCGAAAATAATGACTTACAAAAATATGTGAAATCATAACCTCATTCGATAATACGGGTGTAGTTTACACCTTTTTTCATAAATTGTCAAGACTATTACAGCATTTTCCCTAAAAAAACCCCCGAGTCTGCAAAACAGATTCGGGGGAAAGAAGAGTCTAAATTACTTTAATGTAACTTTTGCACCCTCAGCCTCTAAGGAAGCCTTGATCTGCTCAGCTTCTTCCTTGGAAGCGCCAGCCTTAACTACCTTCGGAGCGCTGTCAACTACGTCTTTAGCTTCTTTTAAGCCTAAGCCTGTAGCTTCACGAACAACCTTGATAACTTTAACCTTGTTAGGACCAACTTCAGTTAATTCAACGTCGAACTCTGTCTTCTCTTCTTCAGCTGCTGCGCCAGCGCCTGCTGCTGCTACAACAACACCTGCTGCTGCGGATACACCGAATTCTTCTTCACAAGCTTTTACTAAATCATTTAATTCTAATACGGATAATTCTTTGATAGCTTCAATAAACTCAGCTGTTGTTAACTTTGCCATGATAATATACCTCCATTTAATATATGTTTGATTTTTTGTAAGAAAGTTCAGCTTCCCGTGGTCGCTGAACGGCTGATTATCTAAATTCAGCCTGCGCGCCGCTTGTCTTCGTTAAGAAAATTAAGCCTCTGCGCTTTCGCCGCCCTGTGCTTCTGCGATCTGCTTGAGCACGCGAGCAAAGTTGGTGATCGGAGACTGGATGCTTCCAAGTAACTTTCCAAGAAGAACTTCTCTGGAAGGAATGCTGGAAATCTGAGCCATGCCCTTTTCATCGTAATATACGCCTTCAACAACGCCGCCCTTAATCTCTAATGCCGGAGCTGTCTTGGCAAACTCAGCAAGGATTCTTGCCGGAGCTGTCGCGTCTGTCTTGGATACAGCTAATGCTGTAGGTCCTTCCAGATTCGGCTCCAGAGCCTCGAATGCTGTGCCCTTTGCTGCAAAACGGATCATTGTATTCTTGTATACTTTGTAACCAACGCCTGCTTCTCTTAACTTCTTACGCAGTTCAGTATCCTGAGCTACAGTTAAGCCACGGTAGTCAACAACTACTGCGGTCTCAGCGCCATCAAGTAATTCCTTGATCTCGTCTACAACTGGCTGTTTTAATTCAACTTTTGCCATTATGGTTTACCTCCTGTTTAGTCTAAACCTGGCCGATCATCCGGCCGGTCCGCCCGTATAAACCGCAAAAAGAATATCTCTGTCCTGACGGAGCGCTTTTATCTCACTGGACTTTCGTCCCCGTAAAACAAAAACCTCTCTGCCATAAGGACAGAGAGGTCTACAGATCATTCGTTAAAACGATACTTGTACGTTCCTCGGCAGGCGTTTACACCTTATGCCTTGCGGCACCTGCTGTCTTCGGCAGTCAATACTTTGCGTATTGTAACATGATTTATGATTAATGTCAACCACAAAACAAAATTAGTTCATTAATTTTGCTACGTTCAGCTTTACGCCAGGCCCCATGGTAGAAGTCAGAGTAACGCTCTTTAAGTAAGCACCCTTAACAGCACTTGGTTTTGCTTTCATGATTGCATCGATAAGCGTCTGGAAGTTGTCCGCTAATTTATCTTCTTCGAAAGAAGCTTTTCCAACTGGCACGTGGATAATGTTTGTTTTATCAAGTCTATACTCAACTTTACCGGCTTTGATATCGTTGATAGCCTTCGTTACGTCCATGGTAACTGTACCAGCTTTTGGGTTTGGCATTAAGCCCTTCGGTCCGAGTACACGTCCCAGACGTCCAACAACACCCATCATATCTGGTGTAGCAACAACTACATCAAAGTCTAACCAGCCTTCGTTCTGGATCTTCGGAATTAATTCCTCTGCTCCAACGAAATCAGCGCCTGCAGCTAAAGCCTCGTCAGCCTTAGGTCCCTTAGCGAATACTAAGATTCTTACAGTCTTACCTGTACCATGAGGCAGTACAACTGCACCACGGATCTGCTGATCTGCGTGACGTCCGTCACAACCGGTTCTGATATGAGCTTCAATTGTTTCATCAAATTTAGCACTTGCAGCTTTCTTAACTAATGAGATTGCTTCCGGTGCATCGTAGAGAACAGAACGATCGATTGTCTTCGCTGCCTCTGCGTATCTTTTTCCTCTTTTCATTATAAATAACCTCCTAGTGGTATTGTCGGGGATGTCCCTCCCACGTTTTTAATTCCTGCTGATTCACGGGTATGTTCACTGGGCTAAGCGCGGAAGAACCGGGCCAAGCTTTGTGAACGGCGTCTTCACTAAACTCGAAAGGATCTCGTTAAGTGTTCACAGCCTATTCAGCTACCTGAATTCCCATGCTTCTTGCCGTACCAGCAATCATGCTCATGGCTGCTTCCAGAGATGCTGCGTTTAAGTCAGGCATCTTTGTCTCGGCAATCTTCTGTAAATCTTCTTTGGAGATAGTCGCTACTTTTGTCTTGTTCGGAGCCGCAGATCCGGATTTAAGCTTGCATGCTTTCTTTAATAATACAGCTGCAGGCGGAGTCTTTGTGATGAAGCTGAAGCTTCTGTCAGCATAAACAGTGATAACAACCGGGATGATTAAGTCGCCCTGGTCAGCTGTTCTTGCGTTGAACTCCTTTGTAAACTGTACAATGTTAACACCATGCTGTCCGAGTGCCGGTCCGACAGGAGGAGCTGGTGTAGCCTTTCCCGCTGGAATCTGCAGTTTGATATATCCTGTTACTTTCTTTGCCATAATTAGGCACCTCCTAATAAATGTGGTATTGTCGGGGATTTCCCTCCCACGAGCCCTCTGAAACCAAAAGGCCGCTTTTACTTGTTACATCTTTTTAATTTCGTTGAAATTCAGTTCAACCGGGGTCTCTCGGCCAAACATCTCAACATTAATCGTGATGGATTTCTTACCTTCGTTGATGGACTTGATAGCACCAACGGTATCCTTCCATGCACCGGAAATTACCACAACGGTATCTCCAACCTCAAAATCAACAATGACTTCCTCGTTATTTCTGAATCCTAAGCTCGCCATCTCATCTTCTGTCAGAGGAACCGGTTTCGATCCAGGACCAACAAAGCCTGTCACACCACGGGTATTACGCACCACATACCATGTATCATCATTCATGATCATATGGATCAGTACGTAGCCGGGGAACATCTTCTTATCGGCCTTTTTCTCCACACCATTCTTCAGTTCGATAACGGATTCCAGCGGAACTGACACTTCCAGGATCTGATCCTGTAAGTTTCTGTTTTCAATGGTTTTCTCAATGTCGACTTTTACTTTGTTCTCATAGCCTGAGTAGGTATGGACTACATACCAATGTGCTTCTGACATACACTCACCTTAACCCTTAATCATTATAAGATAAAACTGAGACCGAACTTGATGATTAAATCAAGAATGGCGATAATCAGTCCTAAAGCAATCGATACAGCCAGTACTGCAATTGTCTGCTTCGTTACGGTTTCTTGGTCAGGCCAGACGATTTTCTTGAACTCAGTCTTCAAACCCTGGAAGAAATTCTTCTTCTGAGCTCCCTCGTTGTTCACTGTATCTCCCATAATTTCACGTCCTTTACGTCAAACCGATTACTTAGTTTCCTTGTGCAAAGTATGTGTCTTACAGAATCTACAATACTTTTTGGTTTCCATTCTGTCAGGATGAGTCTTCTTATCCTTGGTCATGTTATAGTTACGCTGCTTGCATTCTGTACATGCCAGTGTGATCTTTGTGCGCACGACTTCCACCTCCACTTAAATTTTCGTTGTTGTTATTCGGCCATTCTTCTATTATCAGGTTCTCACGCCCTGCGCTGCCGCAAAACGTAATTTTGAGCATAAAAAAAAGACCTAAGCTCTTCCATTCGCCCAATTACTATATCATATGGGTCAGGATTCGTCAATCTTTTTTTGCGAAAAACTATTGATTTATAAAGTTTTTTAAGTATACCACGAAGAGAAAAAAATTGCAAGCAGGAAAAACAGCTTTGCCAGGAAACGACAAAAGGAGCCGCTGCTTTCGACTCCTTCCGCATTTTTCGACCGGACTGTAACTGTAGGCGCTCTCTTCCCTGCATATGTCCGCGTCTTCTTCCCAGCAAATCACCGCTCAGCTTTGCCGGCCCTCAGCGTTAAAATCAAACACGTGTGGCACTTCTTCCTCCGGCATATGTAAAGCCCTTCGCAGCTCCCGCCAGAGGCATACGATAGAGTTCTCGCCCTCCCGCAGATCGGCCACCACCAGGCCTCCCTCCGCTGTCAGAAGCGCATACGCCTCTTTATATCTGCCGGTCTGATAGAGCGCCGTAATATATTCCAGCACGACACGTGACTCGGAGGCCACGTTCTCCGGAAGCTGCTCATAGACCCGGATCAGCGCATCATACCCGCCGCATCTGGCCAGAACCCGGAAACCTTCCTTAACATAGGAAAGATCTCCCGCCCGCTCCATCAGTCCCATTTCCATCCCGGACACGGCTCTTTCGTACTCCCGGCCTTCCAGACAGAGCAGTGAGGCCAGACCGTAACGGCTCCAGGCGTTTTCCTTCTGGCGGATGCTTTCACAAAAGCACGACTCCGCCTCCCTGTTTTTCCCGCGGGCCATGTGATTTAATGCAAGGTGGTATAACAGGTGCCAATCCGCTGAAACCGTACTTTGGGTTTGATTCGCCTGATCTCTCAGCCTCTCGTACCAGAAGTCATCCGCCATGCAGTCGGCAGGCATGTCAGCCGGATCCGCTGACGGAAAATGGCCGGTTTCCAGAAAAATCCGCCATGGAGTCTGGCGCTCATCCTCACTGGAAAAATCCAGATGAGGAGAAAGCGGTTCTTCCCCTCTGCGTACACGGCAGGCATTTTCCAAGTCTGCGTAACCGCTGCCGCGGTAAACCACCTCGCCTGGCTTCATGGCCCATCCATGGCTGTCCCTCAGCGTTTTTTCCAGCGTCTCCCCTTCTTTCTCACGCACCATGGCCGTCAGACCTTCCCGTTCTTCCTCAAAAGAGTCGCTGCGCCCGCTTAAAGTCACGGCGCCATACCGTTCCAGCCACTCCCACGCGGTGTGGGGCGCCATTGGAATACAGCCGTACTGCGTCTTTCCAAGCCCGGCCTGAATCTCCACATAACGGCCGGCTTCCTCCGTGAGATATTCCTGCCAGCGCGCGGAAGCGCTGTTATTGCCCCAGGTAAAGAGCTTACGCCCCCGCAGGCGGCGTGTGGAATACTGAAGAAGCCCATAGCCGTCCGGAGCCACATTTGCAATATAGCGCGGGGCCTCCTCCGGGATATTGAAGAAATAATCCACCTGCCCGGGAATATTTTGGTAATATGAGATATCGACGCCATCCACCACCGGAACCGGCACTTTATAGACGCTTCCTCCGCCGCTGCTGTAGGCGCTCTCCGCCGGCACAATCACACGGCCGCCTTCGTATTCCGGAACCGCCATATTGCTCCACCAGTACATGGGCGTCACGTCCGGATTATGATTCACCACGCGCATGCGGCAGTTTAGGAAGGCGCCGCCCTCATCCAGCCAGAAATCCATCTGATAGACCATTCTGCGCACCCGCTCGTATTCATACATGCGCAGCACCGGCATACCGCTGTCATTCTTCAGCCTCGCGGTAAAGAGCGGTTCCATGGTCAGAGGCGTATGGCCGATGAGACCGATGTTCCATTCCACGCCGCCTGAGAACCAGGCGTCACGCAGCGCCAGATTACTGGGGCGTATCACATCATTGGTATAAAGCAGCTCGCGCCCCGCCTTTAAATCGGTAAGCCGCCACAGGCGTCCGCCGAATTCAGGCAGAAACACGGCCCTTAAAAATTCATTCTCAAGGACTGCGGTCTTCACCGGATGAATGCCGCATTCCCGCGTATAGCAGGTATAATCCCGGTACGGATAACTATTCGTAAGCATCCCGTAGGCTTCGTATATCTCATCGTCCTCGTCTAAGTAAAACGCTGTCTTGTTCTGCATATTTTCCATGCCTGTCAAGTTGGGCACCGAGGCCTCCGGCCCTTTGGGCGCAGTTTTCATATATGCAGTTTCAAATGTCAATGTCGGATGCATAGGCTACCCCTTGATCGCTCCGCCTGTTACGCCTGCGATAATCTTGTCTGACAGGAACAGATAGAGCAGGAAGGTCGGCGCAAATACGATGACGACGGCCGCAAACATTCCGCCGTAATCATTTGTATACTGCATACCTTTTACCATATTATAAAGACCTACGGCAATCGGGCGTACGTTCTGCTTGCTTGCAAACAGCATGGACATGAAAAATTCATTCCAGATGGCGATAAAATTGAAAATCGTCACGGTAATAATACCGGGCTGCGCCAGCGGAAACATGATCTTCCAGAAAGTCTGGATGGGGGAACAGCCGTCGATGGCCGCGGCTTCCTCAAAGGTGTAGGACAGATTTGAGAAAAACGCCAGCAGGAAGAAAATGCTGAATGGCACATTCATGGCGATATAGAGGAACATAATGAGTCCCCGTGTGTTCGTAAGCTTTAATGATGTAATAATGGAAAAAAGAGGCATTACAATCATGATAACCGGAATGCCTAACGCTGTCGCAAACAGATTCTGCAGAATCATGTTGCCTCTGAATTTAAAACGCGACAGAGCGTACGCGGCGGGCGCCGCTACCAGGATAATCATGGTACAGGAAATCGCCGTATAGATCAGGGAGTTTACAAAGAACACGCTTATCTTCTGTGATTTCCATGCATTGGTATAGTTTTCAAAATGAAATCCGCTGGCGAATTTAAATAATTCTCCGCTTAAAATCTCACGGCTGGTGGAAAAGGAAGCCAGTATAACCCAGCCGATCAACAGGATCGTAAATATAAGCCAGACCACGCACATGATATATCCGGGCAGTTTGGGAACTTCTCTCTTGATACTCACTCTCGGCTTTATTTCTTTTTGTTTTGCCATGCTATCTACCTCCCTACAGATCCGCGTCATCATTTTTAATGATGAGTGTGGTTAAGCTGAATACCGCAACTACAATGACTGCCATCATAACACCGATTGCGGCGCCCACGCCGGAATCACGTACTGCCTGGACCGCATTGGACGCACCGAAAACAAGCTCATACATATAGTTCAGCGGCATTACCGTCTGCTCGGATAAGTTGACCGGATCGAATACCTGGCCCCAGATAAAGAAGCCGACACTCGATACCGTCCACATAACGAGGTTGGTCCGAATGGAACCGCGGAGCAGAGGAAGCGTAATATACCAGAATTTTTTGAATACATTGGCGCCTTCTATGGAAGCGGCCTCGTAATAATCTGCGCTGATCCGTTCAATACCGCTCATAAAAATCAGCATATGGTATCCTACCATACCGAAGCAGTAGGCAATCAGCATGCTCCAGAATTTGTGGTGGGGATCCGTCCACATGACATTGCTGCCGCCAAACCATCCGATGATGGTGTTGAGCAGGCCGTAGCTCTCTTTACTGAGCGCATAATACAGCCACATGGTACCCATAGCAACTGCGGAAACCAGGTTTGGCAGATAAATCACGCTTCGGAAAAACTTTTTTCCTTTCATACCGTTTGTGAGGGCTACTGCAAACACCAGCGCCAGAGCCATAACGGCGATACCGCCGACCAGCCACAGTCTTCCCAGGTTCATCATAGCCGTCTGGAACATATTGTTGTTAAAAGATTTCACATAGTTGGTAAAACCGCTGAACTGCCATGTGGAAACCGGATCTGTCACACCTTCTACCTTGCAGAAGCTCATGATAAAGGTGCGCATCGTCGGATACAGAAATACAATTAAGTACAGCAGCACAGCAGGTGTCAGGAACATTACCAGCATGGGAGTGGTGTTCCGGCGCAACGGGCTGCCGCCTTTTTTTGCCGTTTTTTGCTTTGCCATAAGAGTCGCCCTCCATTTTCCATAGAACACATTTTTCTATTGAAATAAAAAGGGGGCGGCGGCAGTGGCGCCACCGCCCCTTTGTCTATCAGTCTGTTAAAGCGATCATGAACCCTTCTGAATCTTAGCAAATGCATCCGCAAACTGCTGTGCGTTGACACTGCCGCTGATCATCATAGCCATGTTAGTCTTAATAGCCGCGTTGACATTGGTATCATTTTCCATTCCTACTGCCCAGTTCAGTCTGTGTGTCGTAGAATCCAGAACTGCCTTGGCATCTGCAAGTGCTGCCGGCCATGTAGCATTGTTGTCCATCGGAACACCCATACTGGCATCAGCAAGCTTCTGATCCCATTCGCCGCTTGTCAGCCACTGAATCAGGGCAAATGCAGCGTTCGGATACTTGGTATCTTTGTTGATTGCGAAACACTGTGCACCGTACTGGTTGGATTCTGCTCCGTCACCGCCTTCAGCGATCTGCGGAAGTGAGAATGCGCCCCACTTGAAGTCTTCCGGTGTCTGGTTCTTTACTTCGTTTGGAAGCCAGCTTCCGTTTAAGTACATGGCAACACTGCCGTCAGCGATATTGCTCTGGCCCTGCGGATATACGTTGCCTGCTGCACGTGGATCTATGTAGCCCTTTGTTGTCAGTTCTTCCAGAACCTGTGCCGTCTTTAAGACTGCTTCGTTGCTGAAGTCGCCTGCGGCAACTGCCTCGGTTGTATCAGAACCAGCGACACGGTCCATAAGGAAACCGAACAGACATGCCATATAAGCGTCATCAACGGTCATCGGAATCACGCCTGCTCCCTTAAGTGCTTCACAGTCGGCAAGGAATTCGTCCCACGTAGTCGGAACCGCTGTAATACCGGCTTTTGTGAAGGCATCCTTATTATAGAACATAATAAATGTGGATGGCTGATAAGGAACACTCTTTAAGGTGCCGCCGCCCTGCTGCTTGGCTAATTCGATCAGAGTGGCATTCTGTGCGCCGTTTAACGGAGAAGCATCATACATACTCTGAATATCCAGAAGATATTTTCCCCAGGTACCGTTTACACGTTCGATATCTTCGTCAAAGACATCAACGGTCTCTCCTGCGGACAGTGCCGGCTCCAGAGTCTTACGTGTGTCACGGGAGCCTGCCCAGTTAATCTCTACTTCTATACCGGTAGATTTGACGAAAGCGTCAACAGCCTCGGAGATCGCCTGGCCCTGCGGCTCAGTCTCTGCCCACATTGGCCAGTAAACCAGTTTGGCTCCATCTTCAATTGTACCTGCAGCAGCGGCTGTCTCTGCCGGAGCAGCCTCTGATCCTTCCGGAGCTTTGGTCTCTGCCGAAGCCTGTGTGGTGGGTGCCTGTGTCTCTGCCGTCTTGGTGCTTCCACATCCTGCAAGAGCAGATGCAACCATCGCAGACGCCAGAACTAAACTCAGTATTTTTTTCATGTAAAAAACCCTCCTTTTTCAAATATGTTTATAGTATACACCTTTTTTTTGTATATTTCAACGAAAAAAGAAATTTTTTCCACAAATATTCCACAACGGATTTCATTTTTACATATTCTATTTTATGCAACCTTACCATAGCGTTTTATTCCTCCTCAATACCGTCTTTTTTCCTATATATGAATATCCTGGCCTTTTATGCATAAATAAGGAAGGGCTGGAGTACACTGGTATTAGATATGGAATGGAAAGAATAAAAGGAGGAAAAAACATGGTAGACCGTTGTGTATGCTGCGGCGCAATCGTTCCCGAAGGTACGGAGGTCTGTATCAACTGCCGTCACCAATATTTGGATACTGAGAATGGACAGACTGTGTCATGTCCGGATCACTCCATTTCCCGGGCGCAAAATCTGAAGAGGCAGGAAACTCCCGGCCATTAGCAATAAGATACGATTTTATTTTTTCCCCGACTCCCTGAGGCAAAGGTAAAATTTCATCATTTCAATGGCCTCCTTCTGCGTCTTTTCATCGTATTTTTTCAGGATTCGGTAGGCCAGGTCCGGATTATCGATCTGTTCTTCTCCCGCCTGACCGAATAAAATATAATCCACCGAGAGGTCGAGATAATGCGATAAATCCAAAAGTGTCTCTATGGACATGCCGCAGGTTCCCCGTTCAATATCGCCGTAATAGTGAACGGCCCTGCCTATTTTTCCGGCCACCTCCGCACTCGTCATTCCCAGTTCCTTCCGCCTTTGTCTGATTCTTTTTGCAGCTCCGGCGCGGTCGTATACCATTTCAACTCCTCCTTTGTTTCCCCCAATAAAAAATGATCCGGCGGTAGAAACCGCCGGTGTTTTTTGTTTGTGTGATTGATGTTGTTTGTATTTTCTGTTATTCTGCCTGATACCCTCTGTCAATGATGGTATGCAGTATCGTATTCACGTAAGCGTCACACGTCTCTATCTGATCCGCCTCAACCATGATCCGGAGTACCGGCTCTGTTCCGCTTTCACGTACCAGAATGCGTCCTTCCTCGCCCAGTTTCTCTTCCACTATGGCAATCGCATTTTTAACTGCCTCGTCATTTCTGGCGGCAGCCTTGTCCCTGACACGGATATTTTTCAATACCTGTGGATAAACCGTAAACGGTTCGGCCAGTTTGCTGAGCGTCATTTTCTTCTCCAGCATCACTTCCATCATCTTTATGGCAGTCAGAATTCCGTCCCCTGTGGCGGCATATTTCCGGAAAATAATGTGGCCGGACTGTTCCCCGCCGAGCCGGTAGCCGTTCGCTTCCATATTTTCATATACGTACTTGTCTCCGACTGCGGTCTTTTCATATTCGATTCCGGCTGCGTCAAACGCCTTGTAGAGGCCGAAGTTGGACATTATGGTGGTGACCACCTTGTTTCCCGCCAGCTTACCCCGCTCCTTCATGTAGCAGCCATAGATGTATAATATTGCGTCTCCATCTACAACATTTCCATGTTCATCTACACAGAGGCAGCGGTCGGCATCCCCATCGAAGGCAAATCCCACATCCAGGCCGTTTTCCATGACATGCTTTTGCAGGGCCTCAATATGGGTGGAACCGCAGCCCTGATTGATATTAATGCCATCGGGATTGTTATGTATCACATATGTCCGCGCCCCCAATGTGTCAAAGACGTTCTTGGCAATCATCCATGCGCTGCCGTTGGCGCAGTCCAGGCCAACCTTTAATCCCTCATAAGAGCGGGTGGCCAGCGATATCAGATAGCCGATATAGCGGTTCCGCCCGATGGCGTAATCGACAGTTCTGCCGATCTTCTCTCCTTTTGCAAACGGGATCTCTCCAGTAATGCCATCCAGATACGCTTCTACCTTCAGAATTGTATCTTCCTCCATCTTTTCGCCGTAGTAATTGATCAATTTGATACCATTATCATAATACGGGTTGTGGCTTGCTGAAATCATGATGCCGCAGTCGAAGTCCTCCGTTCTCACTACGTACGATACGCTGGGTGTTGTCGTGACATGGAGAAGACAGGCGTCCGCCCCCGAGGCCGTAAGCCCCGCAGCCAGGGCGTACTCAAACATATAGGAGGAACGCCTCGTATCCTTGCCTATTACAACCTTTGCGCGTCCGTCCGCGCGTTTTAATCCATAGTACCAGCCGATAAAACGACCTGTTTTGTATGCGTGTTCTGCGGTCAGAGTTTCGTTGGCTTCGCCGCGGAAACCGTCGGTGCCGAAGTATTTTGACATGAGTTGTTCTCCTTTTTTGTTTATTTCCAGCTGACAAGACTGATTATCAGAAGTACAATCATAATTCCCGATGTACTCAGAATAAAGCTTCCAGCAAGTAATTTGCTTTTTCTACATATTCCTTTTCTATATACTACCCATATTGCAAATCCCAATAGAACTCCATAAGTATTATTAAAAATATCATCCAGCTCACACAAGCCTGTATGCGTAAAATACTGATATACTTCCACAAAAACGGAAAGAATAAGACCGGCTGAAAATGTACGCAACAATCGTCTGAATACAGACAAGGCGGAGGGCAATATGATTCCCAGTGGCAAAAACAACATCATATTTCCAATGATATCGTACCAATGCCTCCAGGAATGATTTGTCCAGGCATAACGAAAGGTCCAGAACAGGTGAAGATTTAGATTATCCCCCCTATATCTGCCTCTCCCCAGTATTGTGGCGGAGAGTATGGTAAATATCCAAAACATAAGCAGCAGTCTCCAGATATATTCATTTCTTTTTCTGCCTTCAATTAACCATCTTATTATTACTCCAATCAGGATTAATGACAGGCATAATAACGGCACCACATATTCTGAATATGCAAATCTGTATGGATTCCAGATATTCGCCAAGCTTACTCCACCATCCTTATGAATTATTTTTTCTCCATACCATTTTATTTATTATTCCAGTATAGCTCTGTATGATCTTAACCACTTTGGTACTTACATTTTCATCCATATAGCAGGGGACGTTAACCCCGTTATCCTCGTTTTTTATCATTTTAACCGCCATGTCAACAGCTTGGAGAACCTGATCGGCCGTAATACCGGCAAGAATAAAATTTCCCTTATCCAGTGCTTCCGGTCTCTCCGTACTGGTACGGATACAGACCGCCGCAAAAGGTATGCCTGCAGACTGAAAAAAGCTGCTTTCCTCCGGAAGTGTTCCTGAATCTGAAACTACTGCAAATGAGTTCATCTGTAAATTATTATAATCAAAGAAACCCAGTGGTTCATGAATCCGTACTCTGGAATCAAGTGTGAAATCTCTAAGCTCTAAAAACTTTTTACTGCGTGGGTGCATGGAATAAAAAATTGGCATATCATACATCTCAGCCAGCTTATTCACCGCGGAAAACAGCTCCATAAAATTCTCTTCAGTATCGATATTTTCTTCCCGATGGGCTGACAACAATATATATCGGCCTTTATCCAATCCCATTTTCTCCAATATTTGACTGTCTTTTATTCTTTCCAAACTGGTATGAAGGACTTCCGCCATCGGACTCCCTGTGACGTATGTCCGTTCTTTTGCGGTTCCTTCAGAATTTAAATATCGTCTCGCATGCTCACTGTAGCATAAGTTTACGTCTGCTATATGATCAACTATTCTACGGTTTGTTTCCTCGGGAAGACATTCGTCAAAGCACCGATTACCGGCTTCCATATGAAAAACGGGAATGTGAAGGCGTTTGGCTGCAATTGCTGATAGGCAGCTGTTCGTATCTCCAAGAATTAATAGTGCCTCCGGCTGAATTTGCACCATTAGTTTATAAGATTTATTAATAATATTCCCAATTGTTTCTCCCAAATCTTCCCCCGCAGCCTCCAAATAGTAATCAGGCTCACGCAATCCCAAGTCTTCAAAAAAGACCTGATTCAGACAGTAATCATAGTTCTGACCGGTATGAATCAGTATCTGATCAAAATAGATATCACATTTTTTAATAACTTCAGATAGACGAATGATTTCAGGCCTGGTGCCAACAATTGTCATTAACTTTAATTTATTCATCCACCGTTTCCTCCACATTTAAAAAATAAGTATCTGGATTTGCAGGGTCAAAGCATTCATTACACCACATGAATGTAACCAGATCGGCATTGCCTTCATTTATTATGTTGTGAGTATATCCTGGCGGAATATCTACTACTTCCATTTTTTCTCCAGATACATGATAATTAATAATTTCGTCTGAGCCAACCTTTCTGAATTGAATCAGCCCCCTCCCACTGACCACTAAAAATTTTTCATTTTTTGTATTATGCCAGTGATTTCCTTTTGTAATACCAGGCTTACTAATGTTTACGGAAAACTGGCCACGTTCAGGAGTACGAATAATCTCTGTGAAAGAGCCCCTTTCATCTTTGTTAGTTTTTAGTGGATAGCAAAAGGAGGTTTTAGGAAGATAGCTTAAATATGTACTGTACAATTTCTTTATAAATCCCCCTTCAGCCATATCCGGAACGGTTTTCTCTTTCCTGCTTTCCCGAAAGGAAAAGATTGCTTCTGCTATCTCCCCCAAAGTTGCCGTATGTTCTACCGGAACACTACAAAAACCTTCATTAAGTCTAAACGGTTTCTTCTCCATTGCACAGATAAGTTCTGAAATCACATCATCGATATAGACCAGTTTCAAAACTGTTTCCGGATTGTTTATCTGTATAGGGAGTTCTCGCGCAATATTATAACAAAATGTTGCTATCACACTATTATAATTAGGGCGGCACCATTTCCCAAACACATTAGGAAAACGATATATATACACATCTGCCCCGCATTCTTTTCCATAAGAAAAAAATAAATCTTCTCCGGCTTTCTTACTTTTGCCATAGGGATTGTTCATCTCTGCCTGAATGGAAGACGCAAGCATTACAGGACAGAAGTTATTATTCTTTTTTAAAACTTCCAGTAATCGGGAAGCAAATCCAAAATTTCCGTTCAAAAAGTCTTCCGGATTTTCAGGCCTGTTTACTCCGGCAAGATTAAAAACAAAATCGCAGTCTTTGCAAAACGCCTCCAAACATTCTTCTGATGTTTCAACATCGTATTCGTAGATTTCATGTCCTCCCCGATTTTTTAATTCTGCTATAAGATTTTTTCCAATGAATCCATTAGCTCCGGTTACTAAGACTCTCATCTATCTGGCCTCCCATTCTGCAATTTCATCACGTATATATGATAACTCGAGTAGTTTTTCTTTCACTTGAGTTAAATTTAGTAATTCCGTATTGCTGGAGTTAAACTCACGAAGTATATTTCTCTCCTTATTTCCCTCTTTAAAATACTTATCATAGTTTAGGTCGCGTTTGTCACATGGCACGCGGTAAAATCCCCCCATATCCAATGCATTTGCGCATTCTTCATTAGTCAAGAGTGTTTCATACATCTTCTCACCATGGCGAATTCCAATGACTTTAATTTCATTTGATGCGTGGAAAAGTTCTTTCACGGCTTGAGCCAATATTTCAATGGTACAGGCTGGCGCTTTCTGAACCATTATGTCTCCTGATTCCGCATTTTCAAATGCAAACATAACAAGTTCCACCGCTTCTTCCAGGCTCATGATAAATCTCGTCATGGCAGGCGCTGTTACTGTCAAAGGCTTCTCTTCTTTAATCTGACTGATAAACAGCGGAATTACCGACCCTCTTGAACACATAACATTCCCATAACGCGTACAGCAGATCGTTGTCTTATCCGGAGAAACAGTTCTGGCTTTTGCTACAATTACTTTTTCCATCATCGCCTTGCTCGTACCCATCGCATTGACAGGATACGCGGCCTTATCGGTAGAAAGACATATTACCTTTTTCACACCTTCTTCAATAGCAGCATTTAAAACATTTTCAGTTCCAAGAACGTTAGTTCTGACTGCCTCTAAAGGAAAAAACTCACAAGAAGGCACCTGCTTGAGAGCAGCCGCATGGAAAATGTAATCTACACCATACATAGCATTTCTAATGCTTCCCATATCACGAACATCACCAATATAAAATTTGATCTTATCACTGACATCTGGAAAGTTTCGCTGATAAAAATGCCGCATATCATCCTGCTTTAACTCATCGCGGGAAAATATGCGGATCTCTTTTATATCAGTAGCTAAAAAGCGGTTTAATACAGCGTTTCCAAACGAACCAGTTCCTCCTGTAATTAACAATGTCTTATTTTTGAATAGACTCATAGTTTTTCTCTCCCTGCTTAATTCTCTCCATAAATATCTCTGGTATAGACCTTATCTGCAACGTTTCTCAATGGCTCTTCCATACGATTCGCAATAATAACTGTGCTCGCCCTTGAAAATTCATTAAAATCTTTTATTACAGCGCACCCTTCAAACTTATCACTCTTTAAATTGGGTTCAAAAATAATTACCTTGATATTTTGATTTTGAATATTATCCATTACACCCTGAATTGCAGATTCTCTAAAATTATCTGAGTTCGCCTTCATTGTCAGCCGGTATACGCCAATAACAATATCCTGATTCTCAGGATAACCGGCCCTCCTAAGAACTTGTTCAGCAACAAACGCCTTTCTGGTTTGATTGGAATTAACAATTGCTTTAATCAGATCATTCGGAACGTCCTGATAATTGGCAACCATCTGCTTTGAATCTTTTGGTAAACAGTATCCTCCAAAACCAAAAGACGGATTATTATAATTCATTCCAATTCGGGGATCCATGCTCATTGCCTCAATTATCTGCTTTGAACTAAGTCCTTTACTTTCTGCATAGGTATCCAACTCATTGAAAAAGGCAACTCTCATGGCAAGATATGTATTGGAAAAGAGCTTGACAGCTTCGGCCTCTGTGGTTTTTGCAATAATGACTTTTATATCCTTCTTAATGGCTCCCTGGCACAATAATTCTGTAAAGATCCTGGCCTGATCTTCCAGATCTATATCATTAACACCCACAACAATACGGCTGGGATACAGATTATCGTATAGTGCTTTTCCCTCCCTTAAAAATTCCGGTGAAAAAAGTAATTTTGCCATTGGATATTTCTGCTGCATCAGCTTTGTGTAACCGATAGGTACTGTTGATTTAATTATAATAACGGACTGAGGATTAATAAGCAGTACCCGCTCAATCACCTGTTCTACTAAAGATGTATCAAAATAATTTCTTTTTTCAATATAATTCGTCGGTGTCGCAATAATTACGTAATCTGCGGATTTATAAGCTTCTTCATCATTTTCAGTGGCAATTAGCTTCAGTTTATGATTTGATAAATAATCTTCAATTTCCTTATCCACCAAAGGTGATTTCCTGTTATTTACCATATTTATTTTTTCTTTTAACACATCCACTGCATACACAGTATTTCTTTGTGCCAAAAGTATCGCATTGGATAAACCTACATAACCAATTCCTGCAACCGCAATCGTAAAAGATCTATTGATCATTTTTCTTTCCTCCAATAAACAAAGTTCCAATAATATATAATGTTATTAACTTAGTACAATTAGCTGCTACTGCTGCTATGCAGAAACCAAGAAGTCCGTATGCATTAAGTAAAACCAGTCCCATACCAACATAGGTAATACCATAAACAAGTTCTTTAATTATCTGAAGCCATGTGGGAGCGAACTTTAATACTGACGACTGTGTCAAACTGCACACGGTACTGATCGTCGCCGCCAGATTTGCTATAAATATATAAGGCGCTGCCTGTTCAAAAACTGTAGGGTATAATAATTTTGTAAAAAATGGTGAAAATATCACAGAAAAAATCACAAAAATCACACCTCCGGCAGCAGCAATCATATTAATCGACCAGAATTTTTTCTTTGTCATAATAAAATTTCTTTGTGCATAATATCCCAAAAGCACTCCTGCTATCGGTGTCATAACGATTCCTAATGATTTTCCAAAAAAAGAGGCAACAGTATAAACTGTTACCGCATTTCCCCCCAGTAATGGATAAATAATAAGTCTATCCAAATAAGTAATAAGGGTAGTTGATAAGCCTGTAAATATCAAAATAATGTACTTGATTAGTGTCATCCTAAAAACTGGCGTAGTAGTTATACGCTCCTTTTGCAAGGAACTATTTTTTAGTACATAAATAAGCTGCAACAACTCAGCCAATATAAAAGGAATAACCCAAATATGGAATCCCATTAGAGCCGCAACTCCAACAGCATACCCCACAGCCCCCACAATATTTTGAATCAGTATCTTTTTAAAATCGAGAATCAATCGGAATTCCACACAATAATAAGATCTTACCGTTCCCAGAACAACAAAGACTGCCAAACCAATTACGGTGATAATTGATTGCCTGAAATAGAGACTGCTGATCATACAGGAAAAAACTACAGCAATAAGCGAAGCGAAAAACAACAGACCATTAAAATCGCCTTCCAGATGCTCTCTCTCGTAATCGTTATTAACAATAAGCCTTACATTATTAAGAGTGTTTCCAAATGCGACAATAACGGTATTCGCAATCCCCATTATAGTAAGAAGAGTCCCATATTCCTGATTATTGAACTTCAATGCTAAAAACGGGTAAACAACAACCTGCATAACTCCTGTTAGAATTACAGATGCCAGAATATTATAAAAAAAGTCCTTTGAAATACTCCCAAACCTGCCCTTTGTTTTCATCGCCATACTTTAACTAAAATATTCCTTTCATATCTACACTCGCAAAGTTCTCCAAGGGCAGCTTAACAGGCCTCCCCGTTTTCTGGCTTTGATAAATTGCAAGTACCACTTCCAGTGCATTCTTTCCTGCTACTGCATCCACATACGGTTTTCTGTCTGCTTTAACTGATTCAATTACATCTTTAAACAAACTTATGTGTCCGTTCCCATAGACATTAGACGCAGCTTCTTCTAATCCCTGTTTCTTTATGTCCTCATCAGACAGATCGGCAAAATTCCACACATCAATATTATTAGCTGATGTGCCCCCCAGTTTAACGGTCCCTTTTTCTCCAAATAAATATAAGGTCTCTTCCAGATTTTTAGGATATACATTTGTTGTCCCCTCAATAGTAGCAACAGCCCCGTTCTTAAACTGAAGAACTGCCATACCGACATCCTCTGCTTCCAGGTAATTATGAAATTGTTGCCTTGTAACTCCATAAACGGTATCAATCTCATCTCCAAGCATCCAGCGAAGAAGATCGATACCATGAATGCACTGATTCATTAAAGCTCCACCATCCTGCTCCCATGTTCCTCTCCATGGTGCCTGTTCATAATAGCTACGCCCCCGGTTCCATCTCACATGAACTGAGCCGTGTGAGATGCATCCAAAACGCCCCGCTTCCAGAACCCGTCTCATTTCCTGTACTGCAATATTAAAACGATTTTGATGGCAGGCCGAAACCTTTACACCATTTGCCTCAGATCGCCTGATTATTTCCTCAGCATCAGAGATATTCATTGCCATTGGCTTTTCTATAATAATGTTTATTCCATGATCAATACAATAGAGAGCGATCTCTGCATGAAGACCGCTTTCCGTAGCAATGCTGATAAGTTCTAACTTATTCTCCTCTATCATTTGTTTATAATTTTCATATCGTTTAATTGAAAGATCTTCTTCTAAATCATATTTTTTTAGAAGTGTATCTATATGATCCGTACTTATATCACAAACCGCTACGATTTCCAGCTGATTGCTTAAAGCCGCTTTAATATGATTAGCAGCAATACGCCCACATCCGATTAGTGCATATCTCATTATATTTTCCTCTTATGAATTCATTATATTTTTGACAAAACCTATAAATTTCTTATGCTCAATTGCGAAATTCCCACTTACCGATGATCCATCAGCAACATTTTTTGTAACTACAGCTCCCATATTTACCCTGGAATCATTCCCTACAGTGATTCTGTTTGCAATAGAAGCATTTAACCCAATCCAGGTACGATCGCCAATAGTCGTATTGCCTCCAATTGCTGCATTGGAGGCAATCAGGGTGCTTTCCCCCACTTTAACACCATGGGCAATGTAGCAATGAGCATCAATTTTAGTATGATCACCGATAAATGTAACATCGTCCTGCCAAATTCCTTTTGCAATTTGTGTAAATGGATATATTTCAACAGAATTTCCAATGACTGCACAGCCTTGATCAGACAGTCCTTCCATAATTCCGGAATTGGCTCTTGCAAAGGAAAAGCTTCGACCGCCAATCACTACATTGGAATGGATAATACTGTTATCGCCGATTGCTACATTTTCATGAATGACCACAAATGGTTCAATAACAACATTTCTTCCTATCCGCACATTTTTACTAGCAATTGAAACCTGATGACTAATGGTACAGCCTTCACCTATCGTAGTCTCCATGTTCTTTTTTTCACCTTTAGCTACATAATGGTTATAAATCTGGTGAAATAAAAATTTTGGTTCATCCGACACTATAATCCCTTTTACATGAGAAGGCAGTTTATCAATTAAATCTGCTTTACAGATCATACAAACCGCATTCGGATTAATTTGAGGAATAAATTTTTCTTTTTCCATAAAACTCAAAAAAGGTTCTGTCACTTTGGAAGTGCAGTAATTCATATCTTCAAATTCCGCATCACAAATTATTCGTGCATTTTTTCCTATAGGTACTTCTGATAATTTCATACCTTACCCCTTATAACTGTTTACAGTTTTAATTACACTTTGAATTTCTTCGTCCGTCAGTTCCGGAAACATCGGAATAACAAGGCTGTTTTCCGCAATATTTTCTGCATTTGGGAAATCTCCCTTTTTGTATTTCAAATTCTCAAATACTTTTTGTAGATGCAGCGGAACCGGAAAATATACTCCACTGGATATTCCACAATCCTCAAGATACTTTCTCAGCTTGTCCCGCTTCTCTGTAACCAAAAGATATACATAATAAATATGAGTATTGTACTCCGCTATAAATGGTTTTTTTACCAGCTGATTTGTTATTTTTTCGTTATACATAGCTGCAATTTGGCGTCTTCTTTCATTCCAGCCGTCCAGATAGTCCAGTTTTACGTTTAGAATAGATGCCTGCAATGCATCAAGCCGTGAATTATATCCCACAACAAAGTTGAAATATTTAGGAAGATTCCCATTAAAATCTACTTCTGATTGCGATATATCTGTTCCCTTCTGCAATCCATATGTGAAGTATCCGTTCATTCCGCTGCCGTGAACCCGCAATGCCATACACTGTTTATAAATTGCTTCATCACTGGTAATGATCATGCCTCCGTCACCTGCAGCTCCAAGATTTTTAGTTGGAAAAAAGGAGATGCAGCCTGCATCTCCCATACTTCCGGCTTTTTTTCCCTTATAATCTGCCCCGGCTGCCTGTGCCGCATCTTCTATCACTTTTAGCTTATATTTTTGAGCGATACTGCATATTACGTCCATATCTGCACATTGACCATACAAATGGACTGGAATGATTGCTTTTGTTTTCTCCGTAATCTTTTCTTCTATTTGAGCAGTGTCCATCAGATATGTATCTGATGTGCAATCAACAAATACTGGAATTGCGCCAACAGCAGCGATGGATTCAGCAGTGGAAAAAAAGCTCATTGCTGTAGTAATGACTTCGTCTCCTGCTTTTACACCACAGGCCCTGAGCGCAATAACAAGCGCATCCGTACCATTCCCAACACCTATTGCATATTTTGTTCCACAATAGTCAGCAAACTCTGTTTGGAACCTCTCCACAGACTCACCGAGTATGTATGATCCAGAATGTAAGACCTCCAGAGCCGCCTGATCTAACTCCTCCCGAATTGATTCGTACTGCCTTACAACATTCATTGATGGTATCATTTTTTATCCTCCGTTCATTCATATAATCTTCTAGCTAATGTTTTATAATCAAAAAATTTTTCTGCTATGGCTCTTGATATCATTTTCATCTCATCAATATTTACTTTTCCCAAAGATATGGCCGTCAAAGCGTTGCTGGCCTCCTCCATATTATTAATAAGCCAGCCATTCCCGTTTACAAATGGCCGATATTCTTTTAAATTATTTAGAATTACTACACTATTTCTACAAATTGCATTTTGTGCAATGGCAGAAACTTTTCCCGGCTGAACATAAATATCACATGCATTTAAATATCTGTTTAATTCATTGCCATCGCGCCACCCCAGATATCGGACTCTGCTGTCCTCAGCGATTAATGCTTCCACCTTTTCTTTAATATCTTCTGATAAACTGCCTATTAAAATAAAAATTAATTGATCATTTTTTATTTTCTTAAATGTTTCCAGCATTTCAACCAGCTTTTTATTTTCATCAAACTTTCCAGCCTGAAGGAACAAGATATTGTCAGCTCTTAAATTAAGTTCTTTTATAACATCGTTTTTTGCCTGGTCTAACTCCTGACTGGATGGCAGGTTGCCTCCCAATGAATAAAATTCTATTTTTTCTTCTGGCAGTTTATACACTTCTCTAAGAAAATCTCCGCATCCTATAGAAATATAAAATACTTTTTCAATATATGGTAAAGCGTTTTGCAGATAGAATCGATACAGTAGTCCATGTAAAATGCCTTTAGACAATAAATTTGTACCTGATGTATAGTAATCTGCATGTGAATCTATATATATTTTCACATTATTATGATTTTTTTTATATCGGCACAATGTTTTAATTTCTAATGAGCTGGTTCCATGAAACAAGATAACATCTGGCATAAATGCCTCAATCATATCGTACAGACCATCAATACAGTGGAATTTTTGATTAATAAAACGGATACCAAAATCTTTATATTTTCTGCGTTTTACTAAAATGTTATCTTCGTTAAGGTAATCCCTGGGTTCTGTATAATATCCTTGTTTGTTGTCGTTATTTTTAAATGTATAAGTAGATGCTATAATCAACACTTCGTGGCCGTCTAATTTATTTTGTCTTGGTAAAATATTTTCCTGATAGTTATAGTGATCTATGTAAAAAGCAGAGATACAACAATGCAGAATTTTCATTCCTTTATGATCCTCCACTCAATTTATAATGATTTATTAATACCTCTGGATCGAAAAAATCATTTCCATATTTTAACAGTTCTTTTTCATCCCAGTTCCACCACCCGATTCTCATCAATTCCTCAATCATTTCGTCTGAAAATCTTTTTCTAATTAGCCGTGCAGGGTTACCTCCCCATATTTCATACGGACCTATATTTTTAGTAACCACAGCCCCCATTCCAATCACAGCGCCGTCCGATACAGATATTCCAGCTTTAATTTTAACACCATTGGCGATCCACACATCGTTGCCTATTACAGTTCTTTTATATGGATTAAACTCTTTATTTGAAAAATTTCGTTTAAGCGCATTAGAACCTTTATAGAATACTGGAGAAGTCGAGACAAAAGCGCTTGGGTGCTCTCCTCCACCGATTATGCAATCACCTGCAATGGAGCAGAAAGAACCTATTGAAGTATTAATAATTGTCGCATTATAACCAATGTATGAGTAACGTCCCACCTCAACATCTAATAACTGGCTTCCGCCGAATATTTTAACTTGTTTTTGAAACGAACAATGTTTAATAGATGTGAACCTTAGCCTTTTAAAAATTTTAGGTAAATAGTACATATCAATCCTCTTCTAATTGTTTTTGGTATTATCCGTTACTTTTTAAAGTCAAATATTTGATATTACTAAAAGCAAAGACAATGCCAATAAACAGCCATGCTCTTTCATTTATTAAATAAGAACTTGAAAAAAGCAACGATATCAATCCCGTTGCAAATGCACAGTAAAAAGCAGTTATAATCTGATTATTAATCAATTCTAAATGCTTAATACTTTTATATACTTTTATAAAAAAAGCGAACAAAATAGCGCCTCCAAATACGCCTCCAAATTGATACAATATTTCAAAAAACAAATTATGTGCATACTGACCACTGATTGCAGATGAACCTGAAAAATTTTGGTTTAAGATTACTCTGTCAGCATAAAGTCCATGTGGCAGTATGATATTTCTTTTAATCTCCTCTATCAGTATCTCGTAATAACTATTCCTATTGGATAAATCAAATAGGTTCCCATTTTTTAATAAAATCAGGGTTCTCGAGGTCGAGTTTATGGAGAGCATATAATCCAGAATTTCATCTCTTGCAAAATAAACCAGTATAGCTGCAAGTGAAAAGGCGCCGCAGGCGATAAGCTTCTTATACAAAGGAAACTGAGCTAACTGAATCCATATAAAAATGATTATTGAGACAGCCATACAGGCAACGGGACCTCTCGCTCCCATAACAATTAACTGGATTGTTAAAAAAGTGGATATTATTAGTTTTAGAACTCTTCCCTGTTTTCGTTGTATCATCATAATTAATATTAGCGTTGTTGGAATTAATATATTGTATGAAAAGGTCATGTAGCCTTCCCGCATACCATATTGATCCAGACTTCCCATATTGGCATAAACAATACAATAAACTATTACCAGTACATAATATTTTTTTATTGAATTCCATAGGCCTTCATCAATTTGTATATTTCTGGCTAAATAAAACCCTACGAGACATCGGCTGATAAAAATCATACTTCCCGATAATAACAAGGAATTAACATCACTTCCATTAACAAGGAGGCTGAACAATGCAAAGACAATGTATAAAATCCCCATTCCCAACAGGTTATTTACCCTTTTTTTATTACAGGCATCCATACAGACAAAAAATAAGATCAATAAATAAATTCCATTTCTGCACAGGTTTGTCACCATTGTATTACCAGTAAAAATTCTAATCAGATCAATGATCATGACAGAATTTATAAAAAGACAAAATACTTCTCTTTCTATATTAATTTTCAATCGAAATGTTCCAAATTTCAGTACCATATTCTACCCTCAAATATCAATCACAAGCTAAAAATCAGTTAATGTTTTTACTGTTTTTTATACACATGATATATTTACCAACGCATTTCTCCCGACTGATATTTTCTTCTACGTATTTTCGTGCATTCCTGCCATACTCCTGTAAATATTCTCTGTTAGAATATAAATACTTGATATTAGAACTTAATCCCTCCCAGTCTTCAGCATGATTAAACATTCCAACCTTTTGACTATTTATTAATTTCTCCATATCAGTATCTGAATCAAAACTGGCCAAAACCGGCGTACCTGCCGCCATAATACTCCAGGTCTTACTCGGCATTGCGCTGCTGCCAAACCCCTTCTTACACGGAACAATTGAAACATCGCCTAAACTATATACATAAGATACCTCTGAATACGGCTGGATCGGAAAAAAGCTAAGATTACAGAGATTAAGCTCTGCCGCCATGTTTTTGTATTCTTCCTCCTGGGCTCCTTTACCAAAAATCAAGAATTTAATATCACTGCAGTCCTTCAAAACTTCGGCGGCTTTTATTATCACCTCAATATTTTGTGCATACCCCAGATTTCCCGCATAAACAACATTAAAATTTTCTCTGGATAGCCCAAACTTTTCATACATATAGTTTTGATCTTTCGGAATTGGTTTTACTACGTTTCCGTCGATCCAGTTGTTAACAATTTCTATTTTTGATTCGGGAACCCCTTTCGTCATAATGTTTGTTTTCATGTCATTAGAGATAACAATAATCTTATCCGCATTTCTATATGTAAAATTTTCAATAACTCTGCCCATTCGATATACTGCTGATCCTTTTTTTGCTATCCCGGTTCCTACCAGCGAATCCGGAAAAACGTCCTGCAAATTGTATACAAAAGGAATATGCATTACTTTTTTTATGATTGCTGCTGTTGCTCCCTGAGTGGGCGGCGTGCTCTGGACAAAGATAACATCAGCTTTAGAAGATATACTTTTCAAAATAAATACTGCGTTCATTAATATATAACGAGCCGCCCGCCCAATCACGCTCTTCCCTTCTTTTGGAATGCCGATTCGATGTATTCTTAACCGGCCGTTACACCTTACTTCTACTTTATGGTTTTTATATTTATTTCGTACTTCATCGCTAACGCCTCTTGTAGGCAATGGTACAAATAAATCAACATCAATCCCGGAACCAGCCATATCCTCATAAAGATTTGTCGATAAGTATAAACTCGCTGCAACCTCTGGTTCATAATATGCGCTGAAAACGATTGCTTTCATATCACTCCCTTTATTCATATGTGATCCCTATTTCTTTTATTGCGTTTTCACATTTTTTCATTGCTTCTGCCGCGGAATCAGCCTGTGCAATAACAAAGCCAATACGGTCAACGCTGCTTCTCACCTGTTTGATGTGTTCTCCTACTCCATGAACAATACTGATCTGCTTTATTCCTTCAATTTTACCAGCGTTCTGTACACCTTCTATCTTTTGTATAACCCCTTCTTGACTTTCTAAATAGCGAATAGCTGAGGCTTTAAAATGCTTTGTTTTATAATCTGGCGTTTCTCCAAGAGCTATTTTAATACAACACTCAACCATATTGACTCCTGTCGATAACGGCACTAAATGTGTTGTGATATTATCCCCACCAAGTCTGGCGCCTAATTCTATAATTTTAGGTCCCTCACTGGTCACTTTTATTTCCGTGTGTGAAGGCCCATTTTCAATACCGATTGACCGATTTGCTGCTACAGCCACTTCCATAATTTTTAGTTGAATATCGGCCGGCAGCATAGACGGTTGACTATGCCCCGTCTCTACAAAGTAGGGAGCACCTGTCGTCATCTTGTCTGTAATCTGAATCACGTGGCATTCCCCATCTAAGCTTAACGTTTCTACGCTTACCTCCGGCCCCTCTAAATACTCCTCAACAACTAAATCTCCAGAACGGGAATATTTTTTACTATACTCATAAGCTCTATCCACCATTTCTTTCTCATAGCTTTTAAGGAGATTTACACCTCTGCTTCCCGAATTATCTGCGGGTTTAATAATACATTGACAGCCATGTCTCTTTATTTCATTAACAGCTTTGAAATAATCTTCTTTGCTGGAGGCTTTAAAATACATTGGTATCGGTACACTATGAGAATATAACGCATCTCTCATTGCAGCTTTATTCGTCGCTTTTAATGCAGTTTCTTCAGTAACACCTGCCAATCCAAGTTCTCTCGCTACAACTGCAATTGTTCTGATCGGCATATCACTCGCCAACGTCATAATTCCATTAATACCGTGTATTTTTGCAGCCTTTAATACTTCTAAAGTATCTGTTGTACTAATAACTTCACGATCGATTCCTTCTTCGGCAAATCCTGCTGCATTGGGATCCATATCAACTGCAATTACAGACAATCCCATCTCTTTCGCTTTTTTTATAGCGGGTAATTGCAATATGCCAGCCCCTAAAATCATAATTTTTTTCATTGCTTTTTTGCCCTCTCAGCCTTTGTCAACCCGATAGATATTTTTACGAAAGAGTACCGTTTTTACTGTCATGCAAATTATCTTTACATCGAAAAGAAACGACATATGTTCAACATAGTAAATATCGTTTTTCAGTTTTTCTTTCGTACCTACTGCATTACGATTAATTGCCTGATTATAACCTGTTACTCCAGGACGAACTTTAAGTATTTTCCTTTCTTCCTCACTATACTGACTGAAATAGGAAGCACTATCAGGCCTTGGACCAATCAAAGCCATATCTCCTTTTAAAATATTAATCAGCTGGGGTGTTTCATCAATACTGGTCTTCCTCGCAAACTTTCCAAATTTTGTAACCCTTGGATCATCCACGGAATTATAAGTTGACCCATCTTCAAGGCGTAGGTCCGGTGCATTCATTTTCATACTGCGCAGTTTGTACATCTTAAATGGTTTACCAAATCGCCCAGTACGATCCGCCAGGTAAAAAACCGGTCCGCCGTCTTCCAGCTTAATACAAATAGCGGATGCAAGCAGAATGATTCCCAAAAACGGCATTCCTATCAAAGCAAGTATAAAATCAATTACCCGTTTTACTTTTATATACATAGCTCAACTCCTCAGGCTGTAACATATTAATAATGAAATAATTCCTTATACTTTCCGGCATCAATATCTTTTTTATAATCTCTCATCATAACTTTAAAATCTGCATATTCTGGAACAAATCCAAAATCTCTTTTTGATTTTTCCATAGAAAACAGATATGATGGTGTACTATTCAGTATCTCCGGTTTATAAACAACTCTTGACTTTTTATCTGGACTCAAAGCAAATAAATCCGCAATTACTTCTGCCTGTTCCTGTAATGTTACACCTCTCCCAGATGTCATATTATAAAGGCCACTGGTCTTTTCACTCTGCATTGCTAAATAGAATGCATGAGCCACGTCTTTTACGTATACGACATCCCTGCTTAAATCCTTATTTCCAAAAACAGTGATATCCTCTCCAACAGCTGCCTTATCCATAAAAATCTGAAGTCCGGACTTGACATAGGTGCCGTTGATAAATAATGATCCATGGGGCCCCACGCCATAAACGGGAGGAAGACGGAAACAGGCATTTTTCATACCATGCTGCTGATTATAGTATTCCATAACATCGCAGGCTGCATTTTTCGACATCACATAAATTGCATGATCGCCTGTATAAAGTCCTCCCCGCGGTTCTTCCTCTGTTAACGCCCGATCCGCGGTCCACGATTTTCTGACATCGGCGTAGGAGGAAGTTGAAATTACCCTTTTTATTTTATTTTTTCTACAGTACTCCAATACATTAATTGTACCTATTGTATTTATGTTAAAATAATCGGCTGCATTTTCATCTTCATCCAAATTTACCTGTGCATTTGCAGGCAATAGTCCAGCTAATAAAATTACACCTTCCACCCCGTGCCTGGGAAGTTCTTCAAAATCTTCTTTTCGAACAAGATCCAGATTTTTATAACACACGTTTCTATTTTCATAATATGAGCGAAATTTATTGTTACGCCCGGTAACAAGTACTTCACACCCCTGTTTCAGAAATTCCTCAACGGTATGAACTCCAATAAAGCTAGATGCACCGATAATAATATACATAGACGGTCTTCCTCCATAATATTTACACTATATTTTCTGTTACTACAGTCCTAAAAATTCCCATGACATACTCCACATCCTGATCCGTCAATCTTGTATGAAGAGGAAGACTAATCAAATTATGATAATAATCATAGGCATTCGGAAAGTCTTTGATATCCCACCCCAACGCTTTATACGCTGACATCATAGGCAACGGCTTATAGTGCACGTTAGCAGCAACACCTCGTTCTGCAAGCTTAATTATGATCTCATTTCTTTTCTCAATACTGATTTCCGGAATTCTTACCATATAAAGATGACCGGAACTGCTATGGCCTTCTCCGTAATGTTCCAGATGCTTTATGCCCATTTCATCACACATGGCATCATATTTTACAATAATTTCTTTTCTTCTTGCCAACATCGCGGGATACCGTTCCAACTGTTTCAAACCAATGGCTGCTGTAATATCTGTCATGTTGCATTTATACCAGGCACCAACAATATCATATTCCCAGGCGCCAAGTTGAGTTTTTGCCAGCGCATCTTTTGACTGGCCATGAAGTGAAAACAACTGATACTGGTGATATATCTCCTCATCGCTAACTGTAGGTATGGAACGCCAGGTAGATGCACCACCTTCTGCCGTTGTAAAATTTTTTACTGCATGAAACGAAAAGGACGTAAAATCTGCTATTTCACCTGCCATTTTACTATGCCTGCAAGCCCCTAATGCATGTGCGCAGTCAGCAACAATAGCTACTCTGCTGATTGCTGCCTGTATCTTATTTTGGGGTCTGAAAATATTTTTTTTATTTTCAGCCACTTGAAAAATGCGCTCATAATCACAAATAATACCGCCAATATCTACCATAACAATTGCTTTTGTTTTCTCTGTTATAGCTGCTTCTACGGCCTCATAATCCATCTCAGTGCTATTTGGCTGTGAGTCTACAAAAATAACCTTTGCTCCCACATGTAATACTGCTGACGCAGAGGCTGTATATGTATAGGCTGGCACTATGACCTCATCCCCCTCACCAATTCCAAGAAGACGAAGATTCAATTCTTCTGCTGCTGTGGCAGAATTTAAGCACACAACCCTGTTTGTATGGCAATACTCTGCCAGATTTCTTTCTAATTGCTTTGTACGAGGGCCAGTAGTAATCCAGCCGGAGCGCATTGCTTCACAAACTTCTGCAATTTCCAGTTCACTGATATCCGGCGGGCTAAATAAAATATTTCTTTTTTCCATTTCTTTTCCTTCTTTGATCTAAAATTTCACCCCTAATTTTTCTCCAGTATCTCCAATCCAACCTCCACTCTCTGTATTCTTCCAAACATAACAAGTTCCAACCATGCCTTTCGCCTGTGTCTGTCTATCTTACAGATAGCGCCTTCCAGCTCTTTTAAAGGTCCCTCCAGTATTTTCACTTGATTATCTGCAATTAAGCCTTTTGATATGGTTACGATCTGCTCTTCTTTACCCAGCCTTTTTAAAATGGCTATTTCCTCCCAAGTTAATGGAACAATTGCACTGCCAGTTCCCAAAAGTTTTGTAAGACCTGTAACTCGTTTCAATTCTCCGAAAAGTAAATCCACATCCTGGCTGTCAGCAAATACGTAACCTGGGAACAGCGGCATCATTTCCTTATGCCACTGCCCCATATAGCGCTTTAATTGTTCCTGATAAGGTATAAAGCACCGTTCCATTGCATGATGGTCAACCAGCCTCTCACATTGCTTTCGCACAGATTCCTCTGTTCCAGTCCTTACCTGTATCACGTACCACATTGCTTAAATCCCTCGTTTTCTCCTGTGCACGCTGGAATGTATCAACAATAATATCTCAGTTTAGAAAATCCCGTCTCCAGGGCATGCTTCGCCACTCCGTCATCTTGCAGGCGGATTTCTAAACTTATCTTTTGTCATCCAAATAATATAAAACGCGGCAAAGCGACGATTTTATCCAATTGGATTTTATACTTTCTTTTTCTATTTAACTGATAACATTCTCCTGAAGATAATTTACTGAAGATAATTTACTGAAAATGATACTCCGGTATAATCTTCTGAACCAGCTGCCTCATATCCCCAGTCTCTTTCCACGCAGCTTCGTCAAGTCCAGCCAATTCTAACTCGAATTTTTCATAATCCATCTCAATCGGCTTCCCAATAAATATCCGGCTGTTCTTCGTCCCCTGCAGCCCTTCCTCCGCCATCAAAAGCTCTTCATACATCTTTTCTCCCGGACGAAGTCCCGTAAACACAATATCGATATCTTTATATGGCTCATATCCGGAAAGACGGATCAGGTTTTCCGCCATATCCAGAATTCTCACAGGCTCACCCATATTAAGCACAAAGATTTCTCCGCCTTTTGCATAAGCCCCGGCCTGCAGGACCAGACTTACGGCTTCCGGAATGGTCATGAAATATCGGATGATTTCCGGGTCCGTGACGGTTATGGGGCCGCCGTTTTCGATCTGTTTCTTAAATAATGGGATCACACTTCCATTGCTCCCCAGCACGTTGCCAAACCTCACCGCGACAAATTCCGTGCTGCTCTTGCTGTTGCACATCTGGATCACCATTTCACAGAGGCGCTTGCTGGCTCCCATGATATTCGTGGGATTGACTGCTTTATCGGTGGAAATTAAGACAAAATGCTTCGTCCCGTACTTCATGGCCGCTTTGGCAGTTTTGTATGTTCCAATGACATTATTCTTAATTGATTCATTTGGACTGTCTTCCATGAGCGGTACATGTTTATGCGCCGCAGCGTGATACACGATGTCCGGACGGTATGTATCAAAAATAGAGTCCAGCCGGTTCGTATTTCTTACGGATCCAATCAGGGTGACGAGATCCAGTTCCGGATAGTTCCGCTTTAATTCCTGCTGAATCTCATAAGCGTTATTCTCATACATGTCAAATATAATCAGACGCTTTACCTCGTGGCCGGCCAGCTGTCTGCACAGCTCGCTGCCGATGGATCCGCCTCCACCTGTTACCAAAACCACTTTCCCTTTTACGTATCCCATAATCTCATTTAAACTGACCTTTATGGGTTCCCTGCCTAAGAGATCATCGATTTCCACATCACGCAGCTTGGAGATGCTGACTTCACCACTCATTAACTGATACAGACCCGGGAGTATTTTCAGGCTGCATTTCGTTCTCTGGCAGATCTCCAGAATCTTTTTCCGCTCTACACCGGTAACGGTGGGTATCGCAATATAGATCTCCTCAATATTGTACTTTTCCGCTAACTCGGGTATCTCCTCCCGTGTCCCCCGGATCGGTACGCCATTGATATATTTTCCGTTTTTATTCCGATCGTCATCTATGATACAGACCGGTATACCAGGTGCTTTTTCGCTGCTGTTTAACTCTTTTATCAGAAGAGTGCCTGCCTGTCCGCCGCCGACAATCATGATCCGCTTCTTTACTGCGGCATCCCGCTTTCTTCCCAGATGTCTTCCTGCCAGCCGCAGCGCCCGGTAGCTCATACGGCTGATTCCCACAAATGCCGTTATAAATAAAAGCCATAAGATATGGTAGCTTCTGGGCACCTCGATGCTTAAGAATCTCATTCCCAGGATTTGCAGAATAAACGTTACGCCACAGGCCGCAACAATGGATTCCAGCTCAATTATCCCGGCACTGCTCCACATAATGGAATACAGGCGAAACAGAGCGAATACAAGAACGGTCGTCACCGTCAGAATCACGCTGTATGACGTGACTGCGCTTATATATTGTGAGGGTATGGATTTTGTGGACAAATCAAACCGGATCCAAAGAGCTAAAAATGAGCAGATCTGAATCATGCAGATATCGTAGATAAGAAATAATACCGATCGGAACCATTTATTTGCTATAATACGTGTCTTTATCATTTTATCCCCTTCGTATCCTACTTGCGCCGTCTGGAACGCTTTGCCTGTTTTTCTTCGCTGCTGACAGATGTCGTGTTCACTTCCGTGTTTTGTTCACTCTTTTCTGCCTTATCACTGCTTCCGCTGGCCCCATAACCGTAATACTTCCCATAGTACTTACTGTAATACCCGCTGTAATAGCCTTTATTCTCCTGGTCCACCTTGTTAAGAACCGCGCCCAGGATCCGGCATCCGCTCTTCTCCAGCTGGCCTTTTACCTTTTGAACCATCTTATAGCTGATGACTCCGCTCTCCACCACGATAACGGCTCCATCCACATTTCGCGCAATGATCGCCGCGTCAATGACACTGCCCAGAGGCGGGGTGTCAATCAGGATGTAATCATAGTTTCCCCGCTGTTCGCTGAGCATCTCCTCAAATCTGGAATTTCCCAGAAGCTCCGCCGGATTCGGTGTGGACGGGCCGGCGAAAATCACTTCCATGTTTTCTATGTTTGTGCTGTAAGTGACATTTTCGGCGGATTCCTGGCCCACGAGATAATGGCTCAGGCCTCTCGTCTCCCGGTCGACGCGGTAATGGCCCATCAGGACGGATTTTCGCATATCCGCGTCCAGCAGAAGCACCCGTTTCCCATCCTCGGCAAATGATCTCGCCAGCTGGAATACGACTGAGGTTTTTCCCTCGTTGGGAATGGTGCTGGTAAACAGGATCACCCTCTGGTCGTCGCCGCAGAATGTGATGTTGGTTCTCAGCGTTTTAAACGCTTCGTTTGTCCTGAAATCCAGCTGCGGTATTTTCTTAAATTCTACCTTCTGCATTTACTCCACCGCCCTTCTTCCCCATTTGCTTTTCTTCTTTTTTCTTCTCTGATTTTCTTCAAATTCCGGTATCTGCCCCAGCGTGTTGAGGTCCAGATAGCGCTCGATATCTCCGGCATTCCGGATGCTGTCATTCATCAAATACAGCAGAATGATAATGCCTGCCGCCGCGATCCCTGCCGCCAGTCCGCCGAGTACCGTATTCTTTCTCACATTTGGACTGGAAGGCGCTGTGGGGAGATTTCCCTCTTCCACGATTTTTGGCGGCACCGAGTCCATGATCTCGGCAATGCGCGCTACCGACACCGATGCCATCTCATCGGCAATGGCCCGTGCTGTCTCTGGATTTGTATCCCTGGCTGAAATAGTCAGAATTCTCGTATCGGCCGGATTGTTGACCGTAATTTTCCCATTTAACTGCTGATAACTCATGTCTAATCCCAGATTCCTTGTCACCTGCTCAAGAACCGGGCGGCTGGTCACCAGCACCTTATAATCCTTTGTCAGCTGTGTTCCCAACTGAAGATCTGACAGCGATGTAATATTGTTTGTCTTGTTTAATATGTAAATCATGGTGGAAGACGTGTAAACCGGTTCCACCAGGGTTGTGGTGTACAGCATGGCCGCCGCCGCCCCCACGACAACCGCCAGAATCATAATCCACAGTCTTCTTTTCATCACCCAGAAAAGCTGCAGCAAATCAATCTCTATCTCATCGTCTCTTGTATCTTTCATCGTTCTCCCTCTGAAATTCTTATAGTATCCGGCCCTCCAGCAGCCTCGCAGGATTTTCGTAGAGCACACGCTCCACAAGCCCTTGATCACAGTGGCGTTCCAGCCATTCCACCGCCTTTCTCATCCGCGGCGGTTTTCTGTCCGCGCCATGTGCATCCGTGGAAATCAGCTGGACATAACCGGCCTTCATCAATTTCCTGTACCAGACCATCCGCACGTCCGGAATCCGCTGAAAAAAGCACTCCGTATTCATCTGAATCACAATTCCCAAATCCCGCAGTTCCTCTATTCTCTCCACGCTCTGATACAGGCAGACATATCGCTCCACATGTGCCAAAACCGGGATATATCCCTTTCTCACCACGCGAGAAAGCCCCTGAAACATATCCTGGTATCTTACCCCCTGATAGAATTCCAGAAGCACGTACTTGGTATCTGCAATTGTAAATATCTCGCCCTGTTTTAACAGTTCCTCCACGCCGGAAACGTAGAGCACTTCGTTGCCGCAATAATACTTTATGCCTTGAATCCCTGCGTTTTCGGCGGCCTCTCTGACCTCATTTATTCGTTCTAAAATGACTTCCTTCTCTGCAGAGACCTTCCCCGGTGTATAATGAGGCGTAAATACGATATGACTGATTCCTTCATCCCACGCCATCTGAACAGCACGCAGAGACTCCTCCAGAGAAACGGCACCGTCATCTATTCCATAAAGCAGATGGCAGTGGAGATCAAATAGACCGAGCGGCATTTTTTGTACCCCCCCCCCCCGAAATGATTCCGATAATCATTATTATCTTTGTCTCTTCCTTTTCTCATTCCTCTCATGCCATCCTCCCGACTTCATCTTTCGTACTTCATACATTTTGATATATAGAATGCCATTGCTGACAGACAGCAGCCCATGCCTCCGAGCGAAAGCGCGCTGTATCCGGCTGAGACTGACAGATACCGTGCAAATTCATTCATATAGACCGGTTCTGTCCACACGGTTCCAGCCCCTCCGAATCGCCAGAGCAGAAGACCGCAGACGCCAAGGCCTAAAAATCCCACAAACAGGCTGGTTCCGAATCTCTTGACCGCCCGGTAACGGGAACGGCTCAGACAGATCAGTTCTGCGGTCCCCAGTGAAAAGACCAGAACAGCACCTCCCAGTAAAACCGGCATCCAGCGCAAAAAATCCCTCGTCTTCTGGCGCCACCAGTCCATCCCCGCCCAGTGCACCAGATTCTCACACCGTGCCTCCAGGCCGTCCATCAGGTACTCCACGCCCGCGGCAGCCACTTCAGAATTCGGATATGCATGCCTGTAACCGGCAGATACAAAAGACCGCAGCGGTTCCATCGCTCCCGCTAAATCAGGGTGCGGCGATTCTCCCTCAAGCTCTGCTTTTACCTGCTGCCTGGCAGTCAGTACCACATTGGAATACTTGACCGTGTCCCCGTAATCATATTCAGGCGCCTGGATCAAGGACAGAGTCCTGAATGTCTCCCGTTTCATATCGTCATAAACCGTCTGGTACCAGGAAGTCTTTTCGATCTGGTTTAACACCGCCTGTTCTGAAAATGCCCCAATGCGAAGCGATAGAAGCAGTCCTGAAAGGAAACAGGCGCCGGCCGTCATGCAGATTACAATCGTCTGCAGCGCCTTTCTCGCCTTGCTCCGGCGCCTTAAGCTCCGGTTCCTGGCAGTTTGGGCCAATGCCGTTATCAAAATGAGTAAACACACGGCTTCGCCCACCATGAGCAGGCAGTAAAGAGCCGGATCTAGCAGGCGATGCCATCCATTTTCTGTTCCAGCTCCAATTCCAGTTCCTGCGTCCTCTCCTCCCGCACGATTCCCTCCGAACCACCAACACCCCGGCAGCCGGAAAATAACGGGAGCACACTTCTTGAACTTCTCATCAGGCTTATTGCCGGGCCACTCTTCAAATTGTTCGTCAGACCTCTCCCCAAGCTGTTTGTCAGAACGCTCCTCATCTCCTGACAGGCCTTCCTGTCCAGAGCCCTTTTCTTCCTGGGATCCCGCCTCTGATTCTATCGCTTCTATGGTATCTGCGGCGGTCTCCCCACTGCCTCCGACTTCATAGAGATAGCCCTCCGTCACACCGCGTTCCACACTGCCGTACATTTCTGCGGCCGCGGCCGCGCAGGTGTCTGCGTTTAAGTCCACATCCTCCCTGCAGAGGTATGCGGTCAGCTGGTCGATATACGTCTGCTTTGCCCGGTACTCTTTTCCATTCCATTCAAACGTACCTTTGGCCTTTGCCACCAGCTCCTGTTCGCTGGCATTTAATCCGGATGCGCAGCCGGTCAACGGTGAGATCAAAACAAATATAATGGATAAAAGAAATGTAAAAAGGATTACTAATAAACATTTCGTTCTTTGAATCATCTCAGAGGACCATCACTCAATTGACAGCAACGGAATATACGAGAGTTCCGTCTTCATATCCATAGTCCAGCGTTCCGGAATAGGATACCGTCACCGTATAGGACCCTCTAGCCTGAGAAAAGCTTCCGCTTCCCGAAAAGCCCAAGCTTCTCGCCGCTCCCACCAGGTCGCCTGCCTCATGAACCACTGCGCTTCCTCCCGGACCGCTGATTGTCACTTCATTGATATATCCGGAGGACAGAAACACCTCAAAAACCGACTGCGCAGCCGGAAGTCCCTCCAGCATCGTAGAAACGGCAACCGGAGTCACACTTATGCTCTGTCCGCTGATCGATGCGCTGGCTATGTGTTCACTTCCGCTTGTCTGATTGACTGCATCTATGATGTCGTTCTGTACGGCGTCCCTGACCCGCACTTTTTCCCTGGACGAACTGCTGTCTGAACCGGAAGTCTGGTTTCCGTTGGCGGACCACACCTGCGCGGTCGGGACAGGAGGTACGGATCCTACGGTTCCATTTTCCGTAAAGTGATAGATCACACCGTTAATTTCCTTATCCCCTGTAAACAGCGCTCCGCTCGGTTCCATATAGTATACTTTCTGGTCTACTTTGATCAGACCGGTCTGCATGGCTCCGCTGTAAGCGAGAAAATACCATTTTCCATCAGGATCCTGGTGCCAGCCGGTCTTCATCGCTCCTGTGTCTGTTGCCAGGAAATACCACAAGCCGCTGCCATCCTGAAACCATCCGGTCTGCATGATTCCACTCTGGTCAAAATGATACCAGCGCCCATCCGTATCCTGGAACCATCTGGCTGCCTGATACTGCCCTTCCACAGACATATAACGCCAGCCCTCCCCGGTTAAACTCCATCCCGGCGTCTGCGCGTAGACGGCTGCTGCCGCGCTGATACTAAGTCCCAGTGTAACAGCTGCAAGTTTCCATGTTTTTCCTCTCATCTTTTCTCCTCCTGATTGAAATATCCTGATTGAAATATCCTGATTGAAATATCCTGATTAAAATACCCTGTCCGCAATTGTCCTGTCTGCATGATTGGAATATTATGCCGCCTCGGCGCTCTGATTCTGCCCGGGAAATTACCGACCATGTTCGGTTTACAACATAATACACAATATGTAGTAAAAAAGGCCTGCGCTATCATGTATTTGCGGCTTTTTTCCGTATTTGGAATAAATGCCGCTGTCCGAGCGCAGACCTGATCCTATTCGTTTTTATTGCCGCAAAGCCTTACAGGTTCTAAAAAAAATACCCTGTCGTATATTGACAACGAAACTTCGTTGCTGTATGCTTATCACAACATAATGTGTAATATGTAGTTTACCGTACTAAAATCCTTGACATAAAAATCTAAGAGTTGTATAATTGTCACAACATAATGTGTATTATGTTGTGTTTTTATATTATTAGACCCATTTCATTCAATTGTCTTTCATATTCCCAACTGCTCGTCATGGTATAAATCCTGGTTGTTTCGATGCTGCTGTGCCCCAAAATATCGGCCAGATGCACAATATCTTTCTGTTTTCCATAATACGTCCTTGCAAACAGATGACGCATATTATGGGGAAATACTTTTTCATGGGAAATCCCCGCTCGCTCACATATTTTGTTCATTTCAGTCCAGACATTGCTGCGGTCGATCGGTTTGCCTGTCCGGGTTATAAAGATGCTTCCCGACTGGATGTCGTTATTGATACAGTAGTCTTTTAGTTTGTCCTTCAGCTTTAGAGGAATCAGGATAATCCGCTCCTTTCCTTTGCACGAGACGCTCGCATACCCCCTCTGCAGGGATTCTGCCGTTATATTGCGCAGTTCGCTGATGCGAATTCCGGTCCCGCAGATCGTCTCCATAACCAGGGCCAGCCGATCTTTCTTCTCACTCTGGGCCGCTTCAACCAGTCGAATGTATTCCTCTCTGGTCAGCTCTCTGTTCTGATCGGTAAATACGCGTTTCTGGATCTTCAGTAGCCTGACACGGCATTCCTGCCTTTCGTAAAATGTAAGGAAGCTGTTCAGCGCGGTTAAAAAGGAATTCACACTGGAAGGCTTATAGCTTCCTATTAGTTCTGTTTTGTAGTGCATGGCGTTTTCTTTCGTTATCTTGTCTCCCGTTCCCCCACAGGTTTGCAAAAAATCCAGAAATTTGCCAGCATCCCGTACATACTTACTGACTGTCGACTTACTTTTCTCATTGTAGATGAGATACCTTCGATACTCTTCCAACATCATATCTGCATTCATTTCTGTCTCCATCTGTCTTCTCCTTTTCAATTTTACGTTTTATGCACTATTATTACCGATACCAAAGAAAATATTATCTGTTAGGAGATCAGAAAAAAAGTGTTTCATCCATTTCCTGTAAAAATGTGAACATAATCATACCGGCTGATATGTCGCCCGAAACTCAAACCGTGGATGGAAACGATGCAATATCCCCAAAACCATTGACTTTCCACTCGGAATTTGATAAATTTTTATTATTAAACATCCTAATTCAGCGCAGCAGCCACAAGGAATTTCCATACCTGTTCGGGCTTCATGCTGATTTACCTGCTTACAATATGAATGGAAAGGTGAAGATACTCATGATGAACGAGAGAATACATGATGAATTCCTGAAGATACTGGCTGAAGAACTGATCCCCGCCATGGGATGCACCGAGCCCATCGCACTGGCCTACGCCGGAGCCAGGGCTAGAGAGGTGCTGGGCTGCCTGCCCGACAGAGTCATCGCTTACTGCAGCGGCAACATGATTAAAAATGTCCGCTGTGTCACGATTCCCAACTCAGAGAGTATGGTCGGCATCGAAGCCGGCGTCATGCTGGGAATTGTCGGAGGCAATGCCTCCAAATGTATGGAAGTTTTAGAAGATCTGACAGATGAGGACCGGAAGACGGCGGCCGCTATGCTGAGAGACGGAGTCTGTACCGTGGAATATCTGGATTCTGAGATTCCGCTGCACATCATCCTGGAGCTGCATAAGGACGCTTCCGTTGTAACGCTGGAGATCCGGTATGACCACACCAACATCACGAAGATTACGAAAGACGAAGAAGTGATTTTCAGTTCAGACCATAAGGAAGGCGGATGCAGTCTGGCGGACCGCAGTCTGCTCTCCGTGGATAATATTAAGGATTTTGCAGACCAGGTACCGCTTAAGGATATCCACGAGCTGCTGGACCGGGTCATCATTCATAATATGAACATTGCCTATGAGGGAATGGCCGGAAGCTACGGACTCGGTATCGGAAAGATCATCAAGGAATCGTACCCGGATGGCGTGGCTGTCCGCATGAAGGCCTACGCGGCCGCCGGATCGGAGGCTCGAATGGGCGGCTGTGACATGCCGGTCATGATCAACTCCGGCAGCGGAAACCAGGGAATCGCCTCCTCTGTACCTGTCATCGTCTATGCAAGGGAGAATAATATCTGCCAGGAACGTCTATACCGGGCTCTCGCATTTTCCAGCCTGCTGACCATCTACCAGAAGGAATTTATCGGCAAGCTGTCTGCCTTCTGCGGCGCCGTATCCGCTTCCTGCGCATCGGGAGCCGCCATCACCTATCTGGTGGGCGGAACTCTGGAACAGATTAAGAATACCATCGGGAATGTCTTAGCCAATATCCCGGGCATCATCTGCGACGGTGCGAAGATCTCCTGTGCCGCCAAGATCGCCACAAGCCTGGATGCCGCCATGATGGCCCACTATCTTGCCATGAACGGCAGGGCCTACCAGGCAGACAGCGGCATTCTCCAGGAGGACGCCGGCGAGACGATCAGCTGTGTGGGATACATTGGAAAAGAAGGCATGAAACAGACCGATAAAGAGATTATTAAGATTATGCTGCAGTAGTATCTCGCAGTATGATTCTTTGCAATGAAATTTAACAAAATAAGCGATTCATCTCCACCTGTAGAGGCTGGGAGATGAATCGCAAAAACAAGTTCAGCGGCAGCGGCGGGCATATATCCCCCACTGCCATGTCATTCTGGGTATTGTATTCTGGACTCAGAATGTGGATTGAAACAAACACACAAACAAAAACACACTAATCTTCATCCAATTTCCGGTTAATCCGGTTTCTCATCTGGAGAATCCAGTAATCCGACTTCGGATACCGCTTAAAGGTGATCGGCTCTCCCAAATCCTCCTCCAGCATATCAACGACGTACTCTCTCCCCTTCTTATCGGCCAGCTGCTCCATGGCCCTCACGTCCTGCATCGTATGGCACAGGACCATCATGCGTATGGATTCCTCCGGTTTTCCGTCCGCTCCCGGATACACCAGGAATGAATCACCGGATGGAAATGCGCCGTCGGCATCCGTGGACCGGTAGGGATCCAGGGTCTTTAATGAGTACTGGGAATTATAAAAATTGTATCCCCAGTGAAGAATTCCCTCCATGCCGTATTTAAAGACCTGCGCGCCATAGATACGGCATCTGGCGGACGGCATGGCCATGAAGCGGTTGCTGACCAGATAATCCTGGGCTGTACAGTAATAGCTCCACAGAGGCGTAACGCCTGCTTCCAGAAATGGTTCCATATGGTCATTGGAGCACACCGGGCAGTCGATTTCTCCCTCCCTGCAGACCGCGATGCTGGAGATGGCGTCCATGATGACAAAATCCTTCAGATACGGCGCCACGGATTCTCTCGCCTGCTTATAGGATAAGAGATGCTGCGGCTCCGGTTCATCGGAAATGTGAAATCTGGTTATCCCGGCAATGCCTAATTCCCGCAGCTTTTCCGTCAGCCTGGGAAGATAGGCCTCCAGGAATGTGGTGTAGCGTCCGCCCACGGCCGGATCATCCCAGCCGAACAGCTTTATTTCCTTCCCGTTCTCCTCGGCCATGATCTTCGGAGGATGACCGGCTCCCCACTGGGTAAAGAGATGGGACATTTCAAAACAGGTCATGCCGCAGGATAAGCACATGGCAGCCCAGCGCTCCAGCCTGGAAAAATCGAATTCATAGCCGCCCCCGGGAAGCACCTTTACTCCCACCAGCTGAATCGTGGTCCGCTCTCCGCCGGGCGCCGTGTCGAGAGGCGGGGTGAACTGCGGCGTCAGGATCATATTACAGCCCCTGGCCGCAGCCGCCGATATGAAATTCTCCATGATCCTCCAATGCTCCTCGGAAAAGACAGGCACCTGGTAATAGTCGGCAAGACAGTCTCCGTGGAACCATTCCGTGCGCAGGAGTCTCTGGGGACCGAGTACGGTCCGGTACACCTGTATGGAGGTCTCTCTCCTGCACAGCTCCTCTCCCTCCGGCGAAGCAAATACCACAGCCACAGGAATTTCCCCATGCGGTCCGTTCTCCGGAATCTCCACATCAATCCACAGGCTCTTAAACTGGCCCGGTGTGAAGGTAATGCGCCCTCCCGCCGGCTCAGTCAGCAGATCCGGATACATTCCCGGCTGTGTGCGCAGATAATTGCTGTCCGCACAGCTGTTTACCGGGCGTAGGGATGGAACCGGGATGATCTCCCGGATACGGCAGTATTCCGCAGCCGGTGATTCCACCCGCACCACCGCATCGAAATTTCCCCGGCCGCCATTTCCGCCGCCGCAGGTATACGCGGCCACGAAGCTGAACGTCTCCCCGCGGAGCATCGTAAATCCGGTACAGCACGGGTCCTCTTCCGGCTCCTGTCCGGGAAATACCTTCGCCAGTGCGCTCATCAGTTTTATCTGGTATTCTCTGTTATCTTTCATCATACCTCCCCATACGCCTCATTTACTTCCGGGAAACGGGCGCATACCTCCCGCTGCCATCCATGCAGGAGCATCCGGAGCCGCGCAGCCATCTCAGGCATGTTTTCACAAATATTGTTCGTCTCACTGAAGTCCGCTTTCAGGTCGTAAAGTTCTCCGCGTCCATCTTCGAAAAACTCAATATACTTGTAGTCTCCCAGAACAACGGAAGCGGCAGGAGTCCCTCCCTGGTTTCCATAGTGTGGGTAGTGCCAGAAGACAGGCCTTTCCGGCATGTGATTACCGGCCAGCAGAGGAACAATGCTTCTTCCGTCGATGGGAATCCCTGCTTTTTGCGTTACGCCGGCCAGTTCCAGGAATGTGGGATAGAAATCCGGGGTCGTAACAGGCACGTCACACCGGCTCCCCGGAGCCACGTGGCCCGGATACTTAACGATCAGCGGAACCCTGGTTCCGCCCTCATAGACCCAGCCCTTTCCTTCCGAAGCGGGCAGATTGCAGGTGGGCGAGCCTTCGCTTGTGGCGAGTCCGCCGTTATCAGAAGTGAATACCACCACGGTATTCTCCTCTTCTCCGCACTCAGAAAGCGCCTCCAGCAGCCGTCCGATATTCTGATCCAGATTCCAGATCATTCCCGCGTAGGACGGATCCGACTGAATCACTCTTCTGACCACGCGCCGTCCCTTCTTATCCTCGGTATGGTGGAATTCTCCTTCCACCAGGGCCGTCTCCTGATCGAGCCCCTGCTCTCTCGCCTTCTTCTCGAAGCGCTCCCGGTCCTCATCCTTCACCTGTATCGGTGTATGTACCGCGTAATGGCATAAATTCATGTAAAATGGCTTCCTGCTTCCGCCCGCCTTCCGCTCTTTCAGCAGGCGGACCGCCTCGTCCGTGATCCGGTCTGTCAGATATTCCCCTTCCGGCCCTTCGGGAAGCGTCTCGATCCCATAGGGGCTGAAATATCCTTCGTGGGGATGGCCCCAGGAACAGCCGCCTATATTGACATCAAATCCGAAATGGTCCGGGTAGTATTCTCTTCCTCCCAGATGCCATTTCCCCACATGCCACGTATCGTATCCCGCATCCTTTAGCGCCTGGGCGATTGTATACTCCCCCTCCGGCAGATGCTTGATATACGGGGCATCAATGAGTTTTCCCCTCAAGGGGTGAGAGGTTCCTTCCATATCGATCCAGTCCGTCACACCCAGCCTGGCCGGATACTGTCCGGTTAAATAGCTGGCTCTCGACGGAGAGCAGACCGGGCAGGACGCGTAGGAATTGGCAAATACCATCCCCTGTCTGCAAAGCCGGTCAATGTTGGGCGTCTCATAAAAGGTACTGCCGGTACAGGCCAGATCCCTCCAGCCCATATCGTCCATAAAGATAAATAAGAAATTCGGTTGTACTGCCATGATTTCTCTCCTCCGTTTTCATGCGGTGCTGCACTGGCTTTACGTCCCCACCGGGCCATATACATCTGTGCGTACAGCGTAAAGGCCGGGTCTGCAAAGCTGTCCCGATCCTGTCACACCTTCCCTTACCCCGTCGATCGCAGGATCCGCATACTTGAGAAACCACGTTTCCATCTGCTTCTTCAGCTCCAGAACCTTTGCTTCATACTCTGGAAGCCCAAAGAGGTTTTCTGTCTCTCCCGGGTCGTCGGTCAGGTGATAGAGTTCGTGCGTTCCATAGGGGTATCTGTGGATATACTTCCATTCTCTGTTCCGAATCATCCGCACCGGGCCATATTCGTCAAACACGACGATCTCTCCCGTCCGCTCCTGTTCCCCGCCGGTAAGCAGGCTGGAAAAGCTCTTCCCCGGAAGGCCTTCCGGGAACCGGTCAGACAGGCCGGTCAGTTCCAGCAGTGTGGGGAACAAATCATACGCACTCACTATCTCACAGCATACACTTCCCGGAGCGATATGGCAAGGCCAGGATATAAGAAACGGCACTTTGACTGCCGAATCGTACATATTCATAGGAAAGGTTCCGTTTCCCTTTCCCCAGATTCCGTGCTGCCCCATGCTCATGCCGTTATCCGCAGAGAAAATCACGATGGTATCCTCTGTCAAATGCTTCTCTTCCAGGGCGTCTAAAAGTCTTCCCACCTGCTCATCCATGGCGCTGACCGCCGCAAAATAGCCCCGCAGATTTTCCTTCCTCTTTTCCGTACCGTAGACCGGCCCGGTCAGCAAATCGGGATGGTCCGGAATATCCGGAATGGAGGCAAAATCACAGTCCTCATAGAAGTCGATCCATTTGGCCGGATGGTGCTCCTTTCCCCATGGGGCGTGAGGCGCCGTGAAGTTCACAGCCAGGTAGAACGGTTCCTCCTCCTTTGCCAGCTCATCTAAATAGTCCAGAGCCTTATCGGCGAAGAGCTCCGTCACGTATTTGCCGTGCTCCACCGTGATCTCCCCGTGATCCACAATGTCCGGATGGTAATAACAGCAGCCTCCCAGACCGATGGTGTACCATTTCTCAAATCCATGCTGGGGCGTCACGCTGTCCCCCAGATGCCATTTGCCCGCCAGGGCACAGTGATATCCGTCCTCCGCCAGGATGTCCGTATAGGCGGTCTGCCCGTCTAAATAGGCGATGGGCTTCCGTTCATTTTTGTAGCCGTCCGCGTAGGGATTCTCTTTTCCCTGGGCGGCAAATTTTTCCGCGTCCACACTTCCGCTCCGGATCCAGTCCAGGACACCGTGGCCCGACGGAATCTTTCCGGTGAGGAGTGACGCACGGGCCGGCGAGCAGACCGGCGAGGCGCAGAAGAAGTTGTCGAAGCGCATCCCCGAAGCGGCGATTCTGTCCAGATTCGGGGTATAAAGCTCGGGGGTGCCCGAGCAATGCATTGCCCAGGCCCCCTGATCATCTGTAAGTATGAAGAGTATATTTGGTTTCTTTCTCATCGATTATTCCACCTATTTTTCTGACTTGTAGATCTCATTGGCTTCTTTTAAGATCTCATCGCCGCCCTGGTTTCTCCACTCTTTCCCAAGAGATACCACGCCATCCTCGATGGATATCTTTCCCTGAAGCATATCGGAGAAGTACTGGATAAATACGTCATTCACTGCGGATCCATTTTCAATTTCCGCCGGGGTCTTCTGTTTGATTAAATTCGGCATCTGGCACTCGGAGGCTAACTCCACGGTCTCCAGTGCGCGTTCTCTGTTGGGATCGGTTGCCGGGATATATCCGCTCTCCAGCGGCCAGTAGAAGGAGCCCCAGGCCAGCGCATGCGCCCAGCCGTCATCTGCAAATGCGTCTTTTGCACGTTCTTCTTCGTTAAAGGTGATGGTGTCTCCGTCCTTTGTATAGTGGATTCCTTCAATACCAAGTCTCAGTAAGTCATTGCCTTCCTTGGAAACCATGAAATCGACAAATGCAGCCGCCTTATCCGGGTTCTTGCACGCTGTGGTGATACAGGTCATCATACCGCCTTTTCCCTGTTTGTTCAGTCCTCTTGCTCCATCCGGTCCTGCAGGCGGAAGTCCGTAAGAAATGGAAGCCTCCGGGTACAGTTCTTTTACGCTGTTTTCATGTCTTGTAACATGGCGGAACAGAGGCCCAAGCATGGCGCCGCTTTTACCCTGATAGAATTTCTCTTCCTTTTTCGGCTGATCGTTAAGCATCAGTTCCGGATCAACTACCTTTATATCCCATAAATCCTTGATATAATGCATGGCCGGGATAAAAGACGAATCCTCAAAGAATGGAATAATTTCACCATTCTCATTCAGGGAATAGTCCGCATACGGAAGGCCGTAGGCAAAAAATACCCAGTCAAAAGGCGTGACTCCGCTTGAACTGCTCGGTTTTTCAGCCGTATATCCGTATGTATCGTTCTTTCCGTTCCCATCCGGGTCATTGTTTGTAAATGCAATCAGCACATTTTTCATATCATCCAGTGTTTCCGGATATTTGAGTCCCAGTTTATCCAGCCAGTCCTGTCTGAATATGATCAGGGCATTTGCCGCGTTGTACTGGGTAATAAACGGCAGTCCGTAATACTTCCCATCGATAGCTGACCACTGGTAGTCGTCGTCCAGCCACTTTTTTATATTCGGCATTGTATCAAAGTAATCATTGAGGGGAATAACCATGCCGTCGTCAATCCACTGCTGTGTGGCGCTGGTTCCATAGCCTCCTGTCACCACATCGGGAAAGTCCCCGGAAGCCATGGCTACATTGACCTTTTCCGTATTTGCCTCCGGTACGATCTCGACTGTCAGATCGATTCCCAGCTTTTCATTAATGGCCGCTATAATCCGGTCATCCGGTTTGATCGCTTTTGCCGCCGCGTCGCCCGTCGTCAGCCAGCGGAGCTTTACCCGATCCTCGGACTTGGACGAAGCTTCCGTCTTTGCAGATTCTGTCTTCCCTGACTCTGTCTGGCCTGATTCCGCCTTTGTTTCCTTGTTATTGGCCGCTGCGCCCCCGCCGCAGGCAGTTAAGGAAGCTGCCATAATCCCTGCCAATACCAAACTCATTACCTGTCTTTTTTTCATTTCATATCCTCTCTTTCTTTATATAGTAATTGCTGATTTCTTAGAATTCAGATACGCTTAACCCTTGACCGCCCCCGCCGTCATTCCTGTTGTAAAATATTTCTGGAAGAATGGGTAGGCGCACATGATCGGAATAATCGCCATCATAACCGCAGCCATCTTCATCGGCTGCCCCAGCAGGAACAGGCTCTCGCCTCCGCTGGAATACGCTGCATCGTTCTGAAACAGCATGGAACGCAGGAACAGCTGCAGCGGCCACGCCTGTTTGCTGTTGATATACATGATCGCCGAGAAAAAGTCATTCCAGTGATCCACCGCATAAAAGAGCGTAACGGTCGTCAGCGCCGGCTTGGAGATAGGAAGCATGATGCGGAACAGGACTCCAATTTCCGTACAGCCGTCCAGCAGTGCCGCCTCTTCCAGCTCCAGCGGTAAATCCATGAAGAAATTGCGTAAAATAATCAGATTGTAGGTATTGATCGCCGACGGAAGGATCATGGACCACAGAGAATTCATAAGATGAAGGTCCTTAACCACGATATAGGTCGGAATAATACCGCCTGAGAACATCATGGTAAACACCGCCAGGAACATGAAGAACCGCTGTCCCTTTAAATCCTTCTTTGACAGCACATAGGCCGCCATCGTCGTGATCGTCATATTGATCAGGGTACCTACGACCGTTATGAAGAGGCTGTTGGCGTAGGAGGTCCACAGTTCTATATTCTTCACCATGTAGGCGTAGCCGTCAAGTGACCATTCGGAAGGCCACAGATGGATACTCGTTGCAAGATAGCTTTTCAGTGAGGAAAATGACACCACCAGACAGTCCCAGAAGGGATAAAAGGTCGTCAGAGCCAGCAGCAGCAGCAGCGTCACATTGACGACGTCAAAGACCTTGCTTCCGGTGGAAACCTTAACATGGCTTCCTTCCTCTTGTTTTTTCAATCTCAGCATCAGTAAATTCCCTCCTCTCCGGACATTCTTGCAATCTTATTGGCGGCCACTACCAGGCCAAAGTTAATGACGGATTTAAACAGGCCGACCGCCGTGGCCAGTTCGAATTTTCCATCCTGAAGGCCCATTCGGTATACGTACGTGTCGATAATATCCGCTGTCCCGTAGACGCCCGGATGGTAGAGAACGAAGATCTGCTCGAATCCGGCCTGCATCAGACTTCCGATACGGGTAATCAGTATTACAATGATGATGGAACGAATACAGGGGACCGTAATATGTACGAGCTTCTGCCACCGGTTGGCGCCATCCACGGTCGCCGCCTCATAGAGCTGGGTGTCGATGCCTGTGATTGCGGCCAGATAGATGATGGTATTCCAGCCGAAGGTCTTCCAGATCATGGACACTACCATGGTCGGCACGAAAAACTTTTCATCCGTCAAAAATCCGATCGGCTGAAAGCCGAGGCTCTTGATCACTCCGTTGACAATTCCCGAATCCATGGAAAGAATACTCGTCAGGATACCGCCAAGAACTACCCATGATATAAAGTTGGGAATGTAGATGGCCGTCTGAATCACTTTCTTCATCCGCAGGTGGCGCAGTTCATTTAACATGAGTGCGATAATAATCGGAAATGGGAAACCGAATATCAGACGGATCAGGCTGATCCTTATGGTATTCCAGAACACCGAATAAAACTTTTCCATGGAAAACAGCTTTTGAAATGTTTCAAAGCCGACCCAGGAACTCCTCATAATTCCTTTCATCGGGTTAAAATCCTTAAATGCGATAGTCACCCCATACATTGGTACATAGCAAAAGATGATGTAATAGACGATTGCCGGAACCAGCATCAGATACAGATACTTGTGTTTCCATATATAAGTTTTGATTCCGGGTCCATTTCTCACCTTTCTGTTTTTGCTTACGACTGCTTTCCCCAACCTTCTCCCTCCTCGTTATGAGCATTTAGCGGACATCCTTCGGCCGCTTACGTGAGATCACTTACATTTCTCGTGACTAAAGCATAGCAAACTATTGTACTAAAATAAGTACAAAAAATAATCCTATTTCGTTCATTTTTTCACAAACCGTCATATTTACCTTATTTTCAATGGAAATTGCAAAAATTCATCTGCTTTTTAACCAATTAAGTTTATTTTTTGCTATGGATTTTATACATTATATCCAATTTGTGTTTTGATTTTTACCATTATGCGGAAACCTTTTCGCTCATTTCGCACAAATCTTTTTGACTATCTGTCTATTTTTTGTTATAATTGGATACAACTAATCATTGGAAAGGATGGGACCATTGGGAATTAAGCACAAAAACACCAGGGACAGCAAATGGAAAAACATTCTGAAATCCAGACATTTCCGTTCATTTTTCTATATTACATTTCTATTCACTACTGTAATCTTTATCATCGGCGGCGTGGTGATTACGCTCCAGAACCGGATGAAGCTTCATGAAAATCTGGAGATGAAAGCGAATTATGTGGCGCTGTCGGTTCAGGATAATTTGTCCAACATGAAAAGCAGCGCGGTATTTATGGGGAATCTGGCCTCCATCGAGCGGGTTCTGGAATCGAAGGCGCCCACACTCGATCAGCTTTTACGCATGACCAACGATGTGACGCCCTACTCCACCCTGTACCACTATGAGTCTATCTGCCTCTTTTTCAACCGCTCCCAGAGAGTCTTTGACTCCAGCGGCGGGATGTATGATTACAGTGATTTCTATAATAAAGAATTGATAGACACCCTTGAGAATATGAAGGGAGAGGAGATGTGGCTGATTAATGTCCCCTATAAGCGTTACTACGCCCCCACTCCGGCGGTTCCCGTGATAACCTATGCGCGCCGGCTCCCCCTGTATAAATCCCAGGGGCGGGGCTATGTGACGGTATCCTATTCCCTCGACCGGCTTCAGAAGGCCGCCGCAGAAGCCGCGGGCCACAATCCTTACACGGCCACGGTTTCCTTTCAGGACCATTTGCTCTGGTCCTCCTCCAATACCGTCATGAAGAACTGGGACAACGGGCTGTCTGTCTCTGAGAATGAGGAACTTCTGCTGCCAGGCACCTCCACGTTCTCCTCCTTCTCCACGATCGGGGCCAGGTGTTCTTTTTACGCGTCCAGGATGGACCTTTTTACCGCAGTAAGCGCCACGCTCCTGCAGTGGTTTATCATCTATCTGGCCGTGGCTGCGGCCGATTTCGCCGCTTCCATGATTTACGGCATGATTATGCTGCGCCCGGTGGATGCGATCATGAAGAAGATCGGGATCAATCCCTACACGGAGATTCCCGGAGTCCGGGAGGATGAATTTTCGCTGATCAGCACCGCTCTCGATAATCTGAACGCGCAGCTGTCCGACATCGGTACCGTCATGCATGAAAACCAACTGCTGGTCCGCGAACGGCTGCTGTCAGGCATCCTCTATAACTACGTGGATATCACCAGTCTTCCGCCGGAATACGAGGAACACGGGCTGGTATTTCCCTATCCGTTTTACGCCGTTATCCTGATTTCTCTTCCCTCTCTCGACGAGATGGAGGACTATACGAGGCGCGAACAGCTGAAGCTGGTCATCCGGACCAATACCACCAACGCCTTCTCCGCCCTGGGCACTGCCTACAGCCTCTATATTGACAATAAAAGTATCTGCATTATCCTGAATACCGGACTGTCCGACGCCCTGGGAAAGGAGCTGTCGAAGCTGTGTACCGCCCTGAAGAAGCGGATGAAGCAGAGTCTCAGCGTCTACCCGCTGTTCTCCATCGGTATCTGTTCCGAGTCGGAACCGGCCCCATGGCAGGTATGGCAGCTGGCCCGGCGTAACTTCATCTTTACGGCCGCGGATGCCGATGATTTCGTTCTGCTCAGCTATCAGAATGAATTCACCTCCTCCATTGACCAGGATATGCTGTCCCGCATCACCCAGGCGATCATCGATAAAGACGGCGCCGGCTTAAAGGAGCAGACCGATGCCTTCCGCGACCGCTATCTGGAGAGCGAGGACCAGGAAGAGGTCAGGCGGATGGCTCTCATCACCGTCAGCACCATCTACGCCTCTCTTCTGGAGATCAACGGGGACATTCCTGACATCCAGATAAACGCCTCTGTGCGCAAGCTGGAAAACGCCTCCTCCATCGAGGAAATCAATAAGTATTTTTACAACTGCCTGTTTGGGATGCTGGATGCAAAGAACAAGATTTCCACGGAATCCTACGGTTATATCCAGAAGGCGATCCAGTATATCGAACAGAATTACTCGCAGCCCATCACCATCCCGCAGATTGCCGGCTTCGTGGGCGTCAGTTCCATCTATCTGACGAAGCTGTTTAAGCTCTCTACCGGAAAGACGCTGTCGGAATATTTAAACTACTACCGCACCCAGAAGTCCCTGGACCTGCTGATGAATACGGAGGAGACCATCGGCTGGATCAGCGAAGCCGTGGGCTACAGCGACGTAAGAAGCTACATACGTTTCTTCAAGAAATTTTACTATATGACTCCCAGCGAGTACAGAAAAGACCGCTGATCCTTCCTGCGGAACAAAAAATAGGGTTCTCCGAATATAACAGCGGAGAATCCTATTTCTTTGTACTGCTTCTGTACTTCGTTACTGGATTTCTTTCAGATACCGTTCCAGCGCATCCTGCCAGGATGGCAGTCTCTCAAATCCGTTTTCTTCCAGCTTATCCTTGCTCATGCGGCTGTTCATCGGCCGTTTTGCCTTTGCCGGATACTCTGCGGAGGTGACCGGAATTACCTCGACATTCATGTTTGCCTGTTTAAATATCTCCCGTGCAAAATCACACCAGCTGCACAGTCCCTCGTTTGTGGCATGGTAGCGGCCGTACTTGTCGGTCTCAATCATATCCACCAGAAGGCGGGCGAGATCGTAGGTGTAGGTGGGGGAACCGATCTGGTCGGATACCACGGTGAGTTTGTCGTGGGTCTTTCCCAGATTCAGCATGGTCTTTATGAAGTTCTTGCCGTTTACGCCAAACACCCAGGCGATGCGCACGGTAAAGTATTTGGTGAGATTCTGCTCGATCGCCAGCTCACCCTCGTACTTCGTAAGGCCGTAGACATTTAACGGTTCTCTCTCATCGTCAGGCTCCCATGGACGGGTGCCCTGGCCGTTAAATACGTAGTCCGTGCTGATGTACATCATCTTGATGTCCAGCTCCCGGCAGACCCTGGCAATATTCTCCGTGCCGTATGCATTCACGCGTCTGCAAAGCTCCAAATTGTCCTCCGCCGCGTCCACTGCCGTATAGGCCGCACAGTGAATCACCGCATCCGGACTGGCTTCCCGGATCACACGGTCTACGCTCCCGGCATCCGTAATGTCCATCTCATCGATATCCACGCCGATCGCCTCATGGCCTCTCTTTTCCAGCTCATCGACCACATCGTGGCCCAGCTGGCCCTTTACTCCTGTTACAAATACTTTCATATATGCCTCCAGTGTGCTTTCTGCGAATTATAAACGGTCTCCGTACATATTCTCAAAGTAGTTCTGGTACTCTCCGTTGATGATGTGCTTCCACCAGTCTTCATTGTCCAGATACCACTGAATGGTCTGTTCGATTCCTGTATCAAATGTGTATTTCGGCTTCCATCCAAGCTCTGTCTCCAGCTTTTTCGGATCGATGGCATAACGTCTGTCATGGCCGGGACGGTCGGATACGTACTTGATTAAGCTTTCCGGCTTGTTCAATGCCTTTAAAATCGTCTTTACCACTTCCAGGTTCGTTCTCTCATTGTGGCCGCCTACGTTGTAGATCTCGCCTTCCCTGCCCTCGTGGATAATTAAGTCGATTGCGGTGCAGTGGTCGGCTACATGGAGCCAGTCACGGACATTTTCACCTGTTCCATAGACCGGAAGCTCTTCATCCGCCAGCGCGCGGCTGATGATCAGCGGAATCAGTTTCTCCGGGAAATGGTACGGTCCGTAGTTGTTGGAGCATCTCGAGATAGTTACCGGCGTCCCGAAGGTTCTGTGGTAAGAGAGCACGAATAAATCGGCGCTCGCCTTGGAGGACGAATACGGGCTGGAGGTGTGGAGCGGGGTCTCTTCCGTGAAGAATAAGTCCGGACGGTCTAACGGAAGATCTCCGTACACTTCGTCGGTGGATACCTGATGGTATCTCTTGATTCCAAACTCACGGCAGGCGTCAAGGAGAGTGGTGGTTCCCATAACATTCGTTCTGACGAAGCTTTCCGGATCGGTGATGGAGCGGTCAACATGGCTCTCCGCCGCGAAATTGACGATCACGTCCGGTTTCTCTTTTTCAAATAAGTCGAAGATGAATTTGCGGTCCGCAATATCACCCTTTACGAACTTGTAATTCGGCTTGTCCTCTACCGGCTTTAAAGTCTCTAAGTTGCCCGCGTACGTTAATAAGTCTAAGTTGATGATCTCATAATCCGGGTATTTGTTTACCATGTGATGGACGAAGTTGCCTCCAATGAAGCCTGCGCCTCCTGTAACGATGATTTTCATATGTGATTTCCTCCTGTTTTTACTTAATATCAATATATTTACCGGCCAGAACATCCATAAGATAATGGCCGTACTGATTCTTCTTAAGTGGTTCGATATCCTCTAAAAGCTGATCCCTGGTGATCCAGTGGTTTAAATACGCGATCTCTTCCAGACACGCCACTTTCCTGTGCTGATGGGTCTCCATGGTGCGGACAAAGTTGGTGGCGTCCGCCAGGGATTCGTGGGTTCCTGTGTCGAGCCAGGTAAAGCCCTGTCCGAGAAGTTCCACATCCAGTCTGCCCTCTTCCAGATAGATCCGGTTTAAATCGGTGATTTCCAGCTCGCCGCGGGCGGAAGGCTGCAGATTTTTCGCATACTCTACGACCTTATTGTCGTAGAAATAGAGTCCGGTCACGCAGTAGTTGCTCTTCGGATGCTCCGGCTTCTCCTCGATGGATATGGCCTTTCCGTTGGAATCGAATTCCACGATGCCGAACCGTTCCGGATCGTCCACATAATATCCGAACACCGTAGCGCCCTCTTTTTTGTTGGCGGCCTCCAGAAGACGTTTGGTCAGACCGTGTCCCGCGAAGATGTTGTCGCCCAGAATCATGGCTACATGATCGTCCCCGATAAATTCCTCGCCGATGATAAACGCCTGGGCCAGCCCATCCGGTGACGGCTGGACCGCGTAGGATAAATGGATTCCAAACTGGCTTCCGCTGCCTAAGAGCGCCTCGAACCGCGGGGTGTCATCGGGTGTGGAGATGATCAGAATATCTCTGATTCCCGCATTCATCAGAACGGACAGCGGATAGTAGATCATCGGCTTGTCGTAGATCGGCAGAAGCTGCTTCGATGTGACCATGGTCAGCGGGTAAAGTCTTGTGCCGGAGCCTCCGGCGAGGATAATTCCCTTCATAGTGTGTTCCTCCGTATTTTATTTTATCTGTTTTCAGGTTTAGTTCTTCCGTTCATTTTCTTCCTGCACTTAAAGATACCGGCTCTCTTGGTGACAAAAAGCGTCCCCTTTTTCTCGATCTTCTTTTTTAAAAATTCCCGGAATTCATCGTACCGCTCGCTCAAATACTCCTGCTGGTTACCGTGACAGGAAAGAATATACTCCATCAGCGGCCCCTCATCCCGGACCTCCAAATGGTCCTCATACAGGATCTCTTCCACCTGGTCAAAATGGCGGTTTAAAATCTCCCGGCCGTTTTCCAGGCCAAACACGTCGTATAAGTTCACTTCCGACAGCACGATCCGTGAATCAAACTCCTTCACCAGCTGGCTGATCTCCTTCATATGTTCCCGGCCGTAGGTGCTGCAGAAAAATGTCCCGTCCGGCTTCAGAACCCGCCGCACTTCCTCCAGCGCACCGTCTAAGTCCTTTAAATAGAACAGCACATGGTTGGCCGAGACCTTATCGAAGCTCTCCTCCGCCTTCGGAATCCTGCAGCAGTCAAAGACTTCATAGGAGAATCTGCCCGGCACACCTTTTAAATGTTCTCTGGCATCCTGGATCATACCCTCCGAGACATCGGACAGGCAGATCACCGCTTCCGGCGGGATTAAATCCCGGTTCTCTCTCCACAGCTCTCCATTTCCGCATCCGGTCTCCAAAACTGTTTCACCGTCCTTCAGCTCCAGCTGGGAGTACAGCCACGGAAACCACCCGATGGGATTCTTCGCATATTTCTTGTGAAGATCAATCCTGATGTTGATATTGGCCGCATTCTTGTACTGCTCCACCAGGCTCTTTTCCATATTGGTAATATGGATTAAGTGCAGGATTTTATTCCAGTCAATGACCGGATTGTCCTTTACCAGCTTCGAGGTCTCCGAAAGTGTCTGCTCCACCAGTTTCAAATGCTCGATCCGTTTCTTCACCAAATCCAGCTGAAGCTCCAGGGACTGCTCTACATAGCCGTTGTCATCATCGTTGATGGTGATCGAGCGGATCTCGTCTAAGGAGAAGCCTAGATATTTCAGTGAAAGGATCTTCTGGAGCTTGGCAAAATCGGAATCCGTGTACAGCCGGTATCCGGCCTCGCTCATGCCCGCCGGTTTCAGCAAGCCCTGTTTGTCGTAATAACGGATCGTCCGGATTGATACGTTTGCCTTTTTTGCGAACTCTCCGGAAGTATAATACCCTTGCATATTCTGCATCACCGCCTTTGTTCTGGGATCTTTATGATACCATTATATAGGGTGACGTAAGGGAAGGGTCAAGTGTTTTTTAGAATTTTTATTTTTTTAGAATTTTTAACAATGGAATACAGCCGCCGGTATTCCAAAATAGACGGAGAAATTTAGATTAGAAAGATTAATAATGGCTCCTTCCGGAAAATGATTCAGATATTCCGCTAAGGAGCCATATTTCTGACTTATAAAACTGATGCAGTTAATAGCAGCAGCCCGATATTCCTTTATCGCGTCCATAACAGCCACGAAAAAAGCAATACCAACTCGGCTGAAACCATTTCTTATAAACGAACCGTTTCGATTTTTGTTCGATCTGCCTCCCGGGCCGCCAGCCCATCGGTTCCCTTTCCCACAGCCGCCATTGCAATCGGCATAAATCCGGATGGAACTCCCGCTAATTCACACAGTTCAGGAAGCATCTGCATCACGGCCGGAACGGCAAATAAATAGATGGAACCTAATCCCAGATCGGTCGCTTCCAATAAAATGTTCTCTACAATACAGGAGGCGTTGCAGTATGGAATGGCAGCATTGGGGCCTTCTCCCTTCCTGCCGCTGATCAGGATCGCTGTTGGCGCATGATAGATCGGGTGCGCTCCTACTGCCGGCATCGCGGCGCAGACCGCTGCCTCGATTTTCGCAAGAAGCTCCTGATCCTGTATTACGCTTATTTTAACGTCTGAATAGTTTCCATTCGCAACCGGTGCCGCATTGGCCGCCTCCAAAAGGGCAGTACACTCACTTTCAGTAATCTGCTCTCCTGTAAAGCTTCTGCATGACCGTCTGGTTAATATTGTCTGTTTCATATCCATAGTATGAATCCTCCTTCGCTTATGATATGATAATCATACTATGTACGAAAAAGTTAAGCAAGTACGCAGAATTATCATACCTGGTACGGTTCAGCGTACTTCATTTCAAGGAGGTTGCCATATGGAACAGGAAATCAAAGCAGAAGCATCTTTACAGGGTAAGCCGGATACAGTCTCACCGGATACATGTCCGGTCCGCAGAACGCTGGAAATTCTCAGCGGGAAATGGAGATCACGGATTCTATATGAATTATGCCAGAAACCATCGTACCGGTTCGGCGAATTGAAAAAGGCGATTCCAAAAATCACCAATACCATGCTGACCGCCACATTAAGAGATTTGGAGGAATTAGGCATTGTCACCCGCGAACAGTTTAACGAAATCCCTCCCCATGTGGAGTATTCCTTGACCGACAAAGGGAGGGCGTTGATTCCCATTTTTGTGGAGATGGCAAAATGGGGCGAGGCGTATTTGTAGATCATTTATAAGAATCGAAAAGTAAGGGGATGTGAAACAACGCTTCCCCTCCAGAAAAATTCTTACAGCAATCCCGCTGTCTTCCCTACACCATCATCTGGTAATTCTCAATATCCAGATACCTTCCAAACTTCACGCCCACTTCTTTGATCGTCCCGCAGTGCAGAAATCCAAGCTCCTCGTGCAGATGGATGCTGGCCTGATTTCCGCCGGTGATCACGGAAACGACGGTATGTATTCGCTCATCCTCCCTCGCCAGGTTCAGTATATGCAGAGTCAGCTTCCTGGCAATTCCGCGCTTCCGGTAATCCCTGTGGACGTAGACAGACAGTTCCACGGTAGCCGCATAGGCCTCCTTCACACGATAGGGGGACAGGCAGGCATAACCGACCGCATGGCCGTCCTCCACCGCCACGATTAAGGGATGATTACTTATGTTATGAGCATAATACCAGTCGAGCCGCTCCGACAGCGTCCTGGGGTTGATATCGAAGGTCGCTTCCCCGTGCAGCACCTCGTAGTTATAAATATCTAAAAGATATGGGACGTCTTCTTCCTGCGCAATTCTGATTTCCATAAACTTTTCCTCCTGCGTTACTATTTCTTTTCCTAATATTACAATATTTTACTGTCCCCGTCCAATACAAATCGCAATAAAATAGACATTTTTCACTCCCGCACGCAACAGTGCCCTGGCGCACGCCTCCATCGTGCTTCCGGTCGTATAAATATCATCCACCAGAATCACCCGCGTTCCCCCTTCCGGCACCGCTCCCGCTGCAAACGCCTCCTCGAGATTGTGAAGCCGCTCCTTTGGATTCAGCTGCTTTTGAGGCGCGGTCTTCTTCCTGCGCACCAGCATCTCCGGACAGACCGGGATCCCCAGCCGTTCTCCGATCCGGTCGGCAAAAATCTCCGCCTGGTTAAAGCCCCTCTGACGCCTGCGGGACGGATGGACGGGCACCGGCACCAGCGCATCGGCTCCCAGCCGCATCAGAAGCTTCCCATACCGAAGGCAGACCGCCTCCGCGTAAAAATCGAGATATTCCCGCCGGTTTCTGTACTTAATATCCGCCATGGACTTTTTCGCGGTGTCATTATAGTTTAACAGCGCCCTCCCGTAATCAAAGGACCGCTTGTGCTTCGTACAGTCCAGGCAGTACTCCCTCTCGGCACTGGTAATCTCCTTTCCGCATTTCTTGCAGACGGGCTGTTTCACGAAAGACAGCTTTTTCACACAGCCAGGACAGATCAGCTCTCCTTTGGGCAGCACAATGCCGCCGCAGACAGGGCAGCGGCGGGGGAAAAGGAGGTCGGTTAAAAACCGTTTTATCCTGCTTGCGTTTGTAATATGCGTATTATTTACTGGGGAAATTACCTCTGCAAATGTTTTTCTTCGTACAGGGTCACTGCTCTTAGTGGTTATTTTTCTTTCTATAAATTGAATTTTTCCTATCGTATTTTCCTCCATCATCCTGTGTTTTTTGATTGATCTCTCTTTATTTAAATGATAAATATACGGGAATAGAAATGCAGAAATGTCGCAGACACACAACAGAAATAATATAGAAAAAAATTGAATACAACCTTACCGTCAGCTCACGAATAAAGAAAAAAGTACCAGCCAGTACCAGAACAGAGAGAGAATCTATATAACTGTATTGCTTCCTCTTTCTGCTCCGTTACCAACCTTCTATCAGATCCGCTACTCCATCTGATAAATCTCACAAATCCTCTCCCTAAGCCCCGAATACCGTCTCTGCTCCATCTCATTATCCACCATGGCCTGGAACACCTCCGGCACTCCCACCAGACAGACACAGGCCCTGGCCCGCGTCACCGCGGTGTAAATTAAGTTCCGCGTCATCAGCATCTTCGGTCCGCTGAAAATGGGAATCACCACGGCGGGATACTCGCTTCCCTGAGATTTGTGGATGGTGATGGCATAGGCCAGCTCCAGTTCCTCCATCTGTTTGAAGCTGTATTCCACCATACGGCCCTCGTCGAACTCCACGGTAACCAGCTCCGCAAATAAGTTGATCTCACGGATGATTCCGATATCCCCGTTGTAGATTCCGGTTCCCTTGTCCACAGGGATCCCGTATTTATTCCGGACTTCCCACTCGATGTTGTAATTGTTCTTGATCTGCATGACCTTGTCGCCCACACGGAAGGTCACGCCACCGCTCTCCTTCTCCAGCTTGCTCTTATCCGGCGGATTTAGGTATTCCTGCAGGATGGTGTTAAGCCGTTCCACGCCCAGCGCGCCTTTCCGCATGGGAGTCATGATCTGGATATCGTAGGGGTCTGCGCCCACATACCCCGGCAGCTTCTTCTGTACCAGGGTAATCATGGCGTTGATGATCATATTGGGGTCATCACGCTTGATAAACAGGAAGTCATTGCTCTTCTTTCCGAGGGGAACCGTCTCACCTGCATTGATCTTATGGGCGTTGACGACAATATCACTCTGGCTCGCCTGCCGGAAGATTCTGGTCAACATAACTACGTTAAAACAGCCTGCCTCGATGACGTCCTTCAGCACATTACCGGGGCCGACGCTGGGCAGCTGGTTCACGTCCCCCACCAGGATCAGTCTGGTTCCCGGATTGACCGCCTTTAACAGCGACTGCATCAGATGGATATCCACCATGGAAGTCTCGTCGATGATGACGGCGTCCGCGTCCAGGGGATTCTCCTCATTTCTCTCGAAATGCATGCCGATGGAACGCTCGTCCCCCGGCATACCGGAGATCTCCAGCAGCCGGTGTATGGTTCTGGCCTCATAACCGGTGGCCTCGGTCATCCGCTTCGCCGCCCGGCCTGTCGGCGCTGCCAGAAGGATCTCCATCTCCTCACTCTCAAAATACCGGATAATGGTGTTGATCGTCGTCGTCTTTCCAGTTCCTGGTCCGCCCGTGATGATAAGAAGGCCGCTGTTTACTGCCTCCACCACAGCCTGCACCTGTTTTTCGTCCAGCTCGATCGACTCTTCCTTCTGAATCTGAAGCAGCTTCTTTCTGATCTTCTCTTCCGGCTCCCGTCCCCTGATATTTAAATCGTGGAGCATCCGCGCCACGCCCATCTCCATGTAGTAATACTGGGAGGCATAGACAACACGGACGCCCTCCGACTCCCGGATCACCAGACGCTTGTCGATCTGCATGTCCATCAGGTGTTTTTCGATGGATTCCGGTTCTACCCGCAGGAGCTCCGATGCCTGGGAGAGGAGGTCCGTCTCCGGTAAGTACGTATGGCCGTTGCCAGTGGCCTGAAGAAGCGTATAGAGAACGCCGGATTTAATGCGGAAATCCGAATCTGTGAAGATTCCCACCCGCTTGGCAATCTCATCCGCCATCTTGAAGCCCACGCCAGCGATATCGTCCGCCAGCTGATATGGATTTTCTTTGATAACCGTATAAAGCCTGGGGCCATATTCCTGATAGATTTTCACGGCCAGGCTCATGGAAATGCCGTATTCCTGGAGGAACATCATGGCCTGGCGCATCTCCTTCTTCTCTTCCACCTGCTCGGAGATCGCCATGGCCATCTTCTCGCTGATCCCCTTCACTTCGGATAATCGCTCCGGTTCTTCCTCCATAATACGGAAAGTATCTGCCTTAAAACGCCGGACAATCCGGGCCGCCAGCGCGGCTCCGATTCCCTTTACGGCGCCGGATCCCAGGTAACGCTCCATGGCCGCCGTATCCTCGGGAGCCTTGATCTCGTAGGTTTCCACCGTCATCTGTTCCCCATAGACCGGATGCTCGGTCATAGGGCCGGTGGCTTCCACCATCTCGCCCTCGCTGATATAATGGAAATTGCCGACCAGAGTGTATTCCTCTCCTTCGTCCGTAAGGCTCAAGACCGTATAGCCATTTTCTTCATTGCGATATTTAATTCGTTCTACAAATCCGCAGACCGTCGCCATGGTCTTCCCCCTTTGTCGTCATAGAAAAAATACAGAAAGCAGGCAGTCACAAAACAAGCCCTGCCGGAATCCTATGATCCGCCAGGGTTGTCCTGCAACTATCCTGCTCAAATGGTTAAAATTCAGATTTACCGCCGTCATGGGTGAACTCGATAAACTTTCCTGTACCAATCGCAACTGCCGTAAGCGGATCTTCCGCGATCATGGTATTGATTCCCGTCTTTTCCTCGATCAGAGAATCCAGGCCGGAAAGCAGGGAACCGCCGCCCGTAAGAACAATGCCGCGGTCAAAGATATCGGCAGCCAGTTCCGGCGGAGTTCTCTCAAGTACGTTGTGCACGGCGTCCACGATCTGCATCGCCGGTTCTTTCAATGCATCCAGAGTCTCATCGGAGGTAACGACAATCGTCTTCGGGAGACCGGTAACCAGGTTACGGCCTCTTACTTCCATAGTCAGAACTTCCGGTCTGCGGTAAGCAGCACCGATATTAATCTTAATCTCCTCTGCGGTTCTCTCACCGATCAGAAGATTGTGTTTTTTGCGCATATAACGGACCAGCGCCTCATCGAAATCATCACCGGCCACCTTGATGGACGTACTCACTACCGTACCGCCCAGGGAAATAACGGCGATATCGGAGGTACCTCCGCCGATATCTACGATCATGTTTCCGCAGGCCTTGGCGATATCGATGCCTGCGCCGATGGCAGCCGCAACCGGCTCTTCGATAATCGATACTTCTCTGGCGCCCGCCTGATACGTAGCGTCCTCTACCGCCTTCTTCTCAACCTCTGTGGCTCCGCTTGGAATGCAGACGCTGATTCTCGGCTTTCTCAGTGTTTTCTTGCCTACTGCCTTGTTGATGAAATATTTTAACATCTTCTCCGTTACGGTATAATCGGAGATAACGCCCTGGCGAAGCGGTCTGACTGCGACGATGTTGCCCGGCGTTCTGCCGATCATCAGTCTTGCCTCTTCCCCGATTGCCTTGATTTTATTCGTGTCACGGTCGATTGCAACTACGGAAGGTTCTTTTAACACAACACCCTTCCCTTTAATATACACAAGTATGCTGGCGGTACCTAAGTCGATACCGATATCATTGGACATCATAATTTATTTCCTCCTGTTCGCTTAAACGGTTCCCAGAGTTTCCTTTATCTGTATTTCAAATTCGGGTTACTGGCCCTAATAGTTAAATTTCGTTTATCTCCCTTATTATATACAATAACAACCTGTTTTTAAAGGGTTTTTTTTATTTTTATTATGTTTATGGTTTTTTTATGTCCAATACACACTTTGGTCACAATTTCCCCGTATACTGAGAATACGTTATCCGAGAGGATAGCGGGCCTTTGTTTCAAGTAACTTACTTGAAATCACAAAGCTTTTTCATACTCATACCGGATGGTCATAAGATCATCCGGCCCCCCTAAAGATTAGTTCCCGCTTCGATCCCCCTCGGAGCGGGAATTTTGTCTGTATAAAGGAATTCGGGAATGAATGAAAAAGGACGTTCGGGGAGCAGGGCATAAGAAAAAGAAACATAAGAATAGCATACCCGGTTTTTACGAAATAATTTTAAATAAATACTTCATAAAGTTATAACCTTTTTTATTATTTCTTAATGGAAAGTCCACAGATTGCACACAAATTCCTGATATTATATAACTAATCACAAAACAGTGATTAACACAAAGCTTTTTCATACTCATACCGGATGATCCAAAAAATCATCCGGCCCCCCTAAAGACATTATCCTAATTTATTATACCTACCATTCCCAATAGTTTAAAGAAGCAGCCGCCTGGAACAAGGCGGCTGCTTCTTTATTATCATCCATCCCTCCCGGCGCCCTGCCGGGAAGGAACGGAATATCAATTTCTTCTATGACAGCTTCAGCGCCCACTCCCGGCAATCCCATACCTTTGTCGCCACGCCCTCATAAAACTCGGGCTCATGGCAGATTAAGAGGATACTTCCCCGGTACTCCTTCAATGCGCGTTTCAGTTCTTCCTTCGCCTCCACGTCCAAATGGTTGGTCGGCTCGTCCAGCAGAAGCACGTTCGTTTCCCGGTTAATGAGTTTACATAATCTCACCTTTGCCTGCTCACCTCCGCTCAGGACACGGACCTGGCTCTCGATGTGCTTGGTCGTCAGGCCGCACTTGGCCAGGGCGGAGCGGACCTGGTACTGAGTATAGGCCGGGAATTCCTTCCAGATCTCCTCGATACACGTCGTCTTGTTGCCGGGCGCCATCTCCTGCTCGAAATAGCCGATCGACAGGTAGTCGCCAAGCGTCACCTTTCCGTCCAGCGGCGGTACCAGTCCCAGAATGCTCTTTAAGAGCGTCGTCTTACCGATTCCGTTGGCGCCGACCAATACGATCTTTTCCCCGCGCTCCATACGGACGTTTAGCGGTCTCGACAGCGGTTCGTCGTAACCGATTATCAGATCGGTGGTCTCGAAGATCGTCTTTCCCGCGGTTCTCGCCTCCAGGAAATGAAATTCCGGCTTCGGTTTCTCCCGCGCCAGCTCGATGACATCCATCTTGTCCAGCTTCTTTTGTCTGGACATGGCCATGTTCCTGGTTGACACCCGGGCCTTGTTGCGCGCCACGAAGTCTTCCAGCTCCGCAATCTCCTGCTGCTGGCGCTTATAAGCCGCCTCCAGCTGCGCCTTCTTCACGGCATGGACTTCCACAAACTTATCGTAGTCTCCCACATAGCGGTCCAGACTCTGATTTTCCATATGATAGATGATATTCACCACGCTGTTCAAAAATGGAATATCGTGAGATATCAGAATAAAGGCGTTTTCATACTCTAATAGGTAACGTTTCAGCCACTCGATGTGCTGTTCGTCTAAATAGTTGGTCGGCTCGTCCAGTAGCAGGATGTCCGGTTTTTCCAGAAGCAGTTTTCCCAGCAGAACCTTGGTCCTCTGGCCTCCGGAGAGCTCGGTGACGTCCTTATCAATGCCGATATCCGTAAGCCCCAGGGCCCGGGCCACCTCTTCCACCTTGGAGTCTATAATATAGAAATCGTGGGCCATCAGAAGGTCCTGGATCGTTCCCAGTTCTTCCATCATGGTCTCCATCTCTTCCTCTCCCGCTTCGCCCATGCGGTCACAGATCTCATTCATCTGTTCTTCCATCTGAAACAGAAATGCAAACGCGGACTTTAACACATCCCGTATCGTCATTCCCTTTTCAAGAACCGTATGCTGATCCAGATAACCGACACGGACGCGCTTCGCCCATTCAACCTTACCTTCGTCAGGCTGAAGCTTTCCGGTAATAATATTCATAAATGTGGATTTGCCTTCGCCGTTGGCTCCGATTAAGCCGATGTGCTCTCCCTTTAAGAGACGGAACGACACGTCGCTAAAGATGGCCCGGTCTCCAAATCCATGTGTCAGATGTTCAACGTTTAATATGCTCATTCGTAAACTCCTCAATCTTCTTATTCTTTACCCATTTTACATGACAACCGCCGTTCTGGCAAGGGGAAAGAGCGCGCTTAGTTTTGGGTTGTAAAATTCGACAAAAACGTTTATGATATAGTATAGATCGTTAAGTCGATAATTTTAAACGAAAGGATTTTACTTATGTACATATACACCTGGTATCAATGGCTCCTCTTTTTCTTCATTTACTGCTTCATAGGCTGGATCATTGAATCCACATACGTTTCCCTAAAATGCGGCCATTTCGTAAACCGCGGTTTCTTACGCCTTCCGCTCCTCCCGTTATATGGAAGCGGGGCCATCATCATGCTCTGGGTCTCCCTGCCGTTCCAGGATAACCTGTTCCTTGTTTTTCTGTCCGGAATGATCGGCGCATCCGCACTGGAATACGTCACCGGCTGGACCATGGAGCGCCTGTTTAAAATGAAATACTGGGACTACACCAACAATCCCTTCAATATTAACGGCTATATCTGCCTGGGCACCTCCATTGCCTGGGGCTTTCTGACCATTGTGCTGACAGAATTTATTCACCGCCCCGTGGAAACCGTGGTACTGGATTTAAACCCCATCGTGTGCATCGTCTTATGCGGCATTATCGGAGCCCTGTTTGTGGCCGACACGGTGGAATCCACGAAAGAGGCCCTCGATCTGGGCCGCGTGCTGGAGTCCATGACAAAGATGAAGGCAGAACTGGAGGAGATCCAGGTGCAGATGGCTCTCTTAAAGGCAGAAACCGCGGACAAACTCTCCGATCTGCGTGACGAGCAGATTCAGCGGGCGGCCAACCTAAAGGGCGAAGCCGCTGTAAAGATCACCACCTTGAAAGCAGAAACTGCCATGCGTACAGAAGAGACCATAAACGCATTAAAGGAAAGTGCGGAACGGGGCCTCGAGGCCGCTTCCCTCTTCAAGGAGACTGCAGGCAAGGCAGTCCCCGACTTATCCTCACTGAGTGAACGTCTCCAGTCCCTCACAGAAAACCGGGACAAGCTATCCAAACATCTGGGCTTCTACCGCAAGGGCCTCTTAAGAGGAAACCCGACCGCCTCCTCCAGACAGTTTGGAGAGGCGTTAAAGGAATTAAAGGAACGTCTGAAAAACTAAATAGCAAAAAACAGAGTGGAATAGACTGGAAAAAACAGAGCAGAAACATCGGCTCTGTTTTTTTTGTATCATGAATGCTGCTAAATTTTTTTGTTCTTTCTCTTTACAAACAGATCAGAGTATGGTATTCTCTTTTTATAGACCGACAGTCAGTCGGTAATGAATCGTAAAAGGAGACGGCACAATGAGAACGGTAAAAGAACCTGAGATACGTAAAAATGAAATTCTGGATGCGGCAGATACACTTTTCGCCCAGAAAGGCTTTGACAATACCAGTACCGGCGATATTTTAGAGATGGTCGGAATCGCGAGAGGAACCCTGTACTACCATTTTAAATCAAAAGAGGATATTCTGGATGCCCTGATCGACCGGTATAACAGACAGATCCTGAGTGCGGCGCAGGAGGCCGCGTCCGACAGCAGTCTCACCGCCAGAGAACGTCTGATCCGCACAATACTGGCGCTGAATGTCAGCCAAAAGGGCGGTCAGGAGCTGAAGGAGCAGATGCACCGGCCGCAGAACGCGCTGATGCACCAGAAGACACAGATGGCGGTATTAAACGGCGTCACTCCGATTCTGACGGGGTTAATCCGGGAAGGCGCGGAGGCCGGATACTTTCAGACTCCCTATCCAAGGGAGTGTGTGGAGATGATTATGGTCTACAGCAACGTCTTCTTCGACGATGCCACGGAAACCTCAGAGGAACTGAGAGACGAGCGGACGCAGGCGCTTATCTTCAATATAGAACGGCTGCTGGGAGCAGAGACCGGGAGTCTTGCATCGGATCTCATGCGGGTGTTTGGCAGCAGAAAGGTCGAGCGGAATGAAGCAGACAACTAATTTTAATAAATTTCTTCTCCTCTGGACAGGAGAACTGGTTTCCGCCATCGGAAGCGGACTCACCTCCTTCGGGCTGGGCGTATATGTCTTTCAGCAGACAGGTATGGCCTCCGCCACGGCACTCGTCACACTGCTGGCCTTTGCGCCGGGACTGATTCTGGGCGTTCCTGCCGGGGTTCTGGCAGACCGTTACGACCGCAGGCTCTTAATGATTCTGGGCGACGGCCTGTCCGCGCTGGGACTCCTTTTCATCCTGTTCTGCCTCTCTAAGGGGGAGGCCGCGTTGTGGCAGATCTGTGTGGGCGTTACCATAAGTTCTGTGTTTTCCTCGCTTCTCGATCCCGCCTACAAGGCCACGGTGACCGACTTACTGACGCCGGAACAGTATACGAAGGCCAGCGGTCTGGTGGGTGTCGCAGGATCTGCGAAATACCTGATTTCTCCGGTACTTGCAGGCCTGCTGCTCACTATCTCCGATATTCGTCTTCTGCTTCTCTTAGACACCGCTACCTTTTTCTTAACAGTTACTGCGACGCTGGTCGTCCGGAAAGGGATCGACTCCAGGAAGACAATGGAGAAAAAATCCTTTACCAGAGAATTTTCGGAAGGATGGAATGCCATCACGCAGAAGAAGGGCGTGCTGGTGCTGGTTATTCTGTCTTCTGCCATCACATTTTTCTTAGGCTTTATCCAGACGCTTTTCGGCCCGATGATCCTGGGCTTCGCAGACAGCACTGTCCTCGGCGTTTCCGAGACCATCTGCGCCTCGGGCATGCTCATCTCCAGTCTGGTGATCGGGACGGTCAGTTTGAAGAAAAACCGCGTGGTCATCCTGTCTGCCGCCCTCTTTGCAGCGGGAATCTTCATGGCCGGTTTTGGAATCCGGGAAAACATCGTTGTTATCTGCATCTTTGGATTTCTTTTCTTCTCCTCCCTGCCTTTTGCAAACGCAGCGCTGGATTTTCTCGTCCGCACGAACATTGCCGATGATTTCCAGGGAAGAGCCTGGGGGCTGATCGGTGTCCTGTCACAGCTGGGATACGTGGCCGCTTATGCAATTTCCGGCATTCTGGCAGACGGTACCGGCGCGCTGTTTTCCATCGGCTCCGGGAGAGGTTCCGGTCTCCTGATCGTCGCAGCCGGTCTTTTCCTGGCCGCCATATCCTTTCTGCCCTGCCGGATCAAATCCGTGAGGGCTCTTGAAGAAACGAGGTAAGTTATGAACTATTGCCGCATCATCCGTAACGATATCAGAAAAAGCCGGCTCACCACCATGATCACTACCCTGTTTGTGGCGCTGGCCGCCATGCTCGTCTCCCTGGCCGTTATTCTGGCTCTGAACCTTGCGGGCGCCCTGGACCGGCTGATGGTGCAGGCAGAGACACCCCATTTCATGCAGATGCACTCCGGCCCGCTGGATGCTGAGCCCTTAAACCGTTTTGCCTCACACCATGAGGCAGTTGACCGGTATCAAATTCTGGGGTTTTTAAATATTGACAACGGGGAGATTGAACTGAACGGCCAATCCCTGATCAGCAGTACGCAGGACAACGGTATTTCCACTCAGAGCGGTGCGTTTGATTACCTTCTGGACCTGGATGGAGCCGTCATCACCCCTGCCGTAGGGGATATCTACGTTCCGGTCTGCTATATGCAGGAAGCTGCCATGAAGACCGGCGACACCGTCTCCGTCTGCGGAATTCCGTTTCGCGCAGCCGGATTTCTGCGGGATTCACAGATGAATTCCATGCTCTCTTCCTCCAAACGCTTCCTCGTAAGTCCCCAGGATTTTGAGCGGCTGAGAGACCTCGGAACCATGGAACATCTAATTGAGTTCCGTTTAAAAGATTTATCGGCCCTGGACGCCTTTGCCGCTGATTATATGGCCGCCGGGCTTCCTTCCAACGGTCCGGCCGTCACATACCCACTGTTTCGCATGCTGGGCGCCTTATCCGACGGCATGATGATCGCCGTGATCCTGCTTCTCGGATTCCTGACCGTAATGATCGCCTTCTTATGCATTCGTTTTACGCTCCTGGCCCAGTTGGAGTCCGACTGCCGGGAACTGGGCGTGATGAAGGCGATCGGCCTGCGCGTCTCCGACATAAAGAAACTGTATCTCGCCAAATATGCGGCGATTGCCGCGGCCGGATGTACGGCAGGCATCATTCTGTCATTCCTGCTTAAAAACCTTCTCCTTCAGAATATCCGTCTAAACATGGGAACCGGCGGAAACGGCCCGGCCGCCTTCTTCCTCGCACCGGCGGGCGTTTTGATCGTATTTTTTGCCATTCTGCTTTATGTAAACGGAGTTTTGGGACGTTTACATAAAATATCCGCCTCCGAGGCCATGCGGCGCGGTACCGGACCGATGGCTTCCGGCGGCGCCGGCCGGATGGCTCTGAGCCACAGCCATTTTTCCAATGTCAGCATCTTCCTGGGAATCCGGGATGTACTCCTGCAAAAGAAGCTGTACGGCGTCAATTTTATCGTACTTCTCTTTGCGGCATTTCTCCTTGTGATTCCCATCAATCTGTATACCACCATGTCGTCCAGGGGCTTCGTCACCTACATGGGAATCGGTAACTGTGATCTGCGGATCGATCTGCGCCAGTCAGACCATTTGGCAGAAGACGCCGCCCGGATCGCCCGGGAGATGGAACAGGACGCCTCCATTCTCCGCCATACTTCGCTGATTACCAAGGCATTTCAGGTGGAAACGCCGGACGGTACCGTTAGTAATCTCCTGACAGAGCTGGGGGATCACCGGGTATTTCCTGTTTCCTACGTAAAAGGGCAGGCCCCTGTCTCCCCCGATGAGATCGCCCTCTCTGCCATGAACGCCGAAGAGCTGGGCAAGAACCCGGGCGACAGCCTCACACTGATTACCGGCAGCGGTACACAGACCATGACGGTATGCGGAATCTATTCCGACATCACCAACGGAGGAAAAACGGCGAAGGCCTCCTTCCCGGCGGATTCAGACGATACGGTATGGGCCGTCATCTATGCCGGACTGAAGGATCCCTCGATGCTCTCACAGACTGTCCGTGAATATGGGGACACATTTCACGATACGAAAGTCACGGATATCCGCGATTACGTCGCCCAGACTTACGGACCAACGCTTAACTCCATCCGCATGGCGGCCATCGCTGCGGCTGCGGTGGCTCTTGCGCTCACCGGTCTGATTACACTGCTGTTTGTCAACATGCTGACCGCAAAGGACCGCTACTCCATCGCCGTGATGAAGGCCTCCGGGTTCACGGCCGGGGACATCCGGCTGCAGTATATAAGCCGTTTCGTACTCGTATCCGTGTGTGGAGTCTTTGCCGGAATCCTTCTGGCCAATACTGTAGGCGGGGCATTGGCCAGCCTGGTGCTCTCCGGTTTCGGCGCCCCCTCCTTCCGCTTTGCGGTAAACCCTCTCCTGTCCTGTCTGCTCTGCCCGCTTCTCATGATCTACACCGCGGTCTCCGCCTCACTTGCCGGCACAAAGGGAATAAAGAAGATCACAATAGCTGAATATGGAAAGGAATAGCATGGAAAGGTATAACATAGAAAGGTATAACATGGAAGAAATCATACACGCCAAAAATATCATCAAATCGTTTCACGAGGGATCCCAAAACCAGCGCATCCTGGATGGTATCAGCCTGTCGGTCCGCGAGGGCGAATTTATCTCGGTGATGGGTCCCTCAGGTTCTGGAAAATCGACGCTTCTCTTCGCACTGAGCGGTATGGACCGCATCGACAGCGGCAGCGTATCCTTCTGCGGCAGCGAACTGTCCGCCTGCACGGAAAACCAGCTGGCAGACCTTCGCCGGACACAGATGGGCTTCGTCTTCCAGCAGCCCACTCTGCTGAAGAATTTAAACATTCTGGACAATATCATCCTCCCATCCCTGCGGGATAAAAAGAAGGATGTCTCCCGGATCACCGAAAAGGCAAGATCACTCATGAAGGAGACCGGAATCGGGGAGCTGGAGGACAGGGATATCTCCCGTGCCTCGGGCGGACAGCTCCAGCGCGCCGGAATCTGCCGCGCCCTCATGAATGACCCAAGAATCCTGTTTGGCGATGAACCCACCGGCGCCTTAAACTCAAAATCCGCCCAGGAGATTATGGATATATTTACGGAAATCAACGCACAGGGAACCGCAGTCATGCTGGTAACGCACGATGCCAGGATCGCAGCCCGCACGGAGCGCGTCCTGTTCCTGTGTGACGGCAGAATCGTACGCGAGGCTCATTTCCCCAAATATACCGGGAAAGATATGGAGCAGCGGATGGAAAAGATCATGGAACTTATGAAAGAAGCCGGGATATAACCGGCCTAGCCTCTTATGCATATTAAAAAGGAAAGCATCATCCATGATATAAAAATCACTGGTGATACTTCCCTTTTTATTCCATTACTTATTTCGTCTTCATGAAACGCAGTTCCCTACATCATGGAATCCACCATGGCCATCACCGCTTCACCCAGCTTCGCAGATTTCTCATCCGCATCCGCAAGGGAAGTTCCCTTGATCCCATAGTAGAACTTGATCTTCGGCTCTGTGCCGGATGGCCTTACACACAGCCATGCATCATCGGTCAGATCGTAATAGAGAACGTTTGACTCCGGAAGTCCGGTCGGTTTTACTTCGCCGTTTTCCATATCCTTAATGGTATCCAGCTTATAGTCCCTGGCAGAGACCGTCCTGTATCCGCCCACTTCGGTTGGTGTGTTGTTTCTTAATGTATCCATGATGGCCTGGATCTTTGCCTGGCCCTCGATTCCCTTCAGTCCGATGGACTTGACGGCGTCTTTATAGTAGCCGTACTTCTCATAGATGGCAATCATGGCATCCCATAAGGTCATGCCCTTCATCTTATAATAAGCGGCTGCCTCACAGAGCGCTACCGTAGCGGAAATCGCGTCTTTATCACGGGCATACGTACCGATCAGACAGCCGTAGCTCTCCTCCAGACCGAATAAATACGTTCCGTATCCCGTATTCTCTTCTTTTAAAATCTGCTGGCCGATATACTTAAATCCGGTCAGAACCTCAATCAGCTCGCATCCGTAGGACTTCGCCACCGCGTCAACCAGATTGGTGGTAACGATGGACTTCACCACCTGTCCATCCTCCGGAATGGCACCGCGCTCCTTCTTCTGGCTCAGCACATATTCACATAACAGGGAACCTGACATGTTGCCTGTAAGCGGAATGTAGTCGCCGGACTTCGCATCTTTTACGTAAACGCCGAGACGGTCTGCATCCGGATCGGTCGCCAGCACTAAATCGGCGTCCTTCTCCTTTGCCAGAGCGAGGCCCAGTTCAAAGGCTTCCTCTGCCTCCGGGTTCGGATAGCTGACGGTCGGGAAGTCTCCATCCGGAAGCTCCTGCTCCGGAACCACATATACGTGGCTGAAGCCGATCTCAGCCAGCGCTCTCCTGGCCGGAATGTTGCCTGTGCCGTGGAGTGGAGTATATACAATCTGGATGCTGTCCTGCATCTTGTCGATCGCTTCCTGATTCACTACCTGGGCTTTTACCTGCGCGATGTATTTATCATCAATGGCTTCGCCGATGATCTCGTACTTGCCTGCTGCCTTTGCGGATTCCACATCGGTGGTCTTTACCGTGGAAAGGTCTGTGATCGCCAGAACCTCCGCGGTTACTCCCTTGTCGTGAGGCGGGGTAAACTGTGCGCCGTCCTCCCAGTAAACTTTGTATCCGTTATACTCAGGCGGGTTGTGGCTTGCGGTGATGTTGATACCGGCGATACAGCCCAGTTCCCTGACTGCGAAGGAAAGTTCAGGAGTCGGACGCAGGGATTCAAACTTATAGGCCTTAATGCCGTTGGCCGCCAGAGTAAGGGCCGCTTCCTCTGCAAATTCCGGAGACATATGTCTGGAATCGTAAGCGATAGCCACGCCTTTATCGGCGCCGCCCTGCTTGATAATATGATTGGCAAGCCCCTGGGTTGCCCTGCGGACCACATAAATATTCATACGGTTGATTCCCGCGCCGATGATGCCGCGCAGGCCTGCCGTGCCAAATTCCAGATCCTGGTAAAACCTTTCTTTAATTTCATTCTCGTCCTCTTTAATGGACCGGAGTTCTTCTTTCGTAGCCTCATCGAAGTATGGATTAGCCAGCCATTCTTCATAAATACTCTTATAGTCTTTCATAAAACACAATACTCCTTTCTCTCCATTCTGTTATCAACATTATAAATCATAACAGCTTAAAAGGAAAGCGAAATTGTGTTATTTAATTCTGGAAAGGAACTCATTGCGAAGCGGCTGCTGCAATTCCAGGTCCTTCAATTTCTCGATATTTCTGGCCGGAATCCAGGCTTTGTTCGCATTGTAGTAGAAATTGATCTGTTTCCAGTATTTTTCCGGATACAAAAACAGATAGTAAAGGCAGGTCCTGTCTGTGTCCGAAAGCGGAAGGATTTTGGAATACGTTTCCAGCATGGAGGTGCCGAGTTTTAAACTCCAGTCATGCTTCTCCATGGCCTTTCTCATAAAATGGTACAGGTCTTCCATCTGCATTCCCAGATGCATGCGGTTAAATTCCACCACGGCCACGTCCCTGGGACACATCAGGATATGATGCTGGTTTAAGTCTCCGTGACACAGATAGCATTCCTCATCTCCGTGATACGCACAGAATTCCTTCATGCCAAGTCTGGCGTCCTTGGCCTGCTCGTAGAACATATCGTAGTTTCCTATGACGCAGAGTTCAAACTCCGTCTTTTTTCTCTTGTTTCGGATAAAGGAACGCGCCCTTATAAGCTCCCGGTTATGGCGCTCCATCTCATCTCCCGGAAGCTGCACGAGAATAGAACCGAGATTCCACTCTTCCTTGAATTCGATCTCTCGCAACATTTTATGTAAACTGGCAATCTGCGTAATGGCTCTGAGGACTTCTTTGTCGTCTTTTAAATTACACTCTTTGTCGGCATACCAGTCTTTTACGATCCATCTCGTCCCGTCATCCGCGCTGGAAAGCAGTTCGCCCTCACGGTTTCTCACATAACGGTCCACAAAAGGGTGCCAGGCCTCTTCCAGCTGTGTAAACACCTGGTCTTCGAAATCCAGCCGTTTTATGGTCCCTTTATATTCTCTGAGAAGCTTCAGGCCCTGGTTTGTCTCACACAGCCAGGCGCCGCGGCCGCGTCTCACATCCAGAATTTCAAGCTCATACTGCGAAAGCACCTCTGTGTATTTCTCTATCACAACCACCCCTCCAACTCTTAGCTCATCGGCTACTTCTAGGGTATGAGTGGCGGAACGGAAATATACGTGAAAAAAGAAAGTTTGGCCCCTGCTTCCGCTGCTGTTTTTACACAGCCGCGGCCGCAGGGGCCAAACTCCTTCTCATGATTCCTTTATCCCATTTTCCAGTCCGGCGGCGCGCAGCAGATACGCTCTCTCGTTGCACTCCGGACGCTCCAGCACCTGTTCCATCAGCGCATTCAGCGTCTTTCCAAGCGCTGGTCCCGGCTTCATGCCGGCCGCCATCAGATCGCGGCCATCTACGGCCAGATCCTTTAAATTCACCGGGTCTCCGGCCCCGCGGATCTCCTCCGCCAGTGCCTTAACCGTCTCTAACGTCTCTCCATAGCCTTCGCCTACTTCTCCGGCAAATACCGTCTGGAAGCAGAGCAGGCTGTCGAAGAGATCGCCGGGAATCTGGTTCATCACCCGCCGGATCGCCGGTTTTTCAGCGGCGATCGGCGTCCTCCACCGGGATACAAGTATTTTTACCCGATCCATGGTGTCACAGTCCATCTTCAGATCCCGCAGTATGTCTGCCGCCGTCTCCCCCTGCTCCCTGCGGAGGAAGCCGGCCCATCTCATATATTTTACAGCAGGAAGACATCCCAGCGGACGCAGCTCGCCTTTGCTCAGCACGGCTGCCTTAAAAAATGGCTCCGAGATATAGCGGGAAGCCCCGGTGTCGGATACTCTCTTCATCTTCTCCGGATGGCCGGACAGCAGCAGCTTCGTAAGCTCCGTCGCGATACGCTCTTTGCTCACCTTTTCCAGGTTGGGCGCGATCAGGGAAATCGCCTCGTATGTCTCGTCCTCAATCCGGAAATCGAGCTGTGCGGAAAACCGGACTGCCCTCAAGATTCGGAGTGCATCCTCCGTAAAGCGGTTCACGGCGCTCCCAACGCACCGGATCACCCGGTTCTCTAAATCCTCCATACCGCCAAATGCATCCACCAGCCCCTCGCGGCCGTTGTAAGCCATGGCGTTGATGGTGAAATCGCGGCGTTTTAAGTCTTCTAAAAGGCTGGTGGTAAAATCTACGGACTTCGGATGGCGCCCATCCTCATACTCACCGTCCACCCGGTACGTGGTCACTTCATAGCCCTGCCGGTTAAGCATCACCGTAACCGTGCCGTGCTGGATCCCCGTATCGATCGTCCGGCTGAAAATGGCCTTTACTTCCTCTGGCTTCGCCGAGGTGGTGATATCCCAGTCCTCCGGCTCTTTACCCAGCAGGCTGTCGCGGACGCACCCGCCCACGACATACGCCTCAAATCCGTGCTCATTCAGTTTTTCAATGATCTGCTCCGCGTCCGCCGGAACCCGCATTTCTATCCCCATGCCATCATCTCATTTCTATATTAGTTTCAATCCACCAGCCTTACGGTTGAATCGATACAAGCATTAATATGCGCGGCCCCAGTATACCATCTTCGCCGCCGGCTTTCCGCAGCAGATACACGTATCGGAAAGTTTCTCCTGCTTAAATGGCATACAGCGTGAAGTCGCTCCTGTCAGTTCCTTGATCTTGTCTTCACATTCCTGGCATCCGCACCACATGGCTTTTACGAAGCCCGGTTTCTCTTCAATCGTCTTTGTAAATGTATCAAAATCAGTCGCCTCATACGTATGGGCCTCACGGTGTGCCAGTGCGCGCTCGTACATATCGCGCTGGATGGTATCGAGCAGTTCTCCAACCTTCTGACCGATCTCATCCAGGGAAACGGCGGTCTTCTCGTGGGTATCACGGCGAACCAGAATGGCCTGGCCTGCCTCAATATCCTTCGGTCCGATCTCCACGCGGACCGGAATACCGCGCATCTCAGATTCAGCGAATTTCCATCCCGGGCTCTTGTCGGTGTCATCCACCTTCACACGGTATCCGGACAGCACGGATTTGATCTCGGCCGCCTTCTCCAGAACGCCTTCCTTCGACTGCTGGATCGGAACAATCATCACCTGAACCGGTGCGATTCTCGGAGGCAGCACGAGGCCGTTGTCATCGCCGTGTACCATGATGATGCCGCCGATCAGACGGGTGCTCATGCCCCAGGAGGTCTGGTGTACGTACTGCAGCTTGTTTTCTTTATCAGAATACTGGATTTCGAAGGCTTTTGCAAATCCATCGCCAAAGTTATGGCTCGTTCCGGACTGAAGTGCCTTGCCGTCGTGCATCAGCGCCTCGATCGTGTAGGTAGCTTCTGCTCCGGCGAATTTCTCCTTGTCGGTCTTCTGGCCGCGGATAACCGGCATGGCCAGGACTTCCTCACAGAAATCGGCGTAGAGATTTAACATCTGCTCGGTTCTTGCCTGCGCGTCCTCTGCTGTGGCATGAGCCGTATGGCCCTCCTGCCATAAGAACTCGCGGGAACGTAAGAACGGTCTCGTCGTCTTCTCCCAGCGCACAACGGAACACCACTGGTTATATACCTTCGGCAGATCGCGGTAAGACTGAATGTCCCTCGCGTAAAAATCACAGAACAGAGTCTCTGAAGTCGGTCTCACACAGAGGCGCTCTGCAAGCGGCTCCAGACCGCCATAGGTCACCCATGCCACCTCCGGCGCGAACCCTTCAACATGATCCTTTTCCTTCTCGAGAAGACTCTCCGGAATAAACATCGGCATGTATACATTTTCCACGCCAACCTCTTTAAATCTTCCGTCCAGTTCCTTCTGGATATTCTCCCAGATCGCATAACCGGCCGGTTTGATGACCATACAGCCCTTTACGCTGGAATAGTCGATGAGTTCCGCTTTCTTCACCACATCGGTATACCACTGGGCGAAGTCCACATCCATTGATGTGATTGCTTCTACTAACTTTTTGTCCTTTGCCATAACAATTCTCCTTTACCTCTTAAATTTACGTATTTTCCTGTCAATAGAGTCCGGCAGGCCGGACTCCTGCGCCGGAGCGCGGCTGCTTCAGCACGGAGGGCGCATCCCGTGAAACAAAAAAGAGCCGCCGATCCCCAGACAAGGGACCGAACAGCTCGGTGGTACCACCCAATTTAGCCACAATCGTGACTCACTTGTATCTCCGATAACGCCGGATATGCGCCGCAGTTTGCTGCGGGACTCCAAGGCAGGTTGGGCGACCAGGGGCATGAAGGTCTTCCACCAGTGACCCTCTCTCTGGAATGCATCATCGCTTACTAATCCTCTTCCACGTCTGAAACGTATGTTGTTATGTTAGCTTGTATGGTTGATTTTACGCTATTTGGATTTCTTTGTCAAGGGGAGATCAGAACTTGCCCCTGCTGATTTTCATGCACCGTTGACTGAACCGCATCTATAAAAGCAGCTGGATCCAGAAAACGCTCCCCGGAATCATTTTCGTAAGCCGTCTGCCGCATGAGATCCAACAGCTCCTGGCCTGTCAGCGATGGATTTACCTGCCAGCCCAGAGCCAGGACGCCTGTCCCATAAGGAATTGCCCAGCTATGTCCGCCTGACGCGTCATAGCTGTAAGAATACTCACCTTCACTGGAGACCTCTGCCGTGGTGCGGTATCCCACCGGGGTTCCCAGGGCCTGCACAGGACATTCCAAAAAATCACCGTCAGGCGTTCCGATTTTGCTCGCCGTAATATCATCCCGTTGATCGAAATCAAAAAAGCTGGGCCAGAATACACAGGTATCATAGTCCGCTCTGCAGTCCAATACCAAGATACCGGCCTCCCGGGCCCGTTTCACCGCCTCGTCCCACACCTCAGGATGATCAAAATATTCCGTGTTTGTGAGGTCTGCTGATACACTGACAGCACGAATTTTTTCAGACTCCGGCAGTGTTTTATTCTGCTCGATCATCCAGTCCAGCGCCTGGCCTGCCATTTCCGATGCGTTTCTGTCCCAGAATTTGATTGCTGCATAGTACAGCCTGACATCCGGGGCTGTTCCGATGGAGTTCCCCGCAAGCAGACTTGTTACCGCAGGGCCATGCATCGAACTGGGGCGGTCTTTTTCGGTCAATCCCACGGTATAGTACTCTTCAATCTTGCCTGCATACTCTGGATGTCCGGGCAGTAAGGGCTGGTCAATGATTGCCACTGTCACGTTTTTACCTGTAATTCCCCGGTCATGAAGTTCCTGCACATGCAGTCCGGGATTTTTTCCAGTTTCCATAATCTCGGCCGCAAGCGCTTCGTTTCCCTCAAAAAGCGTATTTTGATTAAACCAGTATGTAATCATATCCGCCGGAACATACTCACCGGAACGCAGTGTATTGACTTCATCAAACCCACGCACATCCGAATAGGGAGCCAATACCTCAATGGTCCCGGTACTCGTTTCAGGTATGGAGGCGATCGGCGGCTCAGTCTGACTGCCGCTTCCGCTCTGCCCTGTATTAGGGGCACAGGAACAGAGAAAGAACAGGGAAAATACGATCATTGCCATCCTCTTTTTCATTTTACTTCTAACCTCCTTCGTCTTCTTCGCTGATTACCCCACCCTCGTTCCGTTCGGAACAGGTTTTTCGGGCATCGCAAGAACTGGTACGATTCCGTCCTCATAACCAATGTCCCACAGCATTCCATGGGACTCGATGCCAAACATCTCTCTCGGCGCCAGATTCACAACAAACAACGCCTGTTTCCCTTCTACTTCTCCTGGATTCTCCCGTTCTTTTTTCAGTCCGACGAGAATTGTCCTCTTAAATGTACCGAAATCCACGGTCAGCTTTACCAATTTATCTGATTTCGGTACGTCTTCCACCAGTTCGATCGTCCCCACCCTGATATCAACTTTTTCCAAATCACTCATCTTGATTTCTGCTTTTATATTTTCCATGACACGCTCTATGCTTTCTTCATAAATATTTGATTTATTATTCCATACCATTTTCACGGAAGGTGACACACAACACGGGGATACGCCTATATCTCCGCAAGCAGATACAGGCATCTGACCGCATTTCTGATCACTTCGTCCGGGAACTCATATTCTGGCGTGTGAAGGTCCGGACAGTCTTCACCGGCTCCTATGCCGAAATACATGCCCTGGCATTTCTTTAAATACCATCCGAAATCCTCAGACCAGCGGAATGGGGCGGCGGCTTCGAGGCAGGGGATTCCTTCCTGCTCGAAAAGCATCCGGCTCATGTCTGTGATCTCAGGGGTGTTTACGGTATCACAGGAAATTGTCTCCCTCCTCATAACCGCAGTACCCAGCGGATAGCCTGGGAGATTGTGATAGCCGTAGACTCTGTCCGCGCCCAGTTCTTCTAATAATCTGCTGCATGGATTTCCGCCTTCTCCGGTCTCCTCGGCAGGCTGGAAGAGGAAGCAGAGATTCTTTTGAAAAACCCGCCCCTCCGTCAGGAGGCAGAGCCCCGCCAGAATGGCGCTGTGGCCGTCGTGGCCGCATCCGTGATAAGGAATGTTACCGGCGCCTTTTATGGCGTCCATGTCCGCGCAGAAGACAACGGTTTCCTCAGCGCCGTTTTCCTGATGGAGGGCGTAGAACCAGCCGCCGCGGTCTGTGACCGAAAGGGAGGTGTGTTCTCTGATAAACGTTTTTAACACTTCCATAGTCCTTCGTTCCTGGCCGGACAGTTCCGGGATTTTGTGGAGTTCTCTGCGGAGCGCCTTTATTTTTTCGAAGGTCTCATCGTCAAGAGCGCTGTGGCTTCCTGTACTGCCGCATTCTTTATCCCCCAGCGGCTTTTCGCTTATAATCCGCTCGGACTCCTGCCTGACCAGATCACGTAAACGTCTGGTGTATTCTGACATGTTCGATATGTCATCGCCATATGTAAGATTCAGCTCATATTCCAGAGGGAGCCATGTGTCCGCGCCCGCCTCGTTATGCTGAATCAGGGTCTCGATCTTGTCCAGAGCCTTGGTGAGTCTTGCCTCCTTCGTCTGAAGCGCCTCCATCTCGTCGAAAAGGCCATTAAGCCTGCATGCCAGATTATCGGGGAGGGAACCAGTCATGGTCCGAATGACGGCGCTCTCCGTCTCTTCATCTGCACCGCCTTTTATAAAGGCAGGAATATCCCCGGTAATGGCCTCGCCCCAGTCGTGGATCAGACACATGTTCACCACCCGGTCCATGTCCAGCTCCGGGAATTCATCCTTCAGCAGAAATGCCATAACCGCCAGACGCCAGCTGTGCTCTGCTACGCTCTCCCTCCTGCCGGAGGTGGTCCAGTTATGGCGGGTATTGCATTTTAGTTTTTCCAATATTCCTAAAAATTCGATCAATTTCTCCGGCTCCATTGCTGCCTCCATTTCTGCCATGGCATCGCTGCCCCGGCACGCCTGTTGAGATTCTTATATGGAACCAGTATACCACTAGCCGCCGTACAGTTCCACCAGATCTTCAATAATCAGGAGTCCGATCGGCCCCAGGATAAAGCCCAGAAGGCCGAACAGCTGAAGTCCCACATACATGGAGATCAGCGTTTCAAGCGGTGTCAGGCCAACCTTGTCTGCCATGATTTTGGCCTCCATCACCTGACGGAGGAAGTAGCAGATAATATAGATGACAAAGAGGCCGATTCCGTAGAGCCAGTCTCCATTTACCAGGCGAAACAGAGCCCAGGGGATCAGTACCGTTCCCGTGCCGAAGATGGGAAGCGCGTCGAGAAGGCCAATTCCGATTCCCAGAAGCAGGCTGTACTGATTGCCCATAAGGAAAAGGCCTGCAGTGCAGATGCACATGGTCAGGAACATGATGCTTCCCTGTGTCTTCAGCCATGCACTGCCTACCATGGTCAGCCTGCTGCCCAGCAGGGCAAATTCGTGGCGGAAAATGGAATTGTCACGGCGCATCCGAATATCCTCCATCTCCTGAAGGGAGAGGATGGTGGCGATAAACAGAATAATGGTCATGACCGTAACCTCCACGAAACAGCGCACGACGGTCATGGAATTTACCATTAAAAACGGCATGGCGGCATCCTTCATGGCCTTCCCGCCGCCGACCAGCATCTCACGCAGCATTTTCACCAGAAAGCCCCTGGGAAGGCGGAAGAGATTCTCGGTAAAGAAGCAGCATCCGGTCAGCCAGCGGTCGAGGCTGTTAATCATCTGCGGAAGGTTGTCGAAGAACAAATTCGCCTCCATACACAGCTTTCTCCCGCCATAATACAGAAGCGTGCCGAACAGCGCCATCAGGATGATGATCTGGACGCCGCCGATAAGTGCCAGGGGCAGATGGACTTCTTTCCGTTTTAATGTAAACCTGCATTTCTTTTCCAGCCATACGGCGGAAGGGCGAAGTGCCAGGGCAAATATATATGCAATCAAAAAGGGAATCACCAGGGGCAGCAGATACTTAAAGCTTGCATAAACTGCCCCCGTAACTCCCAGTATTAAAAAAGTTTTCTTCAGTTTCCTACTCGGTTTCTCCATGGACTCACCTGTTTCTGTTTTGTACTTCTTTTGTACAAAATCTAGTATGAGCCGCAGGGCAGTAAATTATTCGGACTTGCTCCTGCCAAAATTTATCCAATTTTGTGATTTTCGATGTAGTATTTTTTCTTATTCGCCGAACCGCCCTCTACGACACAGAAATCCAGCAGATCGCCGACCTCCGTGTACAGCACCAGCGATTCCAGTGTCCTGGCCACGGTAGAACGGTTGATGACCTGTTCCCGGTCCGAAAACGGTGCGTACTGCCGGTTGATCCTATCCGCGATCTGCGAGATCGTCAGCGGCTGCTCCTTTGATCCATGTTGTTTTAATATATTTACAATCACCAGCGGAAATAAAACCTGATGCATGATACTCATCCTCCTGTTGAGGCTTAAAGATCATGCGGTCCCTGCCGCGGGACTGGATATCCGCCGCACGTTCTTTAAGCGATCGTCTGCTGCAACGCAAAAAAGCCTGTAGTTATCATAACTGACAGGCGCGCTGCTGTAATATCGCTCACGTAGTACGACGGTTTCCATTTCGTTTTCCATTCCTTTCTTCCTATTATAAAATACTTCAAACGGAAAAGGAGGGATTCGAACCCCCGGTGCCTGACGGCACAATACTTTAGCAAAGTATCATCTTAATCCTCTCGATCACTTTTCCAAATCTTGAATTTCCCCTTTTTCCGAAGCGCGTCGGCTCCCGTCTCGCTTCGTTTGACGAAAAATGGATGCGGCAGGACTCGAACCTGCGTTGTTTCCGATGTGAGAGATTTACAGTCTCCTGCCCTCGCCGCTGGGCTTACGCATCCTCAAATATTACGTTTCAGTCTTTCTTTCTGTTGTCTATGGTCTGTTGTCTATGGTCATACTTTACCACACCGAACAATGCAAATTTGCATTACTTTAAAGATTTTTGAAATTATTTTTTATAGTATGGCGGATATCCTGCTGCACACAAAAAAGGAACCGCCGGGCAGCGATTCCTCCGATATCATTACATTTTACATTCAAAATGTCTAAACGGATTTCACGATAAACCATATCCCGACTGCATGGATTCCCTCTTATATTGTACGCCAAAAGCTTCACTGCAGTAAGTCTCTGCACTGAAGGTATCGCTGCAATATTCATAAGTGAATGCATGAGCTGGTCTGTTCATCGCTGTTATCCTCATAAAAACGTTTATCGCCGCAATCGGCAGAAGCGTTTTTGATTTCGTTTATTTTCGTTTTACTTCATCAGTGTATCACAGGGGATGCAGTCTGTCAAATGTTGTCTGTGGTCTGTCTTCTGCCTAAAGCCTCATCGGCTTGAAAACCATCTCCCCGTCCTCCCATTCCACACAAGCCAGATACGCGTGCCGGTTCGGATCATACAGCGGATCTCCCGTGATCTCATCGTACTGCCGGGCGTGAAATACCATGATATCCCGGCCATTCTCATCGACAGTGAAGGAATTATGGCCGGGACCGTACAGTCCGGCCGTTTCATCAGTCACAAGTACCGGCAGACGTTCCTTGGTCCAGCTGGCGGGGTCGAGAAGGTCACTGTCCTCTTCGGCGCTCAGTAAGCCCATGCAGTATTCCGCGCCTGTGGCGCTGGCCGAATACGTCATGCAGATGCGTCCGTTCCGCCGAATAACCGCCGGCCCCTCATTGACCCAGAAATCAACCCGCTCCCAGTCGTAATCCGGGGACGACAGGAGAACCTGCTTCGTCGCCAGACTATGCGGGGACTTCATCCTGGCAATATAGAGATTGGAAATTTTCTTTCCCACGCTCACCTTTTCCGCCCAGACACAGTACCACGCGCCGTACGAAGCAAAGACGGTCATATCCAGGGAAAAATCCTGAAAGGAAAAATCATCTGCGGCCTCCATCATCCCCAATTCCTGCCAGGGACCTTCCATGGGATCCTCCGCCCTGCACTCCAGCACATACGGCCGGATGGCCCAGACATCCTCTGCAGCGCCCGCAGCAAAGTAGAGATACCAGGCGTCTCCGATCCGGTGAAGCTCCGGCGCCCAGATGTGGGCGCTCATCTCACCGCTTTCATGTTTTTTCCATACCGTTTTCTCGGGAGCCTCCCGAAGCCCCATAAGGGAATCCGACTTTCTCAATATTATTCTGTCGTACTCCGGAACGCTGGCCGTAAAGTAATACGTGCCGTCGTCGTGGCGCGTCACATACGGGTCTGCCCGGTTACTGATAAACGGGACATTTTCCGGAGTCTTTTTATAGTTAAACTGATTCATACATGTTTCCCCCTCCGACGTCTAGCCTTTCACCGCTCCGGCCGTCATGCCTTCAATGAAATACTTCTGGAAAGCGATAAACAGGATGAAGATCGGGATAATGGAGAACAGGGAACCTACGATCAGCAGGCTGTAATTGTCTCCATAAGGGTTAATCAGCGTATTTAAACCAAGGGTCAGCGTGTATTTATCCGAAGAACGGATTACCAGCAGCGGCCACAGGTAGTTGTTCCATGCGTTCATGCCGTTTAAGATTGCCATGGCGGAGAACGCCGGCTTCATAATCGGTACGATCAGCCTTAAAAAGATTCCGTATTCCGTGGCGCCGTCGATTCTTCCAGCCTCTAAGAGAGACTTTGGAAGGCTCAGTAAGTACTGGCGGAAAAAGAAGATTGTGGATGCATGCGCCATGAACGGAAGGACAATGGCCGTATAGCTGTCCATCAGCTTCATCATGGACATCTGCTTATACAGCGGCAGCATAACAACCTCCAGCGGGATCGAAAGGATAAGAAGGACGATGACGAAAAATACCCTTTTCCCCTTAAACTCGTACGCCGCAAAGCCGTATCCGACAAAGGCGCTTACGGCCAGTGTCAGAAGCACGGTCAGAGCCGTTAAAAAGATACTGTTGAAGAACCAGGTCCAGTACTCGTGCTGTCCCGTGAAAAGAAGGACGAAATTGTCGAGGCTCATTCTGGAGAAATTGATATCCAGGTTTAAGCCGTACTGTAATAAGTCGCCTCCGGGCTTGAAGCTGGCGATTAACAGCAGCCAGATCGGAAGAATAATCACGATTGCCAGAACGATGAACAGGATGGTACTGCCCCACAGCTCCAGACTCGCCTTTTTTGATTTACCGGATAATTTCGTCTGCATACTATTTATCCTCCTCTTTAAAGGTACCTGTCAGCTTCAGCTGAATGACATTGACAACCATGACGATGATAAGAAGCACCATACCGACGGCACAGGCGTATCCCATGGCCCGCTTCTCCACGCCCTGCCGGTATAAGTATCCGACAATGGTAAGGCCGATGTTGTTCGGGGAGTTGTTGCCCTTGAACAGCATGGTACTCTCCAGGAACATGGACAGGCCCGCGTAGATGCTGATGGTCAGTACGTAGACTGTAGTCGGCTTTAACAGGGGGATGGAAATGCTTTTAAACTGCTGCCATTTCGTCGCTCCGTCGATGGACGCCGCCTCGTATAATTCCGTCGGAATGTTCTGGAGGCCGGCCAGGAAATAGAGGATATTGACGCCGGTCCAGCGCCAGCAGGCCAGCAGAAGGAGGGCAAAATATGTGGTATTAGCGCCCTTTAACCATTTGATCGGGTCGAGGCCAAAAAATCCAATGACCTGATTGAAGAGGGAGGAGGCCGATTCTCCGAACATAAGCCGGAAAATCGTACCTGCTACCACTACCGACGTCAGAGCCGGCAGGAAATAAACGGATTTAAAGAACTCGGTTCCCTTTAACAGTTTATTGTTTAATAATGTAGCAAACAGCATCGGGAAAGGAATCAGCAGAACCAGTGTCCCGACCATATACTTAAAGCTGTTCCACACGGCTTTATAAAAGATTTTATCCGTCAGCAGCCGGGAGTAGTTGTTAAACCCCACCCACTCATCCTTCAGCACATCCTGAAAGCTTAACAGCACGCCGTTGCATATGGGGGCGATCCAGAACAGAAGGACCGTGATGACAAACGGGCAGATAAATACGTATGGGGCTATTTTCTGTGAATAAAACAGTTTTTTCATTCCGCTAACTCCTTTCCTCGATGCTTTCCATCATAACTTATCTGAATTCATTGTCCAACGTTTCCTGGGACTGGGTCAGTGCTTCCTTAATATCCATTCCATCCTCGTAAATGCTGTTGAGCGTTACGTTGCAGAATTCGTTGTTGATGGACGGCATCTTCTCATCTGTAAAGCAGGTCAAGAGACCGATACTGTCTTTTACTTCATTTAATACGTCAAATGGATAGGTGGTAAAATACTGTACAAACTGGTTATCCGGATTCTGTGTCAGCGCCGTGTCGGTCCATACTTCTGTGTTGACCGGGTCAAAGCCCAATACGTTCCAGATTTCCTTACTTGCTTCAGCAGACAGCTTGATGTATGCCATCACTTCTGCCGCCAGGTCTGCGTGCTCGCCGCTGGCTACAACAGCCGTACCGGTACCGCCGCCGCCGATGGTCTGAACCTTGCTGCCTTCAAATGCGGGAACGGCTGCGATTGCTACCTTGCCCTTTAAGTCGGTCATGTAGTTGGTGTATCTGGAGGTCTGCCAGAAAGGCATAATCTGTGCTGCGTAGTCGCCGGAATTATAGAACGGATACGCTTCCTCGTTGTCAGGCTGTCCGCCCGGAACGGTTGCAAATGCGCCTGTATCCTGCATTCCCTTTATGTAGGTCAGTACTTCTACCATCTCGTCGCTGGTGATGTTGACATTGCCGTCAGCGTCTAAGTAATTTCCGCCCTTTTGAGCCAGCATCAGGTTGATCATCCACTGTGCGCTGGTTTCGATACATGCGAAATACTTGCCGGTTGCTTCGTAGTACTTGACGCCCGCTTCCTTGAAGTCATCCCATGTCTTAATGCTCTTGTAGTCAACGCCTGCCGCATTTAAGAGATCTTCGTTATAGAAAGCTACCGTGGTTCCTACGTGGGTCGGGAAGCCGTAGATCTTTCCATCCTTGGAGTAAATGTCGAGTCTGGATTCTACAACGGTGTCTCTGTACGGCTCGATTGCAGATGTCAGATCCATCAGGCCGATTTTTCCTGTCATGAACGCCGGGAATTTGCCCAGCTCGATATCCACGATATCCGGCGCGCCTTCGCCTGACTCCAGAGCCAGAGACAGCTTGTTGTGCATATCATCGTAAGCCATGTTGCTTAAGACCAGCTTCACCTTCTTATCCGGATTCTCTGCGTTCCATTTCTCCGCCATGTCTACATAAAACTGCTGGTGCAGCTCGATGAAGGTCCATACATTTAAGGTGGTGACATCGTCGCCTTCCACGGCCATCTCATTCTTGCCTGCGGAAGCAGCTGTCGTCGTCTCGGCGGCCTTGGTATCATCTGTTTTCGTATCTGCGCTCTTGGAGCCGCATCCTGCGAGGGCTGAAACTGCCATCGCTGCCGTCAGTAAAACTGCTAATACTCGTTTTCTCATAAAAGTTTCCTCCTTATTCTGAATCATTTATTCTGATCAGGCTTATTGGCCTGCATCACACATGGTATAATTCCTTCATCCATACGGTCATCTCACCCGGCGTGCGGTTGCACCACCTGGCGTATGGAACCGCCTTCAGCGAAACATCTTCTAACTGCGGCCGTTCTGCGGCGTACAGCTTCTTCTCCTGCGGCGCTCCTGCAGACAGCCGTTTGCCGTGAATGGAAACGCTTACCACGCCGCCTAAAAGATCCGGTTCCCAGGTCTCAGCCGGCGGCTGGGAAGTATCTGCAAAGACTCCGGCCAGATTCGCGCCGTTGTCCGTTTCTTCCAGACAGTACACGACAGGCCCTTTCTTAACGGCCACTCTTCCCGCGTCAGCCCGTACCATGGGATTGGCCCACACATAGGCGGCCGGCATATTCCAGGTGAGAATGACCGGGTCATAGCCGCCGTCCTCATCCAGTACGGCGTACCCCGTCTCCTCATGCCACCGGACCGGTCTGCCGTCACGTCCTGTTATTGCAAATCCTTCCGCGTATGCGGGAATCCGGAGCGCCAGCTCCATCTCCTTCCCGCCACCTCCGCCTCGTGTAATCTCACACCGGCCTTTCCAGGGCATCTGACTCTCGATTTTAAGAGACCCCTTCGAGTTTTGAGTATGCTCCGGGTTAAGACGGTCTTCCGGATCCTCCAGGATTCCATCGATCACGGTGCTTACATATAGGTTTACATAAACCCGTTTTTCTTCTCGAAATGCGATATAGTGGCCCAGGCTTGCTAACGTTCTCGCAATGTTGGGCGGACAGCAGGCAACGCCGAACCATTTCTGGCGCACCGGCTTGACGTGTTCCATGGAAGTCCGGTTCATGCAGTTGTCCGGCCACACCTCCAGGGGATTTACATAGAAGAAGCTCTTTCCGTCCATGGCGATTCCCGCCAGGATGTTGTTGTAAAGCTCCAGCTCTACGGTGTCCATATAGGAAGCGTCCTTTGTGATTCTCGCCATGCGGCTCCCGAAGAGAGCCAGGCCGATGGACGCGCACGTCTCGGAGTAATTCCGGTCGTTTGGCAGGTCGTAATCGGTTGTGAACCGTTCCAGAATGCCGGAGGAACCGATTCCTCCTGTCAGGTACATTCTCTTTCCGGTCATATTGTCCCAGAGAGTCTTACAGGCATCCATCAGGGCTTCGTCCCCGTATTCCAACGCCAGATCAGCCATAGCACAGTACATATAGACGGCTCTGACTGCGTGTCCCTCCGCCGTCTTCTGATCCCGCACCGGCATATGGGACTGGGAATAGGCCGGGTCATATCCGGAGAACTCAGGAAAGATTCCCCTGCCGCCTCTCCTCTTCTGCTCCTCCAGAAAATAATTCGCTCCCACGCCTCGGATATCGATAAAATACTTCGCAAGCTCCAGATACTGCCGTCTTCCGGTCACGCGGTAAAGACGAACCAGTGCGAGCTCGATCTCCTGGTGGCCGGGATATCCGTGAATCTGATCCGCCTCCGGCCCGAAGGTATCGCAGAGCAGATCAGCCGTTTTACAGACAATCTTTAAAAATTCGTCCTTCCCGGTGGCCTGATAGTAGGCAACAGCGGCTTCTATCATATGGCCCGCGGTGTAGAGTTCGTGCCCCTCCTGGAGATTTCTAAACCGTCCCTCCGGTTCCTTTATAATAAAGTATGTATCCAGATAACCGTCTTCCTGCTGGGCTCTCCCGATCAGTGCGATAGTCTCATCGGCCAGCCGCTCCAGCTCCTCATCCGGAAAAGCCTCCAGCGTATACGCCACAGCTTCCAGCCATTTCGCCACGTCCGTATCCTGGAACACGGCTCCCATGAAGTCTCCTTCTTCTTCCTTTGCAGCCACTTTAAAATTGTGCAGGCAGTGGCTCGGCTCCGCGTCCTTTACTAAATCGTTTAATATTTCCCACTGATACGGGATAATACTTTCTCTCACGAGATCAATGGAAGGTTTCCAGAATTCATCGGTAATTTTCGTATTTCTCAGCGGTATTTCCTGAAACATCTTAGCATTTCCTCCTTTCTCGTTATATTAAACGATTAATATAAATGTTATAAAAAAAATACCATTATTAACGTATGGCATGTTTTTATCGGTTATTTCTTATCATTTATGCATTCAATATGCTTTTTTCATACTTTCGATCCATCTTTTTGTTTTATATGTTAGATAATATCACAACAAAATCGCCTTGTAAAGTACTTTTGCGCAATTTTTCCATTTTATTAATCGTTTTATATAGGGCACTTTGACTACAAGTATAGGTTTTTCCTATGACTGCAAAAAAAGGAAGTACAGTCTACCTGTCCGATATATATCGGTTGGCAGATCGTACTTCCTATCATTGTCACTTCGGAATCTTTTCTGATGCATTCTTCTCAGACATATTCTTTCCGGATATATCCTTCACCGACTTCCGAATCCGCCTGGTGCACTCCACTGCGCAAACGGACTCCTCCTCGCTGATCTCCCTGCCTTCCAGCATCTCAATCATGATTTCGCTGGCCCGGTAGCCGATATCGTGAAGCGGCAGGTCAATGGTCGTCAGCGGCGGATTATAATAACTGGACAGCTCCCGGTTATCGTAGCCCACCACGGACAGATCCTCACCCACCGTCATGCCTAACTCCGCCAGCCTGTCGTAGACGCCGCCCGCCATCAGGTCGTTCATGCAGAATACCGCCGTGATATCCTTTGCAAGAAGCTTCGTAATGCCCTCATAGCCTGACTCCCTGTTCCAGTCTCCCTCGGTCACGAAACCCGGGGAATAGAGGATTCCGCTGTCAAACAGCGCCTCCTGGTATCCCACCAGCCGGGACTGCGCGTGGATACTGTCCGCTTTTCCCATAATCACGCCGATTCTCGTATGGCCGTTCTCGATTAAGTATTTCGTGATCTCGTATGCGCCATGGCAGTCGTCCACCACGACGGAGGGCACCTTCGGTGTCCTGGAATAGCCGTAGGCCATCACCGCCGGTATGGGAAGGTTCTCCGGTATACATAAGATCGGCCGCTCATGGGACGCTACATAGATGATTCCTTCCACCTGCTTCTGCATCAGCTTTTTAATCTCACGGTGTACCACCTCGTAGTAGTCGTCCTTGCTGTAGTAGGTATCATTATACTTTTTATAAAGCCTTAAATTGATCAGAAGGATCTGATAATCCACCTGTTCACACTGTTCCGTAATTCCATCTATGATATCCGGAATGCTGAATATGGTCATATCCTCGGCGATCACGCCGATGCTTCTCGTTTTCTGCAGCTTCAGATTTTTGGCCACCACGTTTGGCGTGTAATTCATCTTCTCAATCATGGCCATCACGTTTTTCCTGGTCGCCGCGCTGGCCCCGGGCTTATCATTCAATATATTTGATACCGTTGCCACGGAAACATTGCACGCCTTCGCAATTTCCTTTATGGTTGCCATTCAATCACCCCCAAGTCTCTAAAACTATTAATACAGATTTTTGGGGAAATGTCAAGCTGAAACGTTTAATATATACAAAATCTCTGAATCTCCCGGTCTAAGACCGCGCCGATCCTATGGTAGCCCGCCCGGTTGGGATGAACCCGGTCTTCCAGGTATATACCGGCATTATCGCGGTGAATTCCGCACAGCCGCCGCATGTCGATGAGCGGGAAGCCCAGCCGCTTACTGGAGCGCTCCAGCTCCTCGTAGTAATCAAGCATGGTGTATCCGTTTTTGTTGGACAGTTCGTAAGCCTCTCCCGCCTGCGCCATGCCATCCGGACACTCAAACCGGTAGATCGGAGTCACCCAGACCAGTTCCGCGGTGGGAGCCGCGGCGCGCAGCCTGTTCACAGCTTCCTTTACCCCATGGGAGAACTCTTCCATCCCGCTTCCCCAGTACCAGTCGTTGCTGCCGTGCCAGATAAGAAACAGCTCTGCGTCTTCCGGAACCGGATTCTTATCGAGCACCTCCAGCATGCCGCCGGGCGTCTTTCGCGTCAGTCCGCTGGAGCCGACGGCAAAATTATACACCTTTTCCAGGGAGAGGCTGCTTTTCAGCATGGCCTCATAGCCGCCCTCCCCGTGTGTTCCCGTTGAAATACTGTCGCCGTAAATCGCTATTGTCTTCATAAAATATCACGCCTCATTTGTCATACAAGTCAGAATTTAAAATGTCAGCTTCATGTCGCCCTGCACCATAATCGAGTGCTGTGCGCCCTGATAGATCAGATTTAACTTGAAGCAGTCCTCTGTATGGATGCTCACCTCAAGGGACCCGCCTGCGTCCTTTGCCTCGAAATCAGCCGTCTTTCCTGCAAACCAGTACCGCTTGCAGCCCAGAACGCCTCCCCGCACCAGATGCTCGGATATCTCCCAACGGACCGTCGTTTCCGTCTCATTCCTGTCGAGGGACAGGCCTGCGGCGTACTGGATCAGATAGAGAATCGGAGCAAGGCCGGACCAGCCCACAAAATCCTTGTTGTCTGCATCCCCGCTGGATATCTCATCCGGCGGATAGTTCTCCCAGATAGTTCCCGTCTGCTCATAGACCTTTGCGATCACGTCCAGATGGTTGATGGCGATGTCCTTGGCCAGCTTATGGAATCCGTGCTTCTCCAGTCCGCAGGTGACGAGGGCGTTGGTCGGAGCCCACACGGAGCCTCTCCAGTATCCGCCTCTTGGATCGTATCCCTCTTCGTCCGCAGCCACAACCGGAATCCGGTGTACGCGGTTAAAGGTCTCCTTGTCCTCCAGCCATTCGATGAGACGTTTTCCCTGCTTCTCATCTGCCACGCCGGACACCAGCGGGAAGAAGCCCGCGATCGTCTTGATTCTGGTCTGGCGCTCGCCAAATGTCATATCGTAGTAAAATCCGTCCTGTTCGTTCCACATATAGTGATTGATTTTCTCGATCAGAACCGTGCGGTCCTTCACGAGGCCTTCACGCCGTATATCGTAATCCGGCACCTCGTATCCCCGTTTTACCAGGACATCCATGATGTCAATCAGATTGCCTGCAAACATGGCCATCTCACTGCTGGTATCCACTGCGAGTCCCAGATGCTTGTTTCTCGGTGAGTTATCCATACTCGCCCAGTCCGTAACGTACAAACCGTTCTGATGGCGCAGATGGTACTTCATCGCCTCATGATAGTGGTAGAGCGGCTCAAATACCATGTGAAGACGCGCCGCATCTCTCGTATGGCAGTAGCTCTCCCATTCCGCGAAGGCGAGAAGGGGATGGTTTAGATTGTCTAAGGTCAGATACGGCTTCTTCTCGATGATGCGGCCCATATTCGGCTTGTACATGTCCTCATACGGCAGCTTTCCCAGTTCTCTTAAGGTACGGAAGCCGTAGTGATTCTGGAAATAGGAGTACAGCGGGCTGTCAAAGGCATTGACCCACAGGAGAAAATCTTTTCCCGTCTCCCGCACCATCTCTCTGGGTATCTCCCCATCATCGAACTGCTTGCAGTAAAAGTTATCCAGGGAACAGATTCCCGGAACGTAAGGATGAAGAAGATTGCAGAACAGCGTCATAAATACCGTGTCCCAGAGGAAAATATCATCATTAAACGCGGCGTCCACGAAATTGCTCACAAACCCGCTGCCCTCTGTCGGACGGTGTACGTTGGTATATAAAACCTGAATCGCATACTTGTAGCAGTCCACCCACTCCGGATGGCTGGATACGATAGGAACCGGCAGCCTGTCCTTTACCTCTTCGTAGCTTAAAAGCGGCGCTCCGTCGTACTCTTTCTTATCAAAATACATTCCCCTGTCGAGGGAATCCAAAAAGCTGTAATCTCTGTCCATACCCTGCTTCTCCTCTTTTATAATGTCAGCTGTTAATCTTCATCCACAGATATTCATATGGCTCCAGCGTGACCTCCTGATTCATCTGTTTACCGGAAAGCAGACCGCTTCCCGCCATTCCTGTCTTCAATTCTACCACATCATCCGATACATTGATAAGTACCAGAATCTGATTTTCTTTCGTTCCCCTCAAGAGCGCGAACACTCTCTCATCCAGCTTCAGAACCTGCTGCGGACTGTTGGGCGAGAACGCGTCCTCCTGCTTCCGGATCTTTAACATCTGTCTGTATCCGGCCAGCACCCGGCTTCTTAAGGAATCCGGATCCGAGAGTTCCGCCTTCAGCTGGTCTGCGTCAAGCTTCTCCCTGTTAATCCGTCTCTTGATCCCTGATTCTTCGAAATCCTTATAACAGTTTCTGGAGCCCAGAAGGCTGTGGTAATAAATCGCAGGCATCCCCATGACGGAAAGCAGAATACACTGGGAGCCGAGGAATTTGCGGACCATTTTCCCCATATCCGTCTCGTTGCCGGCTATGGCGTCCAGGTAATTGATGTTCAGTTCATACGGGACCATACTGCCGTCGGCCAGGGAACGGTAACCGACTTCTCCGCCGCGCTCCATGACCTGTGCCACCATGAGACGCCGTTCCCCCTCGCTTAAGATGTCTTCCACCGGGCGAAGGCCGATTCCGTCGTGGGATGCCAGGAAATTAAAGTAGGCAGTCGCTTCCGTGGTCGGTTCCAGCCCCGCCGCCCAGTCCGATAAATGCTCCGCGCTCCCGCTCAAGTATGAGTACAGAGTCAGCGGAGGAAGCGGAAACTGGTAAACCAGCCCGGCCTCATCATAGCCGCTGCCAAAGTAGCTGATGTTCTCCTTATGAGGCACATTGGTCTCTGTTATAATCGTGCAGCCCCTTGCGCAGGACTCCAGGACACACCTCATCAGCTTGATCAGCTCGTGGGTCTGCGGAAGATGCATGCAGGTCGTCCCCAGCTCCTTCCAGGCAAAGCCGATGGCGTCAAACCGGATAAACCGCGCGCCCTTCGCCGCGTAGAGCAGAAGTACGCCGAGAATCTCCATTAAGACTTCCGGGTCCCTGTAGTTTAAATCCAGCTGGTCCTCGCTGAAGGTGGTCCACAGATACTTCGTCCCCATGGAAGTATCAAACTTCGTGAGCAGCGGCTGCGTTCTGGGCCGGATCACGGTGCTGTAGTCCCCATCGGGATCCGCCTCGATGAAGAATCCCCGGTAGTGCGGATTTCCTGCCGCATACTCTTTAAAGTACCGGCTCGACTTAGAGACGTGATTGATCACCGCGTCAAACATCAGATCGTACTGTTTCCCCAGATTTCCGATATCTTCCCAGTCTCCCAGCTCCGGATTGATCTCCTTAAAATCCGTCACTGAGAATCCGTCGTCCGACGTATAGGGGAACATGGGAAGTAAATGGACCGCGCTCACCGTATCGGAGAGCTCCTCGTTTAAGAATGAGCGGAGTGTCGCGAGAGGCGCTTCCCCCTCTCTTTTAATTCCGTCACCGTACGTAATCAGCATGACATCGTCCTTGCTCACCCATGGATAAAGCGCCTCACCGGAGGTACTCCCCATCTTAAGCTTCCACGATTCCGTCAGTGCTTCTATCCGCTGTTCCAGTTCCTCCCAGCAGTCCGGGTATAAATTTTGTAAGTGTTCTTTTATGCTGTCCATATTCTATCTCCATGCGATATATAGTGTTATGATTTTATTTCCCGGTACCGTACAGGTTATGGTGTCCGCCGTGTGCTTTACTTCTCCTTCCAGTTCCTCCAAAAGGCTGCACGCCCGGCATTCACCGATCTCCCGGCCGGTGCGGATCACCAGTTCCTCCTCGTGGCTGCTTCTGTTATAGAAACGCACCACCGTTCCGTCCATTGTCCGGTGTTTCTTAAGGGCGCTGAGCAGGATGTTTTCGTTGTCAAAGCTTAAGAAGGATCCGCCGGCCCCTCTGTCTGCCGGAAGGTGCGGTATGTCCGTTCCATAGAGAGGATATAAGTATTTCTCTGCCTCCCTGGCCGGATTCTCTTCATCAAACAGAACCGCGTATTCCACAGTGGTCTCCCCCAGCTCCATGGCTCCCTTCGTCTCCACCACAGGGGTGGTGCTCTCCTGTCCATCCAGCCATGAGGCTGGAAGGCCGTGGAATAAGTAACTCGTACTCCGAAGCAGGGTGATATAGAAATCCACTGTCTCTCCGTTTTTCTTCGTGTGGTACTCATAAAGACCTTTTCCCATCACGTGGAAGCTTCCATCACATTCCGCCGCCGTTCCTTGCGAGGCGCTTTCCTTTTTCCCCCTGAGTCCTGCGTATCCCCGCATCGGGTTTAACAGGGACTGCGTCGATTTAAGCTCCGGTGCAAAGTCCTTTCTTTCCCCGGTCCGCTCCGTCTCCTCAAAGCCTGTGTTTGAGTATTCTGCCGGATTTTTTAATGCCACCGGGAATCTGGCAAACAGGATGTGATCCGGACAGGGATTGTCGATCTGTACCGTAAATTCCACCCGGTCCGTTCCCTCAGTCAGACAGACGAGTGTTACGATCCGGCACACCCGATACTTGGCGGAGCGCTTTAAAAATCCGCGGTCCGCCCGGTCCGGTATGTTCAGTTCGGCCGTTATCTTAAGCTTCTGTGACAGGGGGCTGTTGTGAATTACGGATACGCCCGTCAGCCTTGCCAGCACATGTTCGTCCAGAAGCGGAGACACGTGCTGATACTCATCTCCCGCCTCGCCTCTGTCCACGAAGCTGTTCAGTCCCCGGTATATTTGTCCGTTCTTTTTGTCCAGCACATTGATGCTGGCGTCTTCATTGACGGTGACAGAAAAACGCTGGTTTTCAATCTTAGCCCCGGATGGCTGGCGCCGCACGTAGAATTCCTGGCACCGCTTCTCCAGAAGACGGCTCTTCTGAATCCGGAAATACCGGATGGAAAGTGCCGGAATATCTTTTACCGGGAATAAAATCTTTACACACGTTCTCGGGACCTTCTCCTTGCTGTTGTAGAGGTATTCCCGGGTGATCACCTCATCCGAAAGTTCCAGAATTTCATAGGGAATCTCTTCGCCGTTGTCCCCGTAAAGCACGAAATCCTTCCAGCCTCCGGCCTTCTCCAAGTGCACCGTCTGTTCCGTCATCCCTGTATAGGCAAATGGATGGGGATTGAAGACCGCCAGATACGACTCATCGCCGGAAGCCTGTCCATACTCTTCCCGTCCCGTCAGCTCCTCCATCGCCGCCTCGCTGATCCGTGAGGAGGACTGGAGCGCATGGATTAAATAGGACTTGATATCATCCATCACCTCGTCGGTGGAACAGCCGGAGATTCCGTCGTGTCCCAGAGATATGGAGATGTTTCTCCAAATTTTTCCGAAGAGCCCTCCCGGATAGTCAAATCCGTCTCCGCAGGCAGAGGCCAGGACGGCCAGCGGCTCCGCGTACCGTTCCACTTGCGACTGAACCGCAAACAGAAGGCGTTTGATCCGGCCCCTGCAGGAAGTGACCGCGGTCGGATCCGGCCCGTACCGGAAATCCCGCAGCTCCCCTCTGACCGTTCTCAGTCCGCGGCAATCGCCCGCCGCTTCCTTCGCCATTTCCGCATAATCGGCAATGGAACCATTCCTGATATCCAGCTCCGGAAACGTTTCCTTCACGTCTCTCACCATAGCCGTAAAATCCGGGTCCTGATAGAGATGATCGGAACCATTAATCAGCAGAAAGGTATTTAAACGGCTGGATTCCTTTAACGTGCGGTAGGCATCGTAGAAATGCTCTGCCGCGGTCTTTCCCATTTTCCCCCAGCTCTTCAGACTCCAGTATCCCAGAATCATATACTCGCACAGGACGCGGGACCCGTCCGGGGACTCCCACCAGAATTCCTTTTCTTTGTATTCCGTCCGGTCCACTCCCCGGAAGAAGAACGCCGTATCGATTCCCACGCCGTTTAGTATCTGCGGAAGCTGGGAGAGATGGCCGAAATTATCCGGCACATAACCCGCGTTCAGCCTGCCTCCAACCGACCGGCATACCTCATCTCCCAGCAGGAAATTACGGATCAGCGCCTCTCCTCCGGATAGGAACTCATCCGGCAGATTGTAGAGCGGCCCGAATACGAGACGCCCCTCCGCCGCCAGCTTTTCGATTCTCCCCCTGTTTTCCGGGTAGATCTCCAGGTAATCCTCCAGAACCACCGACTGTCCGTCAAAGGTATAGCACAGAAACTCCTCATCCTGTTCCAGAAGGGTGATCAGCCGGTTCATCAGACCACAGAGCCGGATCTGGAACTCCTGAAAGGTACGGTACCACTCACGGTCCCAATGGGTTGATGCCGCGATCAGAATCTTATCCATGTTGCATCCTCTTTCCACCGTTGCACGGTTTCCTACTTATCTGACTGCTGCTTGATTCCGATTACTGCTTAATCCTGAAGGACGTATCGCGGTCAAAGAACATCACCTTATCGTCCTTCACGTTTAACGCCACATTCGTCTTTGGTGCCATCTCCATGCAGGTGGTGGTGTGAATCTTCACTTCATTTCCGCCGATCTTTGTGATCAGAATGGCGTGGGAACCCTGGGGCTCCACGAAATCAATGACGGTGTCACATAAGTAACCTTTTGTCCGCTCCATGGAGAATGACAGATCGATGTATTCCGGCCTCACGCCTAAGTCCACCTCTTTGCCTGCGTACGGCAGAAGCGCATCCTTTAAGGAATCCGGCACCAGATAGTGAATATCATCGTTTACAGCCATCAGGCCGTCTGCTGTCTTTTCGATCTTTGTGACAAAGAAATTGGTCGGCGGCGTGCCGATGAATTCTGCGACAAATCTGGTCGCACTGTCCTGATATACCTCCATGGGCGTGCCGATCTGCTCGATCCTGCCCTTGTACATGACGACGATTCTGTCTGCAAGGCTCATGGCCTCAGACTGGTCATGGGTAACGAAAATGCTGGTGGAATTCTGCTGAATATGAATATTCTTCAGCTCGGTTCTCATCGACACACGGAGCTTTGCATCCAGGTTGGACAGCGGTTCGTCCATCAGGAAGATCTTCGGCTTTACAACGATCGCCCTGGATACGGCAACCCTCTGTCTCTGTCCGCCCGACATCTGCGCCGGATAACGGTTTAAGAGCCCTACGATATCGGTGGCTTCCGCGGCCGCCGTCACGCGTTTTTTGATCTCATCCTTCGGCACCTTCTGGAGCTTTAAGGGATAGGCGATATTGTCAAATACCGTCATGTGGGGCCAGATGGCGTAGCTCTGGAATATCATGGATACGCCGCGGTCCTTCGGCTTCTTTCCGATTACGTCTTCCCCGTCGATTAATATCTCACCGCCGCTGATATCCTCGAGTCCCGAGATCATGCGGATGGTGGTCGTCTTGCCGCAGCCGGATGGTCCCAGAAATACGATGAACTCTCCCTTCTCAATGGATAAATTCATATTATTAACAACCAGCGGACCATCTTTCGTATATTTTTTCTGCAAATTCTTGATTTCCAAATAGCTCATAAGCTTCCTCCTATAATTCTACTCCGCCCCACATCTGACCGATATATTTTCTGATAATGAATGTAAACACCAGTGCCGGAAGGATCAGCACGATACTTCCCGCCGCCGCGTACTGGATTCCGCTTGAGGTGGTTCCGATCGCCTTATAGACAACCAGGGACAGCGTCTGGTTTTTATTGGTCAGGATCAGGGCTGAAATGGTATCATTCCAGGCTGTTAAAAACGAATACATCGAGCTCGCCGCCAGGGCCGGAAAGGCCAGCGGCAGGGTGATCTTCGCAAAAGTCTGCACACTGTTGGCTCCGAATATCATGGACGCCTCTTCCAGTTCCTTGTTGATTCCGATGAAGATACTGTTGGTGATCCATGCCGTCAGCGCGATATTGGGGACGGAATAGAGAAGCGCCAGACCGATTCTCGTATCAAAGAGGCCGAACTTAATCAAAAGCATTGCCATGGGAATACTGATTCCCACCACCGGGAACATGCGGACGATTAAAAGCGATACATTAATCTGTTCCTTAAACTTAAACTGGAACCTGGCCATGGCGAACCCGGCCAGACTGCCGATTCCCAGGGAAATCAGAATCGTGTAGAGTGAAACAATAATACTGTTTTTCAGCGCCGCGGCCGCGTTTGGCACGATACTGAAGAACGTCTTGAAATTATAAAATAAGTCTTTTTTATAGGTAAACTCCATGGGGCCATTGGTCAGAGTCTGCTTAAAATCCTCGACCAGCTCCTCACCGGGCACTGTTACCGCATACTGTCTGGTAAAGTGCGCTTCCAGCTTGGAGGCTCTCTTCGTCGTGATAATGGATTCATATCCCTCGCCGCTGTCGTAGAAAATCTCGAATTCCCCCTCCGAAGTCGGCGCCACCTTGACGGTGACCGTGCGCTTGGGGATGAGCCGTTTGGGGAATTCCGTCATTTCGACGGAGTTGGAAAATGCAACCGTTGTAAATGCAAGAAGCGGAACCGCCACAAGGAGGACCATGGTCGCCAGTATCAGGGCCATAACGGTTTTCTGTACGATATTCAGTTTGTCCATCATTTTGCTGCCTCCTTCACTTTAGCCAGGCGTTTCCTGCCTTTTTCGTGGGAACCGGCTCCCGCGCCCTTCGATACCTTTAAGTACACAACCGTCGCACACAGTACGATCAGAGTCGTCAAGAAGGAGAGCGTAAATGCGAGCTTCTGGCTCGTGTTGACACCGGGTACGGCTTCGACATAGAACGCGATTCGCTCCACCAGGAACGGAACCTTGCTGTATCCCAATACCATAACCGCGATCGACCATACCTGAATGGCCGCGATCAGTCTCATAATGATCGACGTGGTGATGGATGGCTTTAAGATCGGAATCACGATATCCTTAAAGGTCTGCCATTTGTTGGCTCCAAAAAGGTATGCCGCCTCCTTTAATTCCCTCTGTACCCCCTGAAGTCCTGCAATTAAGATAATCATGACGGAAGGGGTTACGGTCCAGGTGTCGATGAGGATGATCAGGAAGACTGCGGACAGTCCCTCCGCCCCCATGAACACGATGGGCTTGTCAATTAAGTGTAATCCGATCAGAACGGTGTTGATCCAGCCATCTCTGACCAGTCCCGTCTTCCAGAGTATCGCTACTGCGGTCGGGGTAATGGCCATGGGAATCATGGAAATGAACATCAAAAGCTTGGAGCTTTTGAACTTTCTCGAAAGGAGTACGGCTAAGAGAAGCGCCAGAAAATATTGAAGCACAACTGAGACTGCTGCAAATGTTGCGGTGTTAAAAATTGCCGGGCCGATTAAGTCGGACTGGGCCATCAGCTTAAAGTTGCCAAGAAGTGTGAAATTGCCGTCAAAATCAGTAAAAACCTCTTTTACCCCCGACAGCACCGGCAGCAGCCAGAATACTGCATAAAAGAGGAATGCCGGGAGCAGAAGCAGATAGGGAATGCTTTTTTTACTGAATATTGCTTTTTTTGTCGTCTGTTTTGAATCGTTCTCGTTCAAATATATCCCCCATTCCTTTAGGCAGGATAATCCTGTCTGTATAATAGAAAGGCCTGGAAATGCCCGGTGAAGATCGTATTGTAACAGTTCAGACGGCTCATCTTCTTGACCGAAATACCGGTCAAGAAGCATCGGATATCCATCCGATGCAAAAATCAGTGCAAAAACGGTCTTATAAGCAAGCTTAACGCCCGCCTTTGCACTGATTTTTCCGCCGTCTGAACTGTTACATCGTATTACCACACCGCAGCTTTCCAGGCCTTTGCATAATTGATTAGTTCTTCAATGCTTCCAGCTTACTCTGCTCTTCTGCAAGGTAATCATCTCCAGGAACCGCTTTATTCTTTAATACATCGTTAAAAATATCACCGTAAAGCAGTTTTACCGCGTTCCAGTCAGAATACTCTGCTGCCGGTACACCGGTTACGATCGTGGTCTTTAACATTTCAATACCGGCTCTCATCACTACGTCGCTGGATTCCAGAATGTCGCCAACCTCTTCGATCGGGCTTAAGGATCCGCCGTAGTTGGAACAGAATTCATAGTTTACTTCCGGATCTGCGATGTAATTGATAAATTTCTCTGCCAGTTCCTGATTCGGAGCACCCTGAGCGATGCCGTAGCACCATGCGCCTGATGTGGAGCCTGCGCCCTTGCTTCCCTTAGGAGCCGCGCCGATTACATAGTTGTTGGGAGCTGCGTTGTAGCTTGTACCAACAGGTGCCATATGTGCAAATGTCAGCCATACGTCGCCGCTGTTTAACGGATCTGTCGGTGCGGTGTACTGATCCTGCTCCGCGTAGAATCCATTGCCTGCCGCGATCTTAGCGATAATCCCCAGCGCCTCCTTGAATCCGTCAGAGGTAAATTCCGGGAAACCTCCGCCATAAGCCAGGCTCATGCCGCCCATCGGGTATAACAGCTGGGAGCTTGTTAAGTTGGCAGGCATCATGGTCTTGCCTTCGCCTTCACCGGCTGCGATCGCAACCGCCCAGTCTGCGTACTGTTCCCATGTGATACCGGTAACAACATCTTCTTCTGTCAGTCCGTCCGGAAGGTAATCCAGGGCCTTCTTATTGGCACACGTTACGTATACATCGAAGGTAAACGGAGCGAAGTAGCGGACACCGTCTTTATTCGTTGTGTTGTCAAACATCTGAGTATAGGTCGATCCTGTGCTGTTTACCAGCTCTGTAATATCCTGCATCCAGCCGCCGTTCACGTATGGCGCCATGTTTGCTGTGTCAGCGTAGATAATATCGGTTATGTAATTCTTGCCTTCCTGCTCCGACTGGATCTTCTTCACCGCGTCCGCCTGAGCCACAAAATCCACTTCTACGGTACAGTTATTCTCCTCTTCGAAGTTCTTGAAGAAGGTATCCATCAAGTACTGCTTTTCATGAATTTCCGGAGTGCCGCTGTAGGTAACCTTTAAGACGTTCGAGCCGCCGGCTTCCTTCTTGGCTGCTTCCGTCGCCGGCGCCTCCGTGCTCTCTGCTCCGGCTGCCGCCGTCGTCTCGGGAGCCTTTGTCTCAGCCGGCTTCGATGAGCATCCCGCCATGCTCGCCGTCGTTATTACTGCAAGACCAAGTGCCGCTAATTTCTTCGTTAAGTTTTTTTTCATTGTTCCCTCTCCTTTACCATTTGTTGATGATAACATTATAACATTCCAACATTCCTACCACAATGTGGCAGCGCCCAAACCCGGGCCACGCTTTTGTGCATTTGCACAATTGCCGTTTCTACTTTTCCCCGCCCATTTTAATCACGGCGATATAGAGCATCATCAAATCCTTCGCCCGTCTCGGGTTCCGGTTCAGCAGCTCTTCGATCTTTGCCAGACGATAGTTTAACGTATTGCGGTGAATATGAAGCTTATCACAGATCTGGGCATAGTTATCGTTGTCTTCCACGTAAGCGGCTATCGTCTCCTTCAAGACGCCGTCCACATCCCGCTCCTCCAGAAGCTTCAGGATCTCCTCCAGCTCCCTGGTCACTTCTATATTATTAAGAAGACATTCCAGCGAAACCTCGTGGTAGCACAGAATCCGTTTGCGGATATTCAGCGCCCTGGCTATGTGAAACGTCTGCATGACGGAGTTTGTCGTTCTGCTGGCAATGACATCGGATTCACCAATATAACAGTTCTCCAGATCTTTGCTGATATCCAGTATTTTCTCCAGACGCGATTCCAGCCTTTTATCCGACCGGAACAGAATCAGGACCTCCTCCATACCCTGACGCACGATGTACTCTCCCGCCGCCAGATGGCTTTTTATGGTTTCAATGATGCTGTAGCGGATTCTGCTGCTGGTTATGACGACTGCGGTTCTCGGAATCTTCATATCAATGCCTAAATACGCCGCCTGGTCGTAAAATGCGTCGTCGTACTGTTCCTTGCTTAAGCCGATCCATTCGTACAGGAAATCCTTCAGACGGCTTTCCTTAATGGAGGACATATCGCTCAGCAGACGGTTTTCAATGGTCAGAACCGCGATGGATAAACAGATCTGCCCGATAGGCATCACTTCTTCCACGTCCCCGCCGATTGCAATCACGCCCAGTATGCTGTTGTTATAGATAATCGGAAGGCTGACGCCCTTCTGTTCTGTGGGAGTGCTCTCATATATCACATAGGCTTCCTTCCGCTTCAGCGCGGTCAGCGCTCCCTTGTGAAGCGTTCCCAGCGTGCTTTTGTCACCGCTTGCAAGGATCTCTCCGGCCGTGTCCGTAATGTTGATATTGCAGGGGATGATTTTCATAATCCCGTCTGCAATCTTTTGCGCATTCTCTGTATTCAGATAATTTTCGTACATGTGATCTCCATCCCCTCTCTGGCAGTCCGTTCTTCAAATGGACTGCCAGACACCACGGCCGTTTTCTTCTTTCCATGATCCATAAAGGAAAAACGTATGGACTGCCAGTGGTCCGGCAGATGCGGAGTAAACCGATACGTTCCGCCATCCGTTTTTATCCCTGCAAATCCCCTCAGGATGCAGTTAAGGATCCCGCCCAGCGATGCGGCGTGAATTCCTTCCGCAGAATCCTTATATCCCTCACAGAGATCGATCTCCATCGCCTGACGGAAAAATTTCATCGCCATGTCCATTTCCCCAATCACGGCCTCCGCCTCGGCGTGTGCACAGAGGCTCAAGGAGGAATCGTGAGTGTTCAGTGCCTCGTAAAACTCCACGTTTTTCTTAACGGTTTCTGCGTCAAACCGGCCTGGCAGAAGCTCCAGCAGCATGACCACATCCGCCTGTTTCAGTACCTGCATGTCCACCACCTGGCTGCGGCTGTAGTCCTTTAAGATCAGCTGGCGCACGTCCGCGTTCCTGTATTTCTCAATGTCCGGCAGCTTCTTTTTACTGAGAAAGGTGTCGTCCTGCGGAATAATCTTCTCACCATTCGGCTCCGGCAGATAGAGGAAGCGGAGAAAATGGTCAAACCGCTCGCTCCATCCCTCTTCCCGGTAGGAATCCGCCAGAGGGTTATTCCAGGAGGCCAGGACATCTCCCGCCGCTTTTACATTTTCGTAAGCCATGTAATTGGTATATGCGTTATTGTCCACATGCTCCGTGTACTCATCCGGACCGATCACATCACGAATCTCGAGACGGCCCTTCTCTTCGTTCCAGACGGCTCTGCTGTGCCAGAATACAGCGGTCTCCAGAATCATCCGGCATCCGTACTGCTCCATGAATTCCCGGTCGCCGGTCGCCTGATAGTAAGAGATCAGCCCATGAATGATATCCGCGGTCACGTGGTGCTCCTTGATTCCCGACCATACCTTCGCGGCCTTTCCCGTATGAATGTCGATTGCCGCGTAAAGCGGCGTCTCCTCCTCGCCGGAGGACGCCGCCTCCCAGGGATACATGGCTCCGGAGTATCCATACTCTTCAGCCTTCTTCCGCGCCCCAGCAAGGCCATGGTACCGGTAAAGCAGCAGATTCCTCGCTGTCTCCGGAAACATATAAATAAAAAATGGCATGATAAAGATCTCCGTATCCCAGAAGACATGGCCCTTATAGCCTTCCCCGGTCAGGCCCTTTGCAGCCGCACTGCAGGAACAGCCGTCCCAGGGAACCATGCCCGCCAGATGATACTCTGCGAATTCCACAGCGGCCCGCTCTTCCTTCGAAGCCCCGGTGATCTCAATGGCTGCCATATCCCAGAATCGGTCAAACGCCTCTCTGTGGCGGCGGTTCAGCCCGTCCCAGCCAGCCTCCTGCGCTTCCTCCAGGACGTCCGCCATCTCCGTCACGGTCTGACCGGCCGTCTTTCCGGCAGCTTCTTCGCCGTTTTCCACATAAAACAGCGTATACTTACAGATTGTCCACACCTCTCCCGGCCGAAGCTCCTTTTTAAAGTCCTGACAGATTCCTCTCCGTTCCAGATGAAAGGCCGCCGTCTCACGGCTTTCGCCTGTGCTGCATACCGTCATAACAGATAGTATCTGCCCATCGTCGCATCCGCATTCCAGGAACATCCGTTTTTTTTCAAATACCCTGGCTTCCATATGGTCGAAATGGGACACTCCACTGTTTGTAATCTGTCCGTTGATTCCGGTGGAAAGCTCCAGAATACCGCCTTTCTCACAGGAGAGCGACAGCTGATGGCAGAACAGCCGCCGGTTGTCCGCAGATGCGAATCTCCTGGAGGTAAGCGTGACACCACCGGCCGCCTTCATTTCACATCCGATCCGGCTCTCCAGCTCTCCGTATCTTGTATACAGTGAGCGGTCGTAATCCGTCAGACGGCAGGAATCCAGGCGCAGGTTCTCCCCATTGATACGGATTCTGAATTCGGTGACATCGGGGCAGTTTACCAGCTCCGTCACCTCATGGACACCGGCCTTATGGTACAGGCCGCCGATAAAGGTTCCCCTCGACTCATCGAGCTGCTTCGTCTCGAAGGACGCCCGGATGCCCAGAAAGCCGTTGCACTGTGCGAAAACGGCTTCTGTCTTTCTGTTATAATCCGGATTCCGTTCCGGTTCGTAAAAACGGAATCCTTTTTCCTTCTCCTCTGTTTTGTAATAGATCATAGATTTCCATTCCCATATATGACCGGTCTTCCCGTTCCGGCGGATCGGTATAAACCGGTAATCAGCTTCTGCACATAGACGGCCTGATCCGGCGTGACAAGAATATCCGCCCGGCCCATGCAGCTCTCCACAAAGTTTCTGATGCAGTCGTAATGCCAGTCCTTCGTCTCATCGAAGGGATAGACCGCGTTCACCTGCTGCCCTTCCTCATCGCCGTAGATTCCTAAGGGAAACACGCTGATTCCCCGTTTGCTGCCGTACAGGCGGACATTTCTCTCTTCCTTATCGGCGATATTGACTGCAAATGAGGTCCTTACATGTAAGGAACCGCCGTTGGTAAATCGAATGAATCCGAACAGGCCGTCCTCCACGCCGAATCTGGCGCCGTCCCAGCTTCCCATGAAGCCTGTTCCGCCCTGTTTTCCGATCAGGTCCGAGGAGGAGGCGCAGACATAGGATACTTCCGGGTAGTCCAGCAGACAGGCGGCCAGATCCAGCATGTGAGCGCCGATATCGATCAGCGGACCGCCTCCCTGCATCTCCTGGTTTGTGAAATTGCCCCATCCCGGAATCCCTCTTCGCCGAAGCCAGGTCACGTCCCCGGCGTACAGAGTTCCCATCTCACCGGCTTCGATCTTTCTCTTCAGAAAGGTGATCTTTTCCGCATGGCGGAAATGAAACCCAAACGTTAAGATCTTTCCGCACCGCCTTGCGGTATCCCGCATTTTCTCCGCTTCTTCCTCCGTGATCGCCGGCGGCTTCTCACACAGGACGTGGCAGCCGTGTTCCAGGCAGAGACACGTCATATCACAGTGAAACTTGTTCGGCACACAGATACTGACCGCGTCCGGACGGACCTCCTCAAGCATGGTCCCGGCGTCCGTGTACCAGGATGGAATAAGAAACTCATCGGCCGCCATTTTCGCCGCCTCCTGATTCACATCGCAGACCGCGCTTACCTCCACGTCCGGGAGGCTCTTATAATGATTGATATGGGAGGTCCGGGCTACCTGCCCGGACCCGATAACTGCTACCCTAAGTTTGCTCATGGCCTTCTCCCTGTATTGCAATTGCTGGTTATGTATGAAATGATTTACCTAAACTGTTTTACATAAACTGCTTCATATAAGCAATGGAATCCACATAGACCTTCAGCGGATCTTCCCCGCGGATTCTTCCCTCATTCACAACCGCTCCGTCGTATCCAATCCTCTTTAACGTCTCCATATGGCGTCTGAAATCAATACTTCCGGTACCCGGCTGGTATCTGTGATTCTCCGCGATATGGATATGGCCGATATAATCCTTATATTTTTCCAGTGTCTCGGAGATATCATCCTCCTCGATGGACATATGATAGAAGTCGCCCGTAATCTTCACCATCTCAAATTTTCCTTCGTCGATAATGGAAGCTGCGTCTTCAATCGTATTTAACATATGGTCCTGATACCGGTTTAACGGCTCTAAGTAGATGTAGATTCCGCACTCCTTCGCCGTCTCCTCAAGCTGGCTCAAAGAGTCCAGAATTGCCTTTCTGTCTCCTTCCCGGCTTCTCGGAGATACCATCGGAGGAAGGCGGTATGTAAACATGCCCCAGGCCGCAGGAACCACCACGCCGGTTCCTCCCACTTCCTTTAAATTCCGGATGATCACCTTCAAATCAGCAATGCCGTTCAGTCTCTTCTCCTCGATAAAATCGCCGATCCAACCGCGGTATCCGCCGCAGGCGCTGGAGACCGGAAGGCCGGAAGCGCAGACAGCCCGTTTGATCTCGTCCGGCTTTTCCATCAGCACCTTTCCATCGATCTCGAAGCATTCAAAGCCGATTGATTTTACAAATTTAAATTTTTCTGTCAGGTCCTGCGGAAAAAAATCCCTGTCCTGTGTACCAAGCAGCATCATTCTTCACCTCCAAATGTAACGCCCATCTTTATGCTCTTTTCCTGTTCCTTATCCATATAAGTGCAGATGCCCTCTGCTGAATCCTCAAATTTCACGACCGGATCGATGATCTCGGAGCAGTCTAAATATCCGCTCATCAGCATATCCCAGACCACGTCCTCGATTCTCTTTCTGTTCCACCTCGGATAATCCGGGTTCGGTTCGCTGCACGCTCTCGAGAAAACGATCTTGCCGTAATTATAATGAGCTTCCTGTCCCAGCCAGAGCCCCGCCGGAAATGGCTTTGCAAATGCCAGATAGGCGATAGTTCCGCCGTATGCCAGCCCCTTTAACGCGGACTGAAGGGCCTGCACGCTGCCGCTGGTCTCCAGAATCGCATCCGCACCCATCTTTCCGGTAATGCGTTTGATCTCGTATCCCACGTCACAGGCGGTCGGGTCGAAGCAGTAATCGGCACCGTACTTTCCTGCGATCTCTCTTCTCTTTTCAATGGGGTCCACCGCAATCACGATGGAGGCGCCTGACTTCTTTGCCATCTGTACCGCCAGCTGTCCGATGGCGCCCAGTCCGATTACGACCACATTGTCGCCGGAGCGGACATTGGCGTCACGAATTCCGCCCAATGCGAACTGTGCCGGATCGTAGCAGACGGCATTTTTCGCGGAAGCTTCCCTGCTCATCTTTCTCAGCTTATAGTTGTCCACGGCATTGACAATCTCTGTCTCCTTAATCGGTCCGTAGGAACACACTCTGTCGCCTACCGCATATTCCGTAACATCAGCGCCTGCCTCAATGATGGTTCCGACAAACATATTGCCGATGGGAAGATCGCCGAACTCAATTCCGCGCGGCTCTTCCGCGTCTCTATCCACAAATACCTTCCAGTCATTATCAAATTTTCCATCGATAAATGGTGTTGTGCCTCTGAAATCGGCTAACTCCGTTCCATGCTTCGGTGCGGCAAACTCCACCTTCACTCTCACTTCGTTACTCTGAATCGGTCTGTCCTCATAATCCTTTAATTCGGCTACTCTCGGCGCCGCAGCTACAAGCTTCTTCATGATGCTTCCTCCAAACTCTTCTATTATATAGACTTTTTAATTTTCTTTACTCTGTCCCGGCTATGCCGGTAATTCTGGTCGATTCCCGTTCCTTAATGGTGGACGGCAGGAAAATCTGCTCTCGGATCAGTGCCTCATGACACTGCTTCTTCTGAAGGAGGGACTGGAGCAGAGTGATGCAGTTCTCCGCCAAACCTTCAAAGTCCTGACCCAGAGACGACAGGGACGGATATGCTTCCTCGTTGACGGCCAGATCGTCTGCCGACAACACGCCCAAATCCTGGGGGATTCTGTATCCGCACTCGGCCGCGGCCCTGTAGATTCCCAGGAACCGGTTGTCTCCATTTGTGAAAATACTGTCTGCTGCCCCTTCCTGCAGCAGCTCCCTGGTTCTTTCGTACGCGGTCTTTGCGTCTTTCACGCCGTAGACGACGCGGCCTTCCGGGACTGCCTTTAAAAAGCCGCCGACACGCAGCTTCGTAGAATAGAAATTTGCGTCATTGGTCAGGTAACAAATCTTTTTAAAGCCTTTCTCTTTTAAGTATCCGCCTCCCTTTAACCCCACATCGAAGTTGTCAAGGCTGACCGCCGGGATATCCTGTTCCTCCGGCTGTCCAAGGACTACATACGGAGTTCCGGTCCGTTTCAAATACTCGATTCTCTGATCTTTTGCCATATGTTCCAGCAGTATGGCGCCGTCGGCGATACCACTGGATAGCAGGTAAAATCCATCCGTCTCATCTTCCAGAAAACCGTGGCTGTCGGATGGAGACACAATGATCTTCAAACCGATGCCGCTGGAATAGCGGAACAGATACTTAAGCATCTCGCTTCTCCATAAGTTCATATAGTCGCCGTTGTGCTTGTCCAGAAAAACAATGATGATATTGGTTCTGTTCTGTTTTAAACCTTTGGCCAGAAGGTTTACCTGGAAGCCGCACTGCTCCATCGATTTCCGCACCGCGTCCCTCGTCTTCGGACTCACCTGCTCGGGATGATTTAATACCCTGGATACCGTCTTCAAAGACACGCCGCAGTGCTCGGCAATCTGCATCATATTTGCTTTTTGAATCTCAACCACCCTCTCTCCGTTTTATTTTGTCCTGTGTCCTGTTTCATTTTGTCCTACGTTGTCATTTTAAAACAAACCATTTTCTTTGTCAATTTGCCGGGGCATTCTTTATGCATTTATTTGAATTCTCATTCGGCGATTGTGCAGATGCACAAAGGGGGCGGCGGCCTCTGAAAAAGAGAGCCGGACCCCGGCGCTTTTCTTCCAGCGCGCCCAGCTCCGGCTCTCTCTCATTTTCCTATGAAATCATCAGGCCCGCTCCCGGTCCCAGAGGCAGTCCGGCCCCCATCCACAGGATGAGCAGCAGCGACCAGCCGATCAGGAAACAGATGCAGTATGGAAGCATGGTGGATACCAGCGTCCCGATCCCGGAATTGTCATCATACTTCTTAGCAAACACCACCACCATGGCAAAGTAGGCCATCAGCGGCGTAATCAGGTTGGTAGCAGAATCCCCGATGCGGTACGCCACCTGGACCAGCTCCGGCGAGTAGCCCAGCAGCATAAACATGGGTACGAAAACCGGCGCCAGAATCGTCCATTTGGCGGAGGCGGAGCCCATGAACAGGTTGATGACCGCTGCCAGCAGAATAAAAAGCACCATCAGAACCGGCCCTCCTGCCCCGATATGGCCCAGAACGTCTGCCCCCTTCAGCGCCAGGATCGTCCCCAGCTTCGTATAATTAAAGTAACTGATAAACTGAGCCGCCGCAAATGACAGCGCAATATAACCGCCCATGGCCTCCATATTGCTTCCCAGCTGGGCGCAGACATCCTTCTCGCCTTTGTATGCGCCGGAAACACGGCCGTAAACCACGGAGGGCACGAAGAACAGCAGGGCGATCAGCACGATCAGACCCGTCATAAACGGAGAAGAGGAAATCAGACTTTTCGTCTCCGGGTTCCTGAAAAAGGAATTCTGCGGCCATGCCAGCAGGGCGATCGCCGCGGCCAGCACAAGAAAGCTTATATTGGCGAGTCGGAGTGCCTTTCTCTCCCGACCGGTCAGAGATACGGCCGACCGGTCGGATGGGGAATCGGCCGGCTGGCCGGACAATCCATCGGCCGCGCCGCCTTCGCTTCCTTCCCCGTAAGTCTGTTTTACGCCTCCAGCCAGACGCGGTTCCACGATCCGGTCCGTCACCCAGCTGCCCAGCGCCACGATCAAAAAGGTGGACACGATCATAAAATACCAGTTTGCGGACGGCTCCACAACGTAGCCGGGGGAGACCAGCTGCGCCGCCTCGGAGCTGATACCTGCCAGCATGGGATCCAGCGTTCCGATCAGCAAATTGGCTGAGAAGCCGCCGGACACACCGGCAAACGCCGCGGCGATTCCGGCGATCGGATGGCGGCCGCATGCCAGAAACACCATTGCGCCCAATGGAATCAGCACCACATACCCTACGTCCGAAGCCACATTAGACATGACACCGAGAAATACTAACATGGGCGTCACCAACTTTGCGGGCGTCACCGACACCGTCTTCTTCAGCAGTGCCGACAAGTATCCGCTGCCCTCCGCGCAGCCCACGCCCAGCATAGTCACCAGAACCACGCCCAGCGGAGCAAACTCCGTAAAATTGGTTACCATATGAGTCAGCATGTATACGAGACCGTCGCGGTCCATCAGGCTGACCACCGACACAGTCTGTGTCGTCACTTCCATTGTCGTACTGTCTATCACGTCGCCTTCCGCCGAAATCCCCGCCGCAGCCAGAATTCCCGATAAAAAGACGATAAAAAGGGCAAGCGCTGCGAACATAGTAATCGGATGAGGCAGCCGGTTGCCCACTTGCTCTACGGTATTGAGGAAACGGAAAACCAGTGATTTTCTTTCCTTTTTCCCTTCATTCTGTTTCATATAGAATAAACACCTCCTCGGTCTTTTCTATTTTTACCAGAATGAGGTATAGTTATGTATGCGTTTTACTTTACTTTTTTGTGATTGTTTTATTTCAATCCACATTATGAGCCCATATATCGCTCATAATGACATGACAGCCTTACTGTCTTTTATCTGGTTTCCAGATAAGCCTGACCTCATGTCAGTGGGGGATATATTGCCGTTAAGCTTGTTTTTGGCGATTCATCCCTCCACCTGCGGAGGTGGGGGATTCCTCGCTTATTTTGTTAAACTTATTAAATATCGTCCCCTGCGGCTTTACCGTAAACTCCATCTTCTTTTTATTCCCCGGATGAGTAAAGGCAAGCTTCCAGGCGCAGAGAGCTACGTTTCTCTGGCCGGCCACCTTCGGTCCGGCCGGATTGTATTTCAAATCACCCAAAAGCGGAGTTCCATGTCCGGAAAACTGAACGCGGATCTGATGGTGGCGTCCTGTCTTCAAATCGATTTCCACGAGGCAGAGCGGGCCCTCCTCTCCCTCCTGCTCCTCCAGGACCCGATAGCTTAATTCCGCCCTCTTCGCATCGGTTATCCCCTTATCCACAATTTTAGAAATATTATTTTTCCCGTCTTTCCACAAATAATCCACGTATGTCCCAAAGTTATCCACAGGTTTTCCACAAATAACAGCCAGATACTTTTTCTCCATCTGATGCCCGGAAACCTGCTTACTTAAAGCCCCCGCAGCTTCTTTTGTTTTTCCAAAAACAAGTATTCCACCAACCGGCTTATCCAGCCTGTGGATAACTCCCACATATGGTTCCCCTTTTTTTGGGGACAAACTGTTGATATGTTTCTTCACTTCACTGACCATGTCCGGCTCAAAGGTCCGGTTGGACTGCGACTCAATTCCCACCGGCTTTTCCACAACAATGATCTGGTCATCCTCATACAGTATATTCAGCATCCTTATTACTCCTGTTTTTTTATGTTCTCTGCTTCTGCCCAGTCCTCGCTTTCGCTCGCTTCCTGCTTCTGCCCGGTTACCATTTCTTACACGTCTCTACTCAGCCCACTCCTTCATCATCACTCCCACGGACCGGCTCATCTCCGCGCTGAAATCCGAATTCCATTTCCGCTTGCAGAATGCACGCAGCCAGCGGTCAAATTCTTCTTCTGTCTTTCCCTGGCGGTCAGATAAAACCGATGCATACTCCTCTGCTTCCATCTGACGGTATGTATTCTCAGATACCACCGCCGCTTCCGGCAGACGAACCGGCTTTTCGCGTTCCTGCTGCTGCTTTGTCGGGTAGCCGAACACTACCATGGCGGTAGGTACCACATACTTTGGCAGATGAAGCAGCTCCCTGTGCGTCTCGTACCGCTCCAAAATATCTCCAATATAACAGGATCCAATTCCCAGGGCAGAAGCCGCCACCACCGCGTTCTGGGCAGCGATCAGCGCGTCGCAGGAGGCCAGCATAAAGTCTCCCATGCCCGGCTTTCTGACTTCCTCCTCATGCTGCAAAAACAGGTCGTACCATTTCCGGTAATCGGCACAGAATACCAGCACCATCGGTGCTTTGGCAATAAACGGCTGGTTGTCACAGGTAACCGCCAGCGTGTCCTTGAGCTTCTGGTCCGTCACATCGATAATAGAGTAAAGTGTCATATTGCCTGCGCTTGGAGCCTGGATCGCCGCCTGAATTACCATCTCCTTCTTCTCCGGTTCGATGGGCCGTTCCTCATAGGCGCGAACGGATTTTCGCTCATATAATTCCTGTATAGTCTGATTCATATTGTAATTTCCTCCCTGCATAAAGTATATAAGTATATTACACTGTTTTTTAAATTATTTCAGTATAATCTTATTTTTTCGTGTACTTTATTTTCTTAAAAATTTTTGTAAATCCATTGCATTTTTCTCTCACAAGTTGTATAGTATATAAAAAGATAACATGTAGTTTTCAAAACTATATCACATAATTTTTATTAATTGACAAGGAGGAAACATTATGAAATTTAAAATCAAGGACCCCGGAAGCGCAATCACACATTTTATCGGCATGCTCATGGCACTGTTTGCCGCCACACCGCTTCTCTTAAAAGCATCGGCCGACGACAGGCTCCACCTCGCTGCCCTGTCCATATTTATCATCAGTATGATCCTGCTTTACGCGGCGAGCACCATCTATCACACACTGGATATTTCTCCAAACGTGAACAGAATTCTGAAGAAAATTGACCACATGATGATTTTTATACTGATTGCCGGAACGTATACTCCGGTCTGCTTAATCGTTCTGGGTGACCGGACCGGCTGGGGACTTTTGGCACTGGTATGGGGAATCGCGATAGCCGGTATCGTCATCAAGGCCTGCTGGATCTATTGTCCCAAATGGTTTTCCTCTGTACTCTACATCGCCATGGGCTGGGTATGCGTCCTGGCATTTACAAAGATCATCAATGCACTTCCGCGAGCTGCATTTGGCTGGCTTCTGGCCGGTGGTATCATCTACACAGTGGGCGGTATCATCTATGCGCTGAAGCTGCCGATCTTCAACTCGAAGCATAAGTATTTCGGCTCTCATGAGATTTTCCACTTATTCGTCATGGGCGGCAGTCTCTGCCACTACATTATGATGTATCAGTTTGTAGCATAAGAAAACAAAGAGTCCGGTCCGCTGGACTCACGCGCCGGAGCGCGGCTGCTTCAGCAACCATATTTCCATGGCGCGAAATGTGCATCCTGCCCGGAAGGCTTTTTATGTAATAAGGGCACTTTCCTAATACAAAAAACCGCAGTTCTTTTCCAATAATCCGAAGAGAACTGCGGTTTTTATTTGTCCAGATACCTCCGCCGGTTTACCATTCATCACACAGCGCAGTACCCGTACTACAGCGGACTGCCAGCCACCAGCTCCAGCTTGTCCTTCCTGGATAGCTTTTTTATGGCGGCCTCACGCCTCATGGCCTCCTCCTTCGTCTCAAAGATCTCATAATACGCCAGAGACACCGGCCTGCGCGCCTTGGTGTACTTGGCGCCCTTCCCGTCGTTGTGCGCCTTTAAGCGCTTGTCCAGCTGGTTTGTCCAGCCGCAGTACAGCGTATCGTCTGCACATTTCAACAAATATGTATAATTCATCTTCCGTTGCTCCTGTTTCTGAAATTTCACATTCCCAATCACTCACACCTTTGCCGCATCTAACCGCTCGGACGACGTCCTGCACCTGCCGCCCTGATCCATGTTATGTAAACGGTAATCACGTCTTGCAATCACGTCACTACCGCCCAGGAATGTTCCCCTGTCATCTATTTCAAGCACCAGCTGGATGCGTTATGGCGCCGTCTGGGGTACTGCATAGCTATAATATATTATATAACAGAAGGGGCGGATGTGTGAACACAAAATTTCCAAATCCACTGGAATTATCGTAGCAGTGGACGACAGGGCTGTGAACTGCAGCAAATTATCTGTTTACACCGTGAATGTCTCCGCCCAGCCTGCGCATATTAATCCTGTAGCCAGTCACGAAGCTTCGTTTTGGCATGCTTTCGACAAAGCGGCCGTTTTCTGCCATGGACAATAAAAATGATGAAACAGGCGCCTCCTGTCCCTGTAAATGGGTAAAATGCCCCCGCCACGGCGACTGCGGCGCCTGCAGAGAGCATCACGAGAAAGAGAAGAAGTTCCCGCCTTTCTGCGAGAAAAATCCGCGCAGGAAAAAAGGCGCTGCAAAGTCCTCCAAAAAGGATTAGTACTGCATTTTATTCACAGTTAATTGCGCAATGCAGTACGTATTTAGGTCCGGCGGTACTAGCAGCGCCTCATACCAGCAAAAAGGAGATTCTGCCGCATACGCCGCACCATCTCCTTTTTGATCTTTCTCACAGCAGCCCAGGGCTTTAGCGTGTTTGAAAATCCAAGCCCGTCAGCTGTGCCCCACACTTATAAACGTTCCATCGTTCTATGACATTTCTTTCACCAGCAGCAGACGGTCTCCCGGCTTAATCAGACTGTCGGTCAGCCCATTGGTCGTCATGATCGTTTCCACCGTTGTATGGAATTTTTTTGCAATTTTCCACAGAGAATCTCCAGGCTGGACAATATAGCCCACAATTCCCGGCATCTGCTGCAGTTTTTTTAAGTCCATCGGGGCTTCCGATACATTTTTGATCACCTGCTCGCATACCGGCTGAAGGGCCAGCAAATCCAGCGCGATCGTGGCCTTCACCTCCACCGTGCCGCCGCCCATCATCACTGCACTCATCTGCTCCAGTCCCGGAACCAGCTGGCAGATGGTCTTCTCGTTGATCCCCGGCGCCTCGATTAAGTAATGGAACGGAATCACCTCCACAGAGGACTGAATCGGCTGGCTGTCGTCCGCAGTCAGATAGAGCAGACTTACCTCCAGCACGCCCTCCACGTGAAGTCCATCCTCCTTGACCTCCGTCTCGTCAATCTTCACCACGCCCTCGCTGTGGCAGATCTGAAGGATACGGTCCGCGTGATCCATGTTTAACTTCTCAGCAATCTTACATTTGCTCATATTCTTGGTGAGCACCTTGTCAAAGCATGCGTCTCCCGTCTCAAGAGACAGCTCCCGGTTTGTGGAGTAGAGATCGCTTAACAGTTCCATGCTCTCTTCCCGATAGAGCTTCATATCCAGCTCCAGGACGGCATCCACGTCGAGCTCCCGCATTTCCCCGTCATAATCGGGCTTCGCTTCAATTTCCCGGTGAATCAGATGAACCGACACAGAGGGCACCATCTCCTCGGAAGCCTCGGATAGATCCAGCTCTCCGGTAAATGGAATACTCTCTTCCAGCCACTGAACCGGTGCGTCTTCCCCTTCTCCCTGGTAAATGACGAAGACCATCAGCTCCCCGTCCAGCACCATTTTGCCGTCTAACGGCCTGGTGGTAATGCCGCGGAGCTTCATCTCGCTCCACAGAATGTGATCAATGTTCGGCTTATTTCCGGACAGCTGTAAATTCTCCTTGATCCGGTATGTATCCTTGCGGCGCACCGCGATCGCAGCCACATCCACATTGCGGCGCAGAACCTCCACCTGAGGCGTTCCATTTAAATCGCTGGCGCCTCCCATCATGGCCGGCGCTCCTGCGCCAGACATACCGGTGTCCAATTCTACGGCAGCCTCCACGTCATAGAGAGTCTCCACCTTTACTTCCAGCGTGACGATAGCCTTGATGCTTAGCTTTCTGGAATTGATCATGCCGGCATTTAAATCTTCCAGATCCCAACCCAGCTGGACATAGTCCTTCTCTTCCAGCCCCGGAACATTGATGGGTTCCTCAAAGGAAATGGAACCGCCCAGAGCCTGCAGTCCTCCCTCTGACTTCCTGTATAAGACATTAAAATCCATTTTCCCGCGCACCAGGACCCGTTCTCCCTGGTTTTTCACGGATTCGATGACGATTTCACCGGAATCGAGAATGACCTGATCCACATCGTCCATAGTATCCGGAACGATAAAATCATCGTCGAGGGTTATCTGTGACGTGGCGTTTCCTTTCCAACGGTTCATATGTATGTTTTTCTTCACCAGCTCCAACATAAAAAAGCACCTGCCTTACCTTCTATATTCCTTTAAGAAAGTTTATGCAGGTGCATGTTCCAATATTACGTTAATATTCATCCAGAAAATGATGGCGCTCCCCATTCTTCACATATCCGATGCAGGCGTCCAGGTTGACGTTGGTTACGCTCTTGAAAATGTTGTTTTCAATGTTGGGATTGATCTTTCGGAATTCCTCGATCAGTTCCTTCATCTCCTGACGCTTCGAGGAGTGAACGATATCGCCGCCGGCCATCCCGTCTGACGCGGCACTTTCGGCTCTCATGGCCCGTTCCTTTGCGATGGCCTCCGTGAACCGGCAGGCACACTGCAGAAAATGCAGGCCGTTCTCTTCCTTCCAGTCGATAATTGCCCGCTCCTTCACAAAATACAGCGGTCTCAGAAGCTCCATCCCTTCAAAATTCGTGCTGTGAAGCTTCGGCATCATGGTATTGACCTGCCCGCCGTACAGCATGCTCATAAGCACCGTCTCGATCACATCGTCAAAATGATGCCCCAGTGCGATCTTATTGCATCCCAGCTCCTTCGCATGGGCGTAGAGGAATCCGCGCCGCATACGCGCACAGAGGTAGCAGGGGGATTCATCCACATCTACCACCACGTCGAAGATATCGGAATCGAATATCTCGATGGGAATCTCCATCAGGGCTGCATTTTCCTCGATCAGCTTCCGGTTCGCCGGATGGTATCCCGGATCCATCACCAGAAAATGAAGCCCGAATTTCATCTTACCATGGCGGAGAATCTCCTGCATGCACTTTGCCAGCAGCATGGAGTCCTTGCCGCCGGAAATACAGACAGCAATGTTGTCTCCCTCCTCGATCATCTTATATTCATTCAGCGCATCCACAAAGGGGCGCCATATTTCCTTGCGGTAATTCTTGATAATGCTGCGTTCGATCTGCTGGCAGCGTGTCTTTGGTTCCTTCATCTGATCGGCCTGCTCCTGTCTGCTTTTCTGTATTTCTGCATTTCTGCTTTTCTGCATTTCTGCTTTTCTGCTTTTCTGCTTTTCTGCTTTTCTTCTTTTCTCTATTCTGCGTTCTCTTTTTCCCTGACACTCGCCAGTTCTTCCTGAAGGGACGCGATCGTCTCCTCCATCTGCCGGATCCGCTCTTCCATCTTGCAGTAGTGATCCATGGTCACAAGATTCTTTTCCTTTTTGGGAATCGGCACGCCGTCGATCTTGACAGCCCGGGCCGGTACGCCCACTGCCGTCACATTATCCTGAAGCGGCTTTAACAATACGGCGTTTGCCGCGATGGTACAGTTATCCCCCACCTCGAAGGACCCTAATATCTTGGCTCCTGCCCCTACGGTCACGTTGCTTCCCAGGGTCGGGTGGCGTTTCCCCTTGTTTAAGCCGACGCCGCCTAACGTAACGCCCTGGTATATCGTACAATTATCCCCGACTACCGTTGTCTCGCCGATCACTACGCCGCAGCCATGGTCAATTAAGATCCCGTGGCCCAGCTGCGCCCCGGGATGAATCTCTATCAGTGTGAAAAACCGGGCGATCTGTGAAATCAGCCTGGCGGCAAAAAACATCTTATGCTTATAAAACCAGTGTGCAAACCGGTGCCAGATCAGCGCGTGGACGCCCTGATAAAGAAGAAGCACCTCTAAGGCGTTCCTCGCCGCCGGGTCACGTTCCTGAACAGCTTTTACATCAAGCCATATATCCTTTAATATCATACGATCCGTCCCCTTTTCTTTCCATTTTCCTTCCATTTAATTCCTAGTGAAACAGTATACCATAGTATATCATATGATGTGGAAAGAAAAAAGGACAATTTCCAGAAATTTAAAGTTCCTCTTCCCAGTCAACATCAAGTACTGCAAACATTCTCTCCTGCACTAAGGCTGATGTGCCAGGCCAGCCTGTCTAACGTTTTTTTCTTCTGCAATTCTATATCTTTTAAGATAGTAAAAAGGCGTCAAACAGTCATTTGACTGTTTGGCGCCTCCTCTTCTCAGACATGCCGCATTTCCTCCTGCCTGGCTACTGGAACACCACCGGCAGCTCGGAAAGCTCCGTCTTGATGACGATAAAGGGGAATGAGGGTTCCGTCCCCCCGCTTTCACCTTTTTCCGGTCCCAGCAGATCCGTATCCAGTACGATGGAGTTCTCCGTCAGATACAGCTCATTCACAGTGATGCTGTAGCCGCCGGTGTCCTGTTTTCCGTATCCAACCACTATGTATAAGTTCTGGTCGTCGCTGTAGGTCAGCTTGAACGGCGTCTTCTGCTTTTCGGCAATGATCTGCTTTAGCTCCTGTGGAATATCTGCTTCCGCTGTCACGGAAAATTCCAGGTCCCGTACTTTGTTTCCGTCATCCTTGCTCATGCTGCACCCGCTCAGTGTCCGTACAACCAGAACCCACATGCAAAGGCACATGAACAGCATCCATTTTCTGTTCAATAAACTCTTCATAGCACTCTCCCCGTTTATGTTGATTATTACTATCTTATTCGTCCATGCCGGGGAATATGCGGATTTTTCAAAATCCGGCTGCAAAAGGTGATCCCTTCCGTTTTTTCTAAAATTTTCATCGGAAAACCTGTTTATCTTCCGGACCAGTGGAAATACTCATAAACAGAACGACAGGAGACGGACAACCGCCAAGGGCCAGGACCGTTTCCGCAAATTATTGACATAGATGTATTAACAGGAGGAGACCATGATGAATCATTTATCAGATAAATATAAAGAAAAACTTGTGCTGCGCGGTGACTTATACTATGCCGACTTATCACCGGTAATCGGTTCCGAGCAGGGCGGACTGCGCCCCGTACTGATCGTACAGAATAACACGGGAAACCGTCACAGCCCCACCGTGATCGTCGCGGCCATTACCAGCAGGACAACCAAGGCCAAGCTTCCCACCCACGTACCGGTCACCAGAGAGGAAAGCGGTTTAAAATGCGATTCCACCATCCTTCTCGAACAGGTAAGAACCATCGACCGCTGCCGCTTAAAAGAGTACATAGGACAGCTCTCACCCGGACAGATGGAACTGGCGGACACCGCACTTCTCACCAGCTTCGGGCTAAAAAAAGAGACCGCTGTCCGGGACCGTACTCCTGTGACGGTCCGGACAGCGGTCCCCTCCCGCATGTATTCCATGCAGTCATCATAACTTACCGGTCTGAATCTTTGCTGCACATGGCCAGCCTGTGCTGGTATTTCTCTTTCGTAGCCAGGCCTCCCCGGATGTGACGCTCGGATTTGTTGATGTCGAGAATCACTCTAGCCCGGGCTGCCAGGGAAGGATTGATGTGCTCTAAACGGTCTGTTACATCCTTATGTACCGTAGATTTGGAGATACCAAATTTCTTCGCCGTCTGCCTTACCGTAGCATGATAGTCTATGATGTAGTTGGCTATGGCAACTGCACGCTCTTCAATATATTCCTTCAAGAAAATCCCCCTGCTTAGGACGTTTTTACAATCTTATGCGGGGGGAATATTGAATATGCCATGCCGTCTTTCTTAATTCAGAATTAAGCATCCAAACTGCGTTTTCCCCACGCTGTATTTGACATTCCCCCCACTTGCAGTTAGACTGTAACAGAGACACTTCTTTATAAAATTACTTATAAATGAAAACTTACTGCACACGTTCACACGTTTTGAGAGGAGGCCGCATGATGGCTGAACCATATAACATTTTTATCGAGGGAATACCAGGCAGCGGCAAATCGACCCTGTTAGACACCCTGTCCCGGCACTTTACAGACTACCGTGTATATCGGGAGGGCGACATCTCCCCTGTCGAGCTGGCCTGGTGCGCTTATATGAGCGAAGATGCATACCGGCAGTCCCTCCTCGATCTGGCGGATATGCGCGGCGAGGTGGAACGGAATACCATAAAAGAAGGGGTTCAATACATCGTTCCCTATACGAAAATAAAAACCGGCAATTTCCACTTTTACGAATACATGGAGAAATTCGAAATCTATGGCGGGAGAAAGGATCCTTCCGAATTCCGGGAAATCATCCTGCGGAGATTCCGGGATTTCCACTCAAACGGCAATGTATTTGAATGTTCGTTTTTCCAGAATATCATCGAGGAACTCATGCTGTATGCAATGTTCAGCGATCAGCAGATTATAGATTTTTACCGGGAGCTGGCGGCGCTGCTGGATTTATCCGCGTTTAAGCTGATCCGTCTCGTTTCGCCGGACATCAGGCAGTGTATCCAGACCATCAAAGAAGAGCGGGTCAATCCGGAAGGCGAAGAAGTCTGGTATCTCATGATGATCGATTATTTAAGCCGTTCCCCCTATGGAGCAGCGCATCAGATTCAGGGCTTTGAAGGCATGGTCAGCCATTTTAAACGCAGAATCGCGCTGGAAAGCGAAGTTATGAAGCTTCTGCCTGCCGGGTGCTGCTTTGATATCGAAAGCAAGCACTATGATACGGCGGATTTGCTGCGCATTTTCTGATCCGGGTCTGCTGGAGCTGCTTCATCAGCACTCTGTTACGGAAATTGAAATCATTGGAACAGATGGCTGCTGCTGTGTGGCCTCCAGTGCCGTAGATGCCTGTAAATCAGGCTTTCACGTAACTCTCCCCTGCGAATTCATCGGCGTACGAAATATGGCAAAGTTTAAAGAAAGAAAAAAGAAACTGGCGGAAGATGGAATTACCATTCTCTAATGAAACAGGTGGAAAGGAGCAGTGCTCCCTTCCACCTGTTTTCTTTTCACGAACAATCCACTCTGTAAAATACTCTATTCTTCCGTCAGAACAAACGGATACTCATAGTCTTTGATATATTCCAGAAGGCCCAGGTCCCGTTCTGCCACTCTGGAAACCACATTGACCCGTTCATCGGCGTCAAGTTCCGTAAGCACGATCTGCATCTCCCCCATATATCTGCCGTAGCCCGTGTTGTCGATAGTGATGGTGCCTCTCGGCCGTGCTCCCGTCCGCCCCGGCTCAAACTGCCTGCGGTTCACTCTCCTGTATTCATTGGAACGAAGGACATCGGCCGCCACGTCCACGCGGTTATGGTGGATCATGTTCAGAATGCTCTTCTCTTCCGTGTTCTCTGTGCACAGTCTGATGATCCCGCTGCCAAACAGTTCTTCCAGCTTACCAAAGGTATCCGGCTGCAGGTCAAAATCTCCCAGAATCACCTTTTCTATTCCATAGAGATGCTTCATTTCCAAGTATGCCTGCAGCGGCGGCATGGTGCGGTGAGCCTCCAGTGTCGGCAGGCCCTCGAAGATCGTCCCTCTCATCTCCTTGTCCCCGGCGATGAATACGGCGGTCTCGATTCCCCTTGAGAACAGCCACTCATTTTTCCGGACAAAATAGCGGATATCCAGTCCGGTGTTCTTTCTCGGATAATAGTTGTACCACGCCTCAAAATCCCCGCGGTATCCGGCGTCTTTCAGTTCCCCGATCTGCTCGTCGTCGATCGTACTGGCATTGAGCACGATCTTAAAGGCCTCCGAAAGCCGGACGATCTCCTGTGCCGTCATCCCATTATCGATCCGCAGGCCGGTGACTCCTGCCCGCTTTAACTCGTCCGCCGAAAAGTTCCGGAAGGTCCTGGGGGAGACGTCCACCACAAACTCCTGCATGTGCTCCCGTATGTATGCCCCGGCCTGAAACAGGTTTTCCTTCACGGTCTCTGCATTTTCTTCCGGAATCTGCACGGAGGCAAAGACCACATCCGCATTTAAGCGTTTCATCTTCTCTAAATATCCGGTTAATTCCGACGGAGTCTTTTCCGTCAGTGAAATCGTAACTCCAAACATGTCTTTTCTCTCCGTTTCCCGCTTCCTATGCCATCTCGAGATCTTCTAAGTCCGTCACTTCCCGCTGGGCCTGCGCCGGCACACCAAAGAGGTACGTCGCCGCAAATCCCACCGCGTAGGAAATCAGCAGTCCGCCCACATAAATCATCCATTTATGGTCTGCAATCAACGGGATCATCAGGATTCCGGTTGCTCCGATGGAGGTAGCGCCCACATTGCCAAACGATCCGATAAACGCGCCGCCGAATCCCGCGCCGATGCACGCCGTGATAAACGGCTTTCCAAGAGGAAGCGTAACACCGTAGATTAACGGTTCTCCGATTCCCAGAATACCTGCCGGAAGTCCGCCCTTGATGATGTCTGTCAGCGGCTTATTTTTTCTGCATTTAAACCACAGGGCAAACGCTGCGCCGACCTGTCCGGCGCCGGCCATGGTCAGAATCGGAAGCAGTATGGTCATTCCGGTCTGATTGATCAGTTCCACATGAATCGGTGTCATAAAATGGTGCAGCCCCAGCATAACCAGCGGCAGCCAGACCGCAGCCAGTATAAATCCGGCGAATGCTCCGCCGATTGCCAGCAGCTTCGTTACTACGAACAGGATTCCGTCTGATACCCAGCCTGCAAACGGCATGATGAAGAAAATCATTATGAGGGCCGAGATAAATAACGATAAAAATGAAGTTGCAATTAAATCAATGGATTTCGGCATGATGTCGCTCAGCTTCCGGTGAATGACCGACAGAATCCATACTGCAAGGATCACGCCGATCACACCGCCCTGTCCGGGCCGCAGTGCCTCACCGGTAAAAATATTGAGGATCGGCGCGTCCGCGCTCATTCCGGTCAGCAGAGCCACTGCGCCCAGGGCGCCGCCAAGTCCCATGTCCGTCTTGAATTCCCGGGCCGCGTTGATTCCCACGTAGATCACCAGATAGGACAGAACACCGGCTTTAATCACCCTTAATACGGTCACCCACTGGTTGAAATCCGCGCTGAGCATTCCCTCGCTGATCATGGTTCCCACGATGGACTGAAGTCCCGCCATCAGTCCGGTGGCAATGAATGCAGGCGCCAGTGGAATAAAGATATTGGAGATGGTCTTAAGAAGCAGCTTTCCCTTGGAAACCTTCTGTTTTTCCTTTATCACGGCCTTATTGTGGGCCGCAATCTCCTTCGCCCGGTCCTTGTTGGACACTGCCCCTGACGGAGAAAGGATTTTGTTGATCTCCTCCGTAATCTTTGCGGCGGCTCCAGGTCCCACGATGATCTGGAACTGTGCGTCGATATTGACTCCCAGCACGCCCTTTAACCCCTTGATCCGGTCAACCTCCGCTTTATCTGCATCCGCCAGCTCCAGCCTTACCCTGGTCATACAATTGTTCGCCGCGATAATGTTCTCAGCGCCTCCTGAATACTGGATAATCGACTGCGCTAACCCCCCGTACTCTTTCATAGTAATTCTCCTTTCGTCCTCTGTCCTCTAATGACTGATTTCCTGATTTACAAGCTGCAGCGCCTTGCCTGCCCGGCCTCCGGCCGCTTCCAGCAGAGCCTTCGCCTCCTCGCGGGAGACTGAAGCCTTAATCATCACGATGGCTGTCTTGGCATCGTGGTGTGCGGCCTCAAGCATTTGAACCGCCGTCTCCTCACTGCATTCCGCCGCTTTCATGACGATGTTGACCGTCCTCTTCTCCAGCTTGAAGTTGGTTGATTTCATGTCCACCATGAAGTTTTTATACGTCTTTCCGTTCTGGATCATGCTGACCGATGAAATCATGTTTAATACCATCTTTTCCGCGGTTCCCGCCTTCAGCCTCGTCGATCCCGCAATAATCTCCGGTCCCGTCTTCAGCTCCACTGCGATGTCCACGCATTTGGAGATTTCAGCATTTCCATTGCAGGAGACGGCGCCTGTACAGCATCCGATGCTCTTCGCATACCGGACCGCCCCGATCGCATAGGGGGTTCTGCCGCTGGCCGTAAGCCCGATCACCAGGTCCCCGGAGCTTAATCGGATATTTTTCAAATCCGCCTCTCCGCCCTCCAGATCGTCCTCCGCGCCCTCTTTTGCCCGGATAAAGGCATTTTCACCGCCCGCTATGACGCCTACTACCGTGTCATAGGAGACTCCGAATGTGGGCGGGCATTCGACCGCGTCCAATATTCCCAGTCTTCCGCTGGTTCCGGCTCCGGCGTAGATAATTCGCCCCGATGATGCCAGCGTCTTCGCCGCCTGTGCTACCAGTCTTTCGATCGAATCCAGAGACGCCTTCACCGCGTTGACCACTCCGGCGTCTTCCATATTCATAACCTCCAGGATCTCTCTCACCGACATGTCGTCCAAATCCATGGTTCTTTTATTTCTCTGTTCCGTCATTAATTCTTCTAAATTCATTCCATTTCAATCTCCATTTTCCGGCTCCGGCACCATCAGGAACGCACTTTTTTCATCTGCGTTTTCTCGATTCTCTCAATGTTATTTTCATAATCCAGTTTGATGTATGCAGAATACAGGATATCGATCACATGCAGCTGCGCCAATCTGGAAGTCATCGCTGCGCTGCGGACGAGATATTCTGAGGAGGCCACCCACAGTTTATAGTCCGCCATTACAGACAGATCCGACTCCGCAAATCTTGTGATCGCGATGACCGGCACCTTATGTTTCTTTAAAATAGCAGCAATATCAAGCATCTCTCTCGTCAGACCGGAATAGCTGATGATGATTCCGACTTCCTCACTGTTCATGTTTTTGGCGATTACAAGCTGCGATTCGAAATCTTCCTCGCAGCAGCTCATCTTATTCACCCGCATGAATTTACTGTGGGCGTCCTTTGCCACCAGCAGAGAGCTGCCGACTCCGAATAATGAAATCCGGCGCGACCGGTCAATCAGCTTTGCACACTTCTGCACGGTCTCCAAATCCACCAGTTCCCTGGTTTTCTCCAGCGCGGCCATGCTCCGGTATACAATCTTATCAATCACATCCTCCAGCCCGTCATTCTCCTCGATATCCCGGTCGTAGTTGATCTCCGGCGCTTTCCGGTTGGCAAGTTCATACGTAAGGGACCGCGTGAAATCCTTGTAACCATCGAAGCCAAGCTTTTTACAGAGGCGTATAATGGTGGACGCCGACGAGTAGGTGTCTCTCGCAAGCTGATGGATGGTGGACACCGAAGCCTGGTCCGCGTGATCCCTGATGTACTCAATGACGTTGGTCTCGGCCTCTGTCGCGTCCTTCGCGTACTCATTTAATCTGACTAATACGTTCTTCATATTGCTCCTTTTCCTGCATTATACATCATGCAATTTTATTGTCAATTATTTCGCTTTTTGTTGAAACTTTATTTCATTCGTTGGAATATTTTACCACATTTTGACGAAATACGTGACATATTTTTTGCATTTTCAGCAGAATTGCACTGTGTTTTTCTTTCTGTATAAAAGAACAGAGACCGCGAAGCCATAATTTCTGGTTTCACGGTCCCTGCCGCATTACAAATCCATATTCTATTTCCCTTACTCTGCGAAACGAGGAAAACGCAGGGTTCCCCGCGGACTGCCCTGCGCGTCTACTCTCCCGCAGATTATTATTTCAGAACAAACAACCGGAAAAGTGAAATAGAAAGATACCTGGAACGGCCCCGACTGTCCCCTTCCGAAATGTCTCACAGTTACATTATATATTTACCAGCTTCGAAGCGGCTCCGTTTGTAACCATATTCTCAATTTACAGGAATCCTTCCTGCAATACAATAGGGTGTGTAGAATTTTGTCGAATCTTTGCGAATTTTGTCGAATGTGTTTTCCCGCTCACTCTGCACGAAAAGAAATGTGATCCGTTCTCCCGCTGCGGCGCTTTTCATCCGACTCAATCCAGTCATCCAGGGTGAGCGGTATATAATCCGAAAACATACAGAAGCAGTTGATCATCTGACACGGAACGGAAAGCGGCGGGCCGCCGTGGCAGTCCGGCCGTTGGGCGCGCCTGGTCTCATCCTGATACCGGTTCACCAGCGCTTCGTCAAAGGTATCATGCACGTGGCCGTACAGCATATAGGCCCTGGGCCGCCCCTCCTCGTCCTTCCGGTACTGGCCGTTGTAACAGATCATGGGGTAATGGCTTAAGATCACCTTTCTCTTATTATCCCGGAGTTCCGCATAAGGCTTCACCCACTCCAGGCGGCTTCTGTCAAACTGTCTGTCCGCCAGATACGAATCGTGATTCCCTTCAATCAGGCAGATCCGGCCTCTCAGCTGACGCAGAATCCCGTTGGTTTCCTCGCCGGTACCGAGGGACAGATCTCCCAGCACGACCACCTCATCCTTGTCCCGTATCCTGCTGTTCCACTGGTGAATCATATGGGCGTTCATCTCAGCAGCATTTAAAAATCCCCGGTGATCCATCTGGTAATTTAAGTTTTCATGGTAAAAATGCAGATCGGATATATAATACCGCATAACTACGCCCTCCTTCCTGTTCCTGCTTATTTAAGTAAATTATACCCGATCCGCTGCCATTTCACAACCCGCACATAATAGAAAGGAGATGGCCCGGCTGCGTTTCTCAACGCATCCGGACCATCTCCTCAAACTGCCGTGCTTTCTCCAGGAAGTCTTCCCGGCGCAGTTTTCCCCCGGCCATCAGCCAGGTATAGTCATAGTAATTAGGCAGAATCTCCAGTCCCATCATTTCCTTGGCAAACGCGTGGGCCGCGATCTCGCTGCACCGCAGGATTCCCGCCTGCCGCCTGCGCCCGAAGAGCTTTACAAGCTGCACCGGTTCCAAATAGTCGGAGACAAATCCATGGCTGTAGTAAGGCTGTGTTCTGTCATCCTTTATCTCACCGCTGTGATACTCCAGATAATGGAAGTATTCATGGGCCAGATGGACGGCCAGCGCCACCTCTTCTCCGATCACATAATCGCAGCTGTGCTTCGCCAGCTCCGCGATGGACTGCTTATACATCAGGACCTTTGCGCTTCCGTCCTTCCCATATTCACTCTGGGCCCGGAAGGAGACGCCGTAGTTTTCCCCGCTGGCCTCCTGATAAATGATCTCGATTCCCGCTTCCTCATACAGCGCGAAGATGCCGCCCGCCCCCTTTACTTTTTCGGCGGCTTCCCGCCCAAGGCGCAGAGGTTCTTCCACGTAATAGCGGTACTTATCTTCCGGTATCCTTTTAAACAGCAGGTCGTTGCTGAGTTCAAACATACCCAGGACTTCATCCGATATCATTTCCGAGCCCCCCTTCTTTACTATTTATATGCGACTGCAATCAGCTCTTCGCCGTCCTCCAGCCCTTCAATTTCCACATCCAGGATGGAATTTAACTGTTCTGCGCTCTGCATTCCCGTCAAATCCAGCATCTTCTCCCGATAGAAGATGAATACCTTTGGGATGGTGGCGTTGGCGTCGGAGAAGGTGGTATTGGCATCCAGAAATTCCGCGAACACGTCACCCTTTCTGGCCTTGGCAAATTTTAAGTAAGCCGCCTTTTCCTTCTTAAGCCTTACCACGCCCTCCCGGTCGATGACACAGAGGCGGCGGCTCTTCTGGCTGAATACGCCGAGGAATTTCTTCTTTAACACAGACTCATAGACGTTCCAGCGGCCCGATGAGGCCACACAGTTGGTGTCTTCCGGCGGCGTTCCCAGCGCTTCCGCCGAGATCTCCCTAAGCTGCTCCGGCTTTAGATCCGCGGCCGCCAGGTCCTTCTGCCGCAGCTCCGTGGCGCCTGTCGCTATGGCCCGCAGAATATTCTTCTGCGCGTCCACCTCGATGGTCACATCCACGGTTGCCTCATTGGCGCCGGATTTCACGATCTTCTCAATGATATCGCGGCGCATTTTCTTGATATCGTCATCTGTGGGATTGGCGATGGTTCTCTCCATCTGTTCCCGGACCATGGCCAGCGCCACGCCGATGGTTGAGATATATGGTGCGTTCTTTGCTATTTTCCACTTTACATTCATGCGTTCTGCCAGAGAATGGACGATTACCGCGCCGGAGCCGCCGCCGCCCACCAGGGTTACAAACCGGGTATCCAGCTCATACTCATCGATCAGCTCTTCCACGACCGCCGCCAGCTTATCCATGGCAAGATCCATGGTCTGTCTGGCCGCCTCTTCTCCGGTGCATCCTAGATACGTTCCCAGCGCGTCCCAGGCGGCTTTCGTCGTCTGTGCACTGCCGCTCGCGTAGTCGCCCTCCGGAATGCAGCCCAGCAGGTTGGCAGCTCCGGCCAGCGTCAGGGAATACTCCCTTCCGGCCGGGTTCTTCACCAGCACATACTCCTTCGGATCGTCCTTTCTGGGGCTGACAAACAGCACCTCCGATCCGTCCAGTTCGCCGTCCTTCTGAAAACATTCATACTCTTTCCCGGCGATATGAGCCGAACGTGGGCCGATATCCGCTATTTTTCCGCCGTTTACGCGCACCATGGAGCCGCCCGCCACGCCCAGTGTCCGGACGTCAAGCGACTGCAGATACGTCTTATGGCCGCCCACCTGGGCGTATTTGATCATGACTTTTCCATTCTTAATTACCGAGATATCCACGCTGGTTCCGCCTGCCTCGAAAAAGATTCCGTCTGAAATCTTTTCATACATCAGCGCTCCCGCCACGCCGGCCGCCAGACCGGAAAGCATGGTGAGAATCGGACGTTTCCGCACCTCATTGATGCTCATGACACCGCCGTCGCAGCGCATAATCATCAGTCCGGACTGAATCTTCGTATCCACTACGGCCCGCTCCGTCATGTTGGCGGTCTCCATCATCTTCGGAATCAGGGATGCGTTGACCACAGCCGTCCTGGTCCTCATCTTCAGACCGTAGAGCTGGGATATCTCATGGCCGCCGGTACAGTAAAGGCCCTGATTTTCGGCATTTTCCTGTACCCGCAGTTCATTTTCAGGATTATCCACGCTGTAAGCCTCGGAAGCGACTATGACCTCCGCGCCCGCGCCGCGCACCTCGTCGATGGCGGCCTGAATGGTTGAATCGTTCACTGATTTAGAGTCGATAAACGTATGGCTCGTCTTTAAGAATTTACCCGGAGCCAGTTCGATGTCACCTACATTTGTCTCATTCCTGGCGCCTCTTGAGTCCATGCCGGTTCCCATGCCGATGATGCCAACATTTGCTACGTCTCCCTCCAGCAGCGCGTTGGTGGCCTGTGTCGTGCCATGGGCGATGAAAACCACATCCTCCGGTGCAATTCCAAGCTCCTCCATCAGCTGGCTGATGAGCGCCACTACGCCTGCCGCCACGCCTTCCTCATGGGTGGTCGGAATCTTCTTCTTCGCAATCACTTCATACGTACTGCTGTCAATGACGACCGCGTCCGTGAAGGTTCCTCCCACATCAATTCCTATCCTTACTTTCTTACTCATAATTGTCAAACTCTCCTCTTCCTCAAAAGCACGCCTGCACGGTACGGGCATTATAATACGATAAAGCTTGCAACGATCAGGCCCGCAAGTGTGGAAACTGCGATCCAAAGAATCGTCTTCTTTAAATAATCATTGACATCCGTCTTCGTAAAATCAGAGATCCATACGTTGTGTGAATTGGTCGGATCACAGACAGCCTGAACGTTGGAGTCCAGTCTCAGTGCAACCATGGCTGCAACCGGGTTCATGCCGCAGGAAGCCAGCAGAGCCACGATACCAGAGCCGAGTCCCCATACGTTTAACGGTCCGCGGTAGATAGCTAACGGGGACAGAAGGCCGAATACCAGTACAAACATAATCGCACTTGACGGGATAATTGCTTTGATTACCGGCTCTAAGACAGCGGCGACCTCAGGAGCCATAACTGCTTTTAAAACCATACCGATACCAATCATCAGGCCGCAGGCGCCTGCCGTCTCCTGGATTCCTTCTACGAAGGAGCTGGATACGACGTGAACGGCATTTTTCGGTGTTGCAAGAATCAGAGTTGCCACGATGCCGATTAAAATAGCGGCTACTAATGGAAGCTTAAATGCGAATACGAGCACAACAGGGATCAGCGGGGAAATCAGTGCGATCGAGCGGACATTTTTATCACCGCCCATATCGGAAGCCGGCATTGCCCATGCCTTTCTCTTCTTGCCGCCGGATTTCACCATCACGTATACCATGATGACGGCTACTACGATCAGCGGAGCTGCGCAGAGGAAGGAATACTGTGTAACGGTCTCCAGCGGAAGTCCCAAAGTATCGATGTAAACACCCAGCGTTCCGACGGAAAATGTAACGCCGACGCCGTTGCCCAGCAGCAGGATCGTTCCTGCAACCAGTGGGCTTAAGCCAGCGCTGATCATGATCGGAACAATGATGGTTCCAACCAGAATGAACATACCCAGACCGTTGGAAGCCGCGAAAATAACAGAAGTTACGATTAAAAATGCATATGCGATCGGAAGCGGTTTGTCTCCCGCCATCTCGGCTGCCTTCCTGATAATGGTATTGGTAATGCCCACACGGCTCAGTACCTTTCCGAAAAAACCGCCAAAGAACAGTCCGGCAATCGCCGTACTCATACGCATGGCGCCTGCTTCCAGAACGTCCTTTGCAATGCTGAACTCACCGCCCATAAACGGAATTCCTGCAATCAGTGCTATGCCCACAGCCATGATCGGCAGAGCCAGAATAGTCGGCAGCTTTCTTGTCATCATCAAGACTACCATTAAAACGAATAACCCCAATATTCCAATAACCTGAATTGTCATCTGAAAAATCCTCCTCATTCATTACTTTTTCAACATGTTTTTTTATTTTCCATTACTTTTCTTACAGATCCAGATATGCGCCCTGCTCCTTCAATCGTTTTTGCAGCTCTTTTCTGCTGACTTTAGAGACGTCTCCATCCCCTTTGGCAGCCAGGGCCGCCGCCACTCCTGCCGCGTGTCCCAGTGCTCCGGCTGTCGGCGTCGTCCGGATAGCCGCCTGCGCCTCAAAGGAAGCGGAAATGCACCGCCCTGCTGCCAGTAAGTTCTTAATCTCCTCGCAGTACAGCGTCTCATACGGAATGCTGTAGTACGTCCCCTTTTCCGAAAGGAAGCGGCTGTCCGTCCCCACGCCCTTGGGATTGTGAATGTCGATGGGATAAGCGGAATGGGCGATGACGCTGTCAAAGCTTCTCCGCTCCAGTATATCTTCCGCTGTCAGAGTATACTTACCGGAAAGCTGTCTGGATCCCCGCACGCCCACCCGGGGGCCGGTAAATTCCAGAACCGCATTCTGAAAGCCCGGAACATGTCTGCGAAGGAACCGGTCCAGCTGTCTGCACTGGCGTCTTCCCGTCACCTCAGCGTCGCTTAAGCTCGCCGCGTTCACGGCGTCGTGGCCGATGATTCTTGTGGTGTTCACGATGTACTCTCCAGGACGGTCCGTCTCGAAACAGAGTACATCCTCCCGCCGGATCTCCAGTTCCCCTCTCTCCCGGGCCTCCCGGAACTCATCCTGGAACCCGCAGAATGAAAAACGGCTTACGGTATCCATCAGCTCCTCATTCCCCTGATGGCGGGAGAAATCGGCGATATGCGTTCTGATATGCTCCTTGATCGCTTCCGTGTCCACATTCAAATACTTCATGTTCATGGTCATGGGCTGGGCAGCGCCGTCGGATTCTCTTCCCTTTGTCATGGGCGCCCCCGCAAACGCAGCCACATCGCCGTCGCCGGTTCCGTCTATGTATACCCTGGCCGATACGCTGTGGATTCCGTCCTTATTGCACACGGTGAGGGACTCGATCTTCCCCTCCCCGCATACCGCGGCTCCGATAAACGTATGGAACAGAACCGTGCAGCCTGCCTCCGCCGTCATCTCATCGAGCACCACCTTGAGGCCTTCCGAGTTGAATGGTGTCAGGTAGCTGATGTACTGCATCGTGTCGTAAATATGGCCTGTGGAATATCCGTCGGTTTTCAGCCGCTCTACAATCTCCTCCATAATGCCGCGGATCACCTGCTTCTCGCCTGCGTGAAACGTCATCATGGGGCCGACGCCGCATCCGGTCAGCGCCCCGCCCAGATAAGCGCCCTCTTCAAGAATCAGGACATCCGCTCCCAGACGGCCGGCCGCGATGGCAGCCACAGTACCGGATACCCCTCCGCCAGCTACAATCACATCGTACTGTTTCTCATAGCCAAACTCCTTCATACTTTCTCCTTTCCTGTAATCATAACAGCAGTTCTGAAAGTGATTTTCATTACAAATCACTTTTTTCATTCACCTTCGGTTCATTTTGTGCATATTTGTCATTTTATCGTTGGTACTGCCGTTATTTTTATGGTTTTATACTATCATCATTTTCATTAGCTGTCAATATATTTGATTTATATTTTCATTACCAATCATTATTTGCAAATATTTTGCAAATATGGTATACTGAAATAACGAAAAAAGGAGGATTTTATGGTATCGACCGTTATTTCTAAAATCATCTCCATGCAGCCCAACTTCACTGTGAGCGAGAACGCGATCAGCCAGTACGTTATAGGTCACGCCGAACAGATTCTTACCACGACAATCACCGCTCTGGCGGATGAAACCGGCACTTCGGAGGCCAGCATCAACCGCTTCTGCAAAAAGCTGGGATATAAAGGATTCAATGGATTAAAGATCGCATTGGCCCAGGAAAGTTTCTACAATAACATGGTTCAGGAGACGCCCTCCTCCGGCGGGAACTTTATCGCCTCCGTCACCTCCGACTACCGGAGCATGTTAAATAACACGGCGGCCCTCCTGGACGAAAGCACGGTATTTAAGGCCGCGGAAATGATCAAAAATGCAAAAAATATAAACTTATACGCCCTGGCCAACACCACATTCGCCGCCAGGGAGTTCCGTTACAAGCTGGAGCTTGCAGGGATCCGTGCCAAAGAGTACACCGACCCCTTAAGCATCAGTCTCCAGGTCGCAGGCACGTCGCCCGGCGACTTATCCATCTTCATTGCGCGCAGCATTATGATGAAGGATATCTATCAGGCGGCCAACGCATCCATTGACCGCGGCGGGAAGAACCTGACCATCACGAGCGTAGATTCCCCGAAGCTGAACGATATCGCGGATTACAAATTTATCGTATCGGACAAGCTGATCGCTAATAACACCACAGCGCTTTCCGATAATCTGATGTATCTCTATGTGACGGATATCATCTACAGCGCCCTCCTGAAGAGTGACAAGGCGCTGAGACAGAAGAAGCTAAGCAGCGACGCGCTGATCAACAACAGCCAGACGATGGATTCTTATGTGTTTGAATACTAGTACAGCGTTGCATAACTAGAGCGTGTTTGAATATCAGAGCGTGTTTGAAAATTCATTCCCGCCATCTGCACGCAAAAAAGGCAGCGTAAGCGAAAACTCACTGCCCTGTCTTATAACAAAATGGTTTCCGGAGCCTGTCACTCCGGAAACCATTTTTATATTTCATTTACTATTCCATTTTTCTCTCTAAAGCGCCTTCATAAACTCATATGTAAATTCCACCGCCCGGCAGGTCAGCGCTTCGCATCTGTGAGGCGGATCATCTGGTGAAAATCCGCCCGGACGCAGATCGAAGCATGTCAGGGATCCGAACTCGCCGGAAAATGCTTCCGCAAACCGGTAACAGGTGGAAACAATCCGCTCCTCCTCCCAGCCAAGCCCATTTAAATAAACTCCGGCAAACATGAGACTGCCTTCCACCAGTCCGCACTGCGCCCGATAACCGCCTGCACCGTGAAGGCCGACGGCGGCGTTCAGCGTCTGGGGCTCATATGTCACTCCGAACAGCTCGCCCAGGCAGATCAGCATGGTCCTGGCACAGTTGACATCGCAGTCCCAGTACAATTCATGGACCTTTTTCTCAATAAACGCATTCATAACGCAATCTCCTCCGTCTGCTTTGCACCATCTCTCATCTCTCATTTCTCGCCTTACGCCGCCCGATAAAACGTCTTCCATTTCCCGCTCCGGTACCGTCCCACAAAACAGATCACACGAACCACCCAGTCCAGTATCATGGCGCACCACACGCCGACGGCTCCCATCCCGAGGCCGACGGCCAGCAGATAACCGGCTCCCAGCCTCACAATCACCATGGACAGGATGGAGATGCACATGGGGAATTTGACATCGTTTGCCGCCCGCAGAACATTCGTCAGGGTAAATGACGCCGGCCACAGAATGATGGCACATCCATCATGGATCAGCACCAGCACCGCCGCCAGCTTAAGGGTTTCCTCCGAAAGGCCGTACAGCTTCATGGTGAGCGGCATGGTGAGAATCACGCCCAGGCAGCAGAGTCCGCTGATGAGATACGTAAGCTTCATCATTTTCTTAGTGTAATATTCCGCCTGCTCAAAATCGCCAGCACCCACACAACGGCCGATCACTGTGATCATGGCCAGATTCATGGCCTGTCCCGGAAGCACTCCCATTCCATCCAGATTGTTGGCGACCGCGTTGGCCGCGATCTGTGTCGTGCCAAAGATGGCGATGATGCTGACGACCAGTACGCGTCCCAGTTGGAAGATGCTGTTCTCGATTCCGCCCGGAATCCCGATATGAAGGATCTTTCCAATCATTCCGCTGTTCCAGCGAAGCCGTCCGAAGCTGACATGAATCTCCAGCCCCGTATTGTGCAGGCGGATAACCAGAATGACACACGCCGTCATACGGCTGATCAGCGAAGCCAGCGCCGCGCCTGCCACGCCCCAGTGGAATCCGAATATAAACAGAATATCTCCCGCCACATTGATGATATTCATGACGATGGACGCCTGCATGGAAATCCTGGAATTTCCCATGGACCGAAACAGCGCCGCACAGGAATTATAAATCGCCAGAAACGGATAGGAAAGCGCCGACAGTATCAGATAGATCAGCGCGTTGTTCATCACGTCATCCGCAATCCCGCCGTACAAAAGTCTCAGAAGCCCGTGCCGGAACAAAATCGCCCCCACCATGATCACAATGGAGATAAGCCCCGTGATCATCATCAGCTGATCCGCCGCCTCACACGCCCGCTTCCGGTTTTTCTGTCCCAGAAACTGTGATGACACCACCGCGCCGCCGGTGGAAACCGCCGCGAACACATTGATCAGCAGGTTGTTGATCATATCCACCAGGGATACGCCCGATGTGGCCGCCTCGCCTGCGCTGGAGACCATCATCGTGTCCACCATGCCCACGGTCACCGCCAGAATCTGCTCCACAATGAGCGGCGCAATCAGGCGTTTCAAATCGCTGTTTGTAAATAAGTACTGTTTCTGCCGGCCTGGCTCTGAAACGCCTCCCATGCGCTCCGGAGCGGACTCTTTTCTGGCCATACTGCCTGTCATACTCTCTTCCTCTGTCTTCCTGATGTAATCTTCTTTCTCTTATCTCTTATTTTTTATTTCTTATGCAGAACCGCCATGGCCGCATAATGCAGCACCTCAAACTCCGGCGGCACAATCCGGTTCAGCAGGTCTCTGTGTTCCTGATCGAAGCATTCTGTCTCCTCAGTGGTAAGGGAGGCGCCGATCCCCCGGCATGCCCTGATTCTCCCATTCCAGCTCTCTCTCGTAAAGGGAACGGACACATCGAACATCGTCTGCTCACCGATGGTGAAGTACTCCTCATAAATTTCGGGAATTTCAATTGGATGCCGTCTTTCCCTGCATCCGGTCCATTTCGGATTATATTTTAGGACCAGTTCTTCGCTCTTTCCAGCCACTTCGTCCTCAAACGGAAGCCACGCCATATAAAGAATCACAAATGTTCCGCTCTCCTTTAAGATGCGGTGAATCAACGGCGCCAGTTCTTCGTGCTTAAAGTAGAAGAAGCACTGACAGGCGGTCACCACATCGAAGGCACCGTCCGGAAATCCGGCTTTCTCAGCCGGAATACACTGGAACTGTATATTCATGCGTCCCTCTTCCGCCAGCTTCTTAGCCTGCCCGATCTGATTCTCCGAAATGTCGATACCGGTAAAATCCGCTCCGTACTGATACAGGTTCCGCGGAAGGACTCCCGTGCCCGTCCCAAGGTCCAGGACCTTCTGCCCGGCCTGGCACAGCCCCAGATCCAGAATCTTCTGATAAAACTCTTGGGGATAAATGTCTCTGTATTTCGCATAATCAGCCGATGCCCGGCCCCAGTCAAACACTTTTCCATGATCGATTTCCGTATTCCTCATCCCATTTCCTCCATTTCTGATAGGCCTGCATCTGCTGCCGGTTCTGCCTCTGCTCCTGGTTCTGCCTCTGCTCCTGGTTCTGCCTCTGCTCCTGCCTCTGTTCCTGGTCCTGCCGCTTCCACTACGTCTACCTATCAGGCTACTCCATACTTGATTTTCCGTCAAGAAGCATTTTAACGAATCTTCCTTGCTTCCTGCTTCGTAATATGGTAAATTAACAGCACATGGCCTCCATTGCCATGGATAATCCTGTTATGAAAGGAGGCGCGGGCTATGAAACTCTGTATTGATACTGCTCCATGCAAAGTCTGAATTACGGACGTACTTTCATGGAGATGAACAATCGGTTCGTCCGGACAGACTTTGCATTTTAACGTAGAACCTAAAATACGCTAAAAGGAGCAAAGTCATGAATAAAAAATTACATATTCTCTTCGAAGGGCTTCACACCTTCCTGATCCTGTGGGTGACCCAGTCATTTTCTGCACTGGGCAGTTCCATGACCAGTTACGCGCTCGTCGTCTGGTCCTACCAGCAGAAGGGCTCTGCGCTGACCACTGCGCTGCTCTCCATCTGTTCCTATGCGCCCTATGTGCTTCTCTCCATCTTCGCGGGGGCCTTAAGCGACCGATGGAACAAGAAACGCACCATGCTGGTCTGCGACAGCTTCGCGGCGGCGACCACACTGCTGATCCTGATCCTGCTGAAGACGGAGAATCTGGCGCTGTGGCATCTGTACATACTGAACGCTTTAAACGGCCTGATGAACACGCTTCAGCAGCCCGCATCCGATGTGGCGGTCAGTCTTCTGACTCCGCGGGAACAGTACCAGCGCGTATCCGGTCTAAGAGCCTTTTCCAATTCACTGGTTACGGTTCTCACACCAGTACTGGCCACCATGGTATTTTCCTTTGCAGGAATCGACGCAGTGCTGGCCTTCGACCTGATCACGTTCTCCGCCGCATTCATTACGCTGGCATGGTTTATTACGATCCCACAGGCGGAGGCGGACGGAAACAGGGAAGAATCTGTACTGGCTTCCGCAAAAGAAGGCCTCAAATACCTGAAAAAGAACCGGGGTATTCTGAATCTTATCCTGTTTCTGGCGGCCATCAACTTAACCGCGTCCATGTACAACGCCGCACTGCCCGCCATGATTCTTTCCAGAAACGGGGGAAGCAGGATCGCACTCGGTATGGTAAACGCCTGCACGGGCGTGGCCAATCTGGCCGGAAGCCTGCTGGTCTCTTTCTGCCATCCACCCAAAAGCAGGGTCCGGGTTATCTGCAATTCCCTGCTGATCGCCATGTGCACGGAAAACTTCTTTCTGGCCTTCGGCAGACAGCCCTGGGTCTGGTGCGCAGGCGCCATCCTGGCCTGGATCTGCATTCCATTTATGAATGCGAACATGGATGTGCTGTTCCGTTCACGGATCCCGCTGACCATGCAGGGACGCGTCTACTCCGCCCGCAATACGCTGCAGTTCTTCACCATACCGGTGGGATACTTACTCGGCGGACTGCTGGTGGACCGGGTGTTTGAACCGCTCATGGCATCGCAGCAGCCAGGAAATCTTCTGGCGGTGATGTTTGGAACCGGGAAGGGTTCCGGAGCGGCGGCGCTGTTTTGCCTGCTGGGTATTCTGGGCGTGGCTACCTGTCTCGTCTTTCGAAGAGATCGACATATATGGGAACTGGAAGAACCTGAATAAGATTTTTCAGTTTCTCCTTGAAATACTGGAATGCTTACAATAGAATGCGGTAGATGATCCTGCAATCATCTACCGCATTCTATTGCTCAATTTCAAATATCCTTTTTTGATATGTATCAGAATCTACCACTGAAACAATACAATTAAGCCATGCTAACTTTTTTCTAATGCTTCCCTGCAACTCTCTCATAATGGTTTTTTTTGACCTTGATTCACACCCAAAATCGCCTTCCAGAAAAAGTATAACCAATAGTTGTTTGCTGCCAAGTTTGGCAGCGGAAGAGACCAGAATATCTGTATATCCTGATAGTTTTTCTGCAGCTTCACAGCCAGAGGATTTTGTATATGCTCCAATCAATCCCCCTATTGTCATTGCCACCTTTTCTGCTATTTCTATATCAAGGCTGTCTCTTCCTGCTGTATGAACTGTAGTATGGGATGTATCTCTTTTTTTATTATTAGGCCAGATACGCCAATTAGCATCGGCTTCATGTCCCTTACAGTTTTTAACTTCTGTAAGTACCAACCGTCCAGCCTGAATTGACATAAAGTCTACACCTTTAGCTGAAGGCAAACGATTCACATAGTTTCTATAAAAATTGCTGTCATCATATTTTATAGCTTTCGATTCATTTTCAAATATAAATTTGAGTCCACTTTCTTCAATTATCATATATTATATCCTGTTCTTTCATGTATAGAGCATCAAACTCCTCCATAATGGAATTATGCTCCAGATCTGATACGCAATCAGCAGATGTATACTGTATTTTTCCATCTTCTTGATATAGTGACACAAAATTAAATTCTAAATTATCCTTATTAAGTTTAGGATATGTCGAAATTAAATTAAAACTCTGTTGAACGAAATAATCATGCGTCGTTATAAAAACCTGTACCCCCATCTTTGCCAATTCCACCACTGCTTCAGCCAGGTACTTCATCATTTTGGGATTCATGTTCGTTTCCGGTTCATCCCAAAATAAGATTGCATGTTTATCCAGACTGCCCGAAGATATCAAATATATGATGGTTGCCAGTTTCCTATATCCTTCTGAAACCAGCCCCATCTCAAATTCACCTGCTCCTTTCATTCTCAAATAAAATTTCTTATCTTTTTGTACAATACTTCCATCCATAATTTTCTCAAAACTAGCCAACACTTTATTTTGTTCCGCAGTATTCGCGCCTCTCTTTAACGGCCTGTCCAAAAGTTTTGTAAGGTCATAATACATCTCCTCAAAATCTATGTCATAATGTTCATAGAGCGATTGAAAATGCTCTGTCGCAGAAATCATCTCTTTAGGGGGAATATAAATTGGTTCAAATTTCTTTAAATCGCCTACCCCTAACTTTATATCTGCATGACGTTCCTGGCGATTACCAAACCCTATTGATATACTTTCTTTTTTCTCCAATCCCAATTTTATGTCTGTTCTGTTACTTCCCTGTTTTCTACTCACCAATCTTCCTATTTTCTTATCATCGGGACGGAATATCCCCACCATTTTCTCTACTACCGCTGTTTCAATTTGTTCTTGTGTCATCATCGACAATTTCTTATTATTAACTGATTTTAAGCAAGAGTACATTAATTTTATTAATGTTGTCTTTCCTGTACTATTTTCTCCACAAATTATATTAATGTTAGGAGACCACTTAATTTTAATACTGTCTAAAATCATGAAATTTTCAACATCTAAATAAGTTATCTTCATTCATTCACCTCATACTGCTTTATTTTCTTTTATTTTTTCCACTTCTCTTTCGTGATAAACATTTAGATTATTATACTATACTTAGATAATAAAAAAAAGGTATGACTACTATTTTGCCATACCTTAAAAGCTTACTGTTACAGTTCACAGACCTGGCAGCCCCCTTCTGCCCTGTACTGGCTCGGCCACATCCCCGTATTTTTCTTAAATACTTTGCTGAAATAGACCGGGTCCGGGTAACCGGACATCTCCCCGATCACTGCCACGTCAAGATCCGGCTGGCGTATCAGCAGTTGTTTCGCATAATTGATGCGAAGGGCAGTCAGATACCGGACCGGAGACTCATCGTGGTATTTCTTAAACAGATGGCTTAAATAATCCGGAGCAAATCCCAGCTTATCCGAGATATCTCCCATGGAAATCTGTTTCTGGAAATTCTCTTTCAGATACTTCTCCACACAATCCGCAATCTCCTCCTTCCCCAAGGTTTTTAAGTGCTCCGGCACACTGGCCTGAAACGTATCATTTTCACTGTCCAGCTCAATAAGCAGCTTTGTGAGCGCCTGCTCTAACTGTTCCTGTCTGATGGGCTTCAAAAGGAATCCCTTCACCTGGTATTCAATGGCCTCCTGGGCCAGGGTAAACTCGTTGTATCCGCTGATAATCAGAATTTTGATGGACGGATACGAGGCGTGCAGGACACGCGACAGTTCCAGACCGTTCATAAAGGGCATCTTGATATCGGTGATAACCAGATCCACGTGGTTGGTTTTTATAAATTCCAGGGCGCTGTCCCCATCCTCGAAAGCGCCTTTGACACAAAACGGCAGGGACATGGAATTAATTTTCTTCACCAGATTTTCCAGAATAAGAAGTTCGTCCTCCGCGACCACTACATCATACTGTTTTCTACTAGCTGTTTCTGACATTTGCAATGCTTCCTCCCATCGTGATGCAGGCTCCTCCCTCCGGGTCGTTCTCTACCGTAAGGATGGCAGACGGACCGTACTGGAGCAGAAGCCGCAGATATACATTTTGAAGTCCCATTCCCCCTATTTTCAGGCGGGTGATGTCCTTGGAATCCCGAATGGATTCCAGGGTGTGAGTCAGTTTCCTAAGTTCTTCCCCGGTAAAGCCCACACCGTTGTCCGTGATCCTGATCAGCCACTTTCCGGCGGCTACGTCCAAATATCCCCGCACAGTGATGTGCCATGGCGGCTTTTTCATGAACGCATATTTCAGAGAATTCTCTATGATGGGCTGAAGGCTTAACTTGGGAATCTGGATCTCCCCCATCCGCTCATCTAAGGTAAAATCACAGGTCAGCCGCCCCCTGTACCGGACGTTCATACAGGCTAAATACTTCTGTGTATACAAAAACTCATCGCTGACCGGCACACGGATCTCGCTTCCCGTCGATGTATACCGCAGATAGTCACAGAGATTTTCCGTCAACGTGATGATCTCCTGGTTCATGTTTTCCTCCGCCATAACACTGATATTGGCCAGATTATTATAGAGAAAATGAGGCTTCATCATGGACTGGGTGGCGATCTCCTTGGCACGGATCTCATTTTCCTGCGATTTCAGCATCTCCATGGTTGAGGCGTTCATCTTGTTGTACATGTCCCGGAAGGAAGTGATCAGCGTCTGTATCTCCTCGTAATGGCTCTGGGGCAGGGAGACGGTGTCGATGGTATGGGAAAAGACATCATCCAGCACCAGCGTCTCAAAGGTTTCCGTCAGTTCTCCCACAGGCTGCAGGATTCTCCGGGATATGGAGAAGCAGACGGCCATGGTGAGGAGAAGCCCGGCAACCAGCACAGCCAGGAACAGAAATGTCGGCGTGGCCAGGGACCTGGTTATGACGCTGTCCGGTTCGAAAACGTATATCTGCCATCCTACAGTTTTCACAGTCTGACGATGCAATGCATTCTTCCTTCCGTTCTCATCTCTGACATGAACCGTCCGGCCGGCGGGAATATCCTGTTTTTCCGCCAGTACTGCGGTTAAATGGGCCGTCTCTTCTCCACGCTCGTCCACAGGATAGATGAGTTCCCCGTTCCTGTCCATAATCAGAAGGCTAAGAGACGGGTTTGCCGCGGTAAGGCGGTCGATAAAGCTGAAAAAGGTGTCACATTTCTGCAAGACCTCCACCGCTCCCTCCATTTGATGGACATCGTCAAAATAAAGTCTGGTCAGGGAAATGTAATATGGTTCATAGGGAATCGCCGCTGTCGGTATGAAATGGGAGATTGGCTGTGGAGTGCTCATGATCTTGTATCCGTTTTCAGCCAATACATCGCTGTACCAGCTTTTTTCCTCCAGATTGATCTTCTTGTTGTATGTATAAAAACCGGTGCCTACGGAAAAACCATTTTTATGATAGAGATTGATCTGGGCGACCGTCTGCTGCGGGCCGATCATGGCAGATATGGAATTATAGATGGCCTGTACCTGGGTATAGGTTTGCTGAGTCCCTAACTGATCCACATGAATTCCCCGGATCCCGGGCAGAATGTCTTTGGAATAGATCGTGTTTAGGGACACCGTGGACATCTTCTCGATCTCCTGTTCCATATTGGAACAGGCAGAATCGCAGACATTCTGGAGATTCAGATATTCGCTGGCTCTTAAATTTTTTGTATAATAAATATAAAATGCGGTCAGCATTGCGGTAAAGGTCACAAAGATTACCAGGAAATAATACCGCGGCAGCGATTTTTGCAGGGACGGTGCTTTACGTTTCATAACTCCTCCTGTGGCGTCAAAAAAGTACAAGGGGCAAAACTATTTTGTGCATGTTGTTTTATTTCTAGTTATTGTACTATAGAACATAGTAAAAAGCTACTAAAAACTTTTTTAAAATTAGATGGAGGATTGCTATGAAGAAAAAAACTGCACTACTGTTAACGATGGCCCTTGGGGTATCCTGTCTGGCCGGCTGCGGCAGTCATACGGCGGAAAAGAGTACGGACCAGACATCATCGGCGGCCGGCACAGAAGCCGCTTCCGGCAAAAATAAAAACGTGACGCTATCATTTGGAACCCATCAGTCCGGTATCCCATCCTGCGGAGTCCTTCAGGATCTTGCGGGCCAGTTCGAGGAGGAAACCGGTATCAAGATCGACTTCCAGGTCTCTCCGGACGCCCAGTGGCGTGACCTTTTAAAAGTAAAACTGGACTCAGGAGAGGCACCGGATATCTTCTGCGTGGATGCCGATCCTTTAAGCCTTTACTCCCGTGTCCGCCCGGATGAGACCTGCGTGGATTTAAGCAGCGAGGAATGGGTGAACCGCATGGCAGATTACGCAAAAGAGTGCGTGTCCTATGACGATAAAATCTATGCCATCCGTTTTGCAGAGCCAAAGCTGAATTTCTATAATTATAACAAAAAGATATTCGCCGATCTGGGTCTGGAGATCCCTGCCACCTACGAAGCGTTTAAAACAGTCTGCCAGAAAATTCAGGATTCCGGGACTATCCCGATTTACGAAGCGACGCAGAGCGCATGGCATCAGTGCGTACCGCTCTACGGCAGCGGACCTTACTTTGAAAAGCTGGAACCAGGCTTATACGACGCGTTAAACAATAACGAAAAAGACATCAAGGACGTGGCTATGATGAAAACCATCTTAGACCAGATGAAAGAATTTGCAGACCTGGGATATTACGGTGAAGATTACTTAAGCAATACCGTAGACGCGGCAAAGGACGAGATTGGAACAGAAAAAGCGGCCATGTATCTGGCGGCTCCCGGCTTTGCCTTACAGGTGGAAGAAGCGTATCCGGAGATGAAGGATCAGATCGGTATTTTCCTGATGCCGTTCGGCGACAATGACGTGCTGGCAAACAATGCCTCCAGCGCCGCCTACTTTATCAATAAGAAGAGTGAAAACGTCGAGTATGCCCTTGAATTTTTCCGTTTCCTGGCCAGACCGGAGAATTTACAGTACAGACAGGACAACAATCCGGAGGAAATGGGACTCTGCTGGCCGGAGATCACACCTTCTTACCCGGATGAATTCAACAAATATATCGATTCCCTGGAAAGAGGAACCATCATGCAGGTAGGCGTAAAATATATTGATCCCCAGTTTATGGATACGGGAAAAGATATCGAAGCCATGTATACAGGAGCCATGACATCGGATCAGGTGATGGAAAGCATCTCCAGAAGACGGGCGGAGCAGGCAGAACTGCAGAAAGACCCGGCCTGGGAATAAATCGGAGGGCCTATGAAGACAAATAAACTATATCCAACCTGGTTTACCCTTGGCGCACTCATCTTCTATCTCGGTCTGTTTTTTCTGCCGGGCATTATGGGAATCGGGTATTCCTTTACGGACTGGAACGCTTACAGCAGCGAAGTAAACTTCGTAGGCTGGAAAAATTACTTAAAGGTTTTTGAGGGTGGTACGAATTATGGAATGTTTATCAAAAATACCTTTGTATTTACTGCGATAAGCTCCATCACCAAGACCACGCTCGGAATTGCTCTGGCCATCCTGCTTACCAGCAGGATGGTAAAGATGAAAAGCATGCACCGGATGCTGGTGTTTCTTCCTCAGGTCATGTCCTTTCTGATCATCGGCCTGGTGTTTAAGAACATACTCCATCCCAGCCGCGGCTTTATCAATATCACATTAAAAACCGTTGGGCTCGATTTTCTGGCCCAGAACTGGCTGGGAGACTTGAATTTTGCATTTAAATCAATTTTTGCCGTCGATGCCTGGAAAGGTACGGGATACGTAATGATGGTGGTCATCGCCGGGCTGAATTCCATATCCTCTACCTATTACGAGGCGGCGGAGCTGGATGGCGCCGGTTTCTGGAGTAAATTCCGGTATGTGACGCTTCCGCTCCTTAAAAACGTAATTATCAGTGTGACCGTATTAAACATCACCTATGGCTTTCGCGTATTTGACTTAATCTACAGCCTGACAAACGGCGGCCCCGGCAATTCTACAGGTGTTATCAACACGGCGGTTTACAGCGAATTTTCCAAAGGCAATTACGCCATGGGCACCACGCTTTCCAGCCTTCTCTTTATATTTGTCATGATGATTTCCTATTTCATCTTAAAAGCAGTGGGCAACAAGGAGGTGGAACAATGAAAAAGAGACTCTGTACCGTACTGGCCAATCTGGCGGCATGGATCGCCAGCCTGATTGTCCTGGTCCCCATGCTTGTAGTTCTGGTAAATTCCTTCAAATCACAGAAAGAATCCATGGTCATGACGCTGACTCTGCCGGAAAAATTCATGTTTGAGAACTATACCACCGTGATCGAACGCGGAAAACTGCTTTCATCCTTCTTTAACAGCGCCCTGTATGCAACCTTCAGCGTACTGCTGATTCTGGCTGTTGTCTCCGCGGCCTCCTATGTGCTGTCGCGGAACCGCAGCCGGCTGCACCGGGTTATTTACTATCTCATTGTGCTGGGAATCGCCATGCCGGTAAACAATGTGGCGCTCATGAAGATCATGAAGGCCACCGCGCTTATTAACACCCGGTACGGGCTTATCTTCCTCTATGTGGCCATGAATATTCCGCTGGCGCTGTTTCTTATGTTCGGCTTCGTGGAAACGCTTCCACGGGAGATCGACGAGGCGGCTGTCATCGATGGAGCCGGTCCCATGAGGCTCTTTTCCAGCGTCATCTTTCCGCTGATGAAACCAACCATCGTCACTGTGGGAATCTTGAATTTCATGGCGATCTGGAATGACTTCTCCATGCCGCTGTACTTTATGAACAACTCCGGGAAATGGCCCATGACACTGGCTGTATACAATTTCTTCGGACAGTTCGAGCAGAGCTGGAACCTGGTGAGTGCGGACATCACTCTGACCGCCCTGCCGGTTCTCATCATCTTCGTGTTCGGCCAGAAGTATATTGTAGGCGGTGTCTCAGCAGGGGCCGTCAAAGGATGACAAAACGGATGAAAAAACATTTGAAAGGAGTATTCTGTGAAAAAAAACATTCTATATATACATACCCATGACAGCGGCCGCTATTTAGAGCCGTTTGGCGCAGCTGTAAAGACGCCGAATCTGATGAAGCTTGCACAGGAAGGAACGCTGTTCCGTCAGGCCTACTGTGCCGCCCCCACCTGTTCTCCCAGCCGGGTTGGACTGCTCTCAGGACAGTCTCCTCACAGCACCAATATGCTTGGGCTGGCACAGAGAGGATTTCAGATGGATTGTTACGATACGCATCTGTCAAATTTCCTCCGAAATCAGGGCTACCATACCTGCCTGTTCGGTGTTCAGCATGAGGCGCTAAAGCCTTCCATGCTGGGATATGACTACTGGTTTGACGAGGACTGCCATCACTCGGAGTTTATCCGCAGAGACACCGCCGCCAGTACTCACGCGGCTGACTATCTGCTGAATTATCAGGAAGACAAACCTTTTTTTATGTCCGTGGGATTTATCAATACTCACCGGCGGTATCCGGAAGCGCCCGCTGATTTTGTGAATCCGGATTACGTGAAGCCTCCGATGACCATACCGGACACGAAGGAGAACCGGAAGGACATGGCCGACTTTATGTATTCCGCAAAAATCGCCGATGATTCGGTCGGTGTTGTGCTGGATGCACTGAAGCGCTCCGGTCGTGAAGACGATACCATTATCATCTTCACGACTGACCATGGAATCGCATTTCCATTTATGAAATGCAACTGTTACGATACCGGGATCGGCGTGACGCTGATCATGAAATTCGCAGGAAACCAGGCAGTGGGAAAGGTCAGCGATTCTCTGATCTCCCAGATTGATGTTTATCCCACGATCTGTGATATGCTTGAAATAAGAAAACCGGACTACCTTCAGGGACGTTCCTTTGCCGGGCTGTTTACGGACCCGGAGCAGGAGATCAACAGCGAGGTTTTTGCAGAAGTCACCTATCACGCGGCCTATGAGCCCATGCGCTGTATCCGTACCAGCCGATATAAGCTGATCCGGTATTTTGACTACCACAACGGATACGTTCCGGCCAATATAGACGCCTCGCCCAGCAAGGAGGACATGATCGATGCCGGACTGCTGCGTCAGACCCATGAACGTGAAATGCTGTTCGACCTGGTCCTGGATCCGCTGGAGCGGAAGAACCTGGTGAACAGCAATGACTGCAAAGACGTATATGAAGATCTGCGGCTGCGCCTGGAAAACTGGATGGAACGGACCAGTGATCCGCTTCTCCGTGTCGGATACCGGGTGCCGAAGCCGGAAGGCGCATGGGTGAACCGGCTCTCCGACCTGGATCCGGGCTGTACCTTAAGCGAGGAATAGAGAGTCCGGCAAGCTGGACTCCCGCGGAGGGGCTATCTGCTTCTGGCCTCCTCCGCCCTTTCATTCATGTTGGCGATGCCGGTATCAATGTCTTCCTCCCCGATCATGATGGCGTCGTGCTCTTCCTCAATCACCTTGCGCACCGCCGCCATCTTCGCATCTACCGGGCGGTCGAACACAAAATTCGTCACGGAAAGAGCCGCCTTTCCGTCCTCCGGAAATCCCTCGATGGAAGCCAGACGGCTCACCACCCCCGGGGTGGTGATGGCGGGGAACACACTGTTATCGGCCAGAACCTCGGCCCCCGCCTCGCTGGTGGCAAAACGGACGAATTCCCAGGCCTGGTCCGGCACATCGGATTTCGCATTGATGGCGATCGGGGTGACTGAGCCAACCGTGCTTCCTGCCGGGATTCCCGCCGGATGCGGAATTCTCGTCACTCCCCAGTTAAAATCAAAGTTCCCCGCATTCCGGTCCTGAACCAGTGTTGCAATAAACCAGGTTCCCATGGGAACCATGGCGCACTGCTGCTGTTCAAAGGCACTGGTGTAGTGGATATTGCTTATCTTCAGATTGGCATAGCTCTGCATGACGCCCTCCTCCTGCATTCGGAGAGCCTGCTCATAATAAGGCTTTAAAAACGCGTAATTCTCATTCATCAGCGTATGATTCCCATCCTGCACCGCCCAGTTGGAAACCAGCGCCATCCACGTATGATGGTGCGTTCCGTAGACCACACCGCCGTCCCTCACCAACGTCATTCTCTCCGCCAGTCTCTCATACTCATCCCATGTCATATCGTCCGCCGGATACGCTTCCCCTGCCATGTCAAATAAATTCTTGTTATAGAACAGCACGTACCAGTCCTGCCGGAAAGGAAGCGTATACTGCTTTCCATCCATCTGAAGCTGGTCTGCCGCGCCGTTGTAAATGCTTAAATTCACGCCATCTCTGGCAATGTAGCTGGTCAGGTCGAGAATCTGCCCCTTTTCCCTCATGGAAATCTGCGTATCCGCGTCCTTGATCATAATGACATCCGGGTCAGACTCATTTCCCGCCAGCAGCACGGTCAGCTTATTGTTGTATTCATCCGACTGGATATCGAGCAGTTCCACATCAATCTCCGGATTTTTCTCCATAAATGCATCCGCCATCGCCTGAAACTGGGGAGAATTGGCATTGTCCCAGACGGACACCGTTATTTTCACGCGCCCCTCCTTTGTTCTGTCCGCCGCGCTCCTTCCTTCTGCCACATTGCCGCTGCCGGCCGCCGTATCTCTGCCGAGGCTGCATCCCGCGGCGCCTGCGGCTACGACAGCCAGCAAAAAAAGGACTGACGTAATCCTGCTGATTTTCATAATAATCCTCCCCAAAAACTACAAAAGTGGTTTTTTAACCACCAGATTTTCATATTCCTTCGGCGTATATCCGGTTATCTTCTTGAAAACCGCGCTGAAGTAGTACTGCGTGTCAAAGCCCAGCATGTCGGAAATCTCATACATCATATACTGGTATGATTCGATCAGTTCCCTGGCCTTCTCTATCTTCATTTCCGTCACATAATCGGAGAAATTCTTCCCCATCTGCTTCTTAAACGTACTGCTCAAATGCCCCTGGCTGACATTCAGCGCTGCTGCTGCCTGGCTCAGCGTTATCTTCTCCTGATAATGCTCCTTTACGTATTCAAGAGCCAGTTCCACCAGCCTATCCCTGCGCGCCTCCTGATGGTCCTCCAGCACCCTGACCACCTGATCCCGGAAGCCCTCGAGCCAGGTAAGCACCGTGCTTAAATTGGCCATGCGGTTTAACTGGCCTACAATGTCCACCGCGTAAGGAAAATCCTGTTCGCCCCAGTCTTCAATCAGAGAGGTGATAAAGTAATAGAGATTATTGCACGCGTTCACCGCCTGCTGTCTGGAAGGCCTGCACTCGGAAAACAGCTGGATCATCTGATTCATTATGGTTTTAAAGGCTTCGCAGTCATTCTGGCGGATCGCCTCCGTGACGTCCTTCTTCAGAAAATTAATGTTGAAATTGCTGCTGTGGCTTAAGTTATCCTCGCACATGGCCGAGTAGAACACCGCGCCGCCGGAATTGTCGTAAAAAGTCAGATTCATGGCGCTCATCGCCTGATACAGCAGATCCTGGATCTCGTCCACGCCGCTTCCAGGCAGGCTCACCGCAATGGAAATGGGAACCTCGAAGTAATCCTTCATGACCTGGCGGAATTTTACGCTCATGACACTGGCTTCCTTCTTAAAATCATCGATTCCTTCCGTTGAAAGCACCAGGACAAATCCGCTCTGCTCCCGCCGCAGAACGCAGCTGTTGTCAAAGAATCCCTTTACCATGCCGTTTATAATATCTTCCGCGAAGCCCATGACCTTTTTCTGGTCGGCCCTCGTAAATGCCTCAGAAAATCCCTCGAATCCATAATTAAAATTAATCAGCATCAGCGCCGGCCTGGGGTACCGCTCCCGTATCAGGCCGGAAAGCTCGTCCTCCGCCTCAACGTCCGTGTCATAGATGAGAACCCGCCGGAAATAGTTCTGAATCCGCTCGTCTACGGTCAGCGGTTCTTCCGCAAGATGTGTCATGTGGTAATTCATGTTGCACCGCTCTATGGCACACTCCAGAGCCTGGATCAAGCTGTCCTCATTGAGTTCCAGTTTTACCAGATAGTCGATCGCCCCTAAATGCAGCGCTTCCCTGGCCAGAGAAAACTCTTCCAAATTCGTCAGGAGAATGAAGCTCGCCGCGCATCCGTTTTTCATGGCTGTCTTCATGAAGGTGATTCCGTCCATGGCCGGCATTTTGATGTCTGTAATTACGATATCCGGCCGGAGCGTATCCAGAAGGGACAGTGCCTGCTGCCCGTTCGATGCCTTGCCCACGATCCGGCACTGATACTCCTCCCAGTTCAGAAGCGAGGCTATGCCCGCCAGAATTAACGGTTCATCATCTACAATCATAATCCGGTACATAAGCTCACTCCCCCTTAAGTCCCTGTCAGTATTCCAGCGGAATTCTGACGGTAATCTGTGTGTACTCCCCTACCTGGCTCTCCACGGAAAGTCCGTACTCTTCCCCATAGATCAGTTTCAGCCGTCTGTCCACATTCGGCATCCCGATACTGCTCATCTGGTCACCCTTTAACTTTTCCGAATGGTTCAGCAGCTCCGGTATCTTTTCTTCCGGTATTCCGATTCCGTCGTCCCGCACATCGACGCAGAGGCACTTGTCCTTCTCATACGCGCGGATCCGGATGGTCCCATTCTTTCCGCCAGGCTCGATTCCGCTGAAAATCGCATTTTCCACCAGCGGCTGCAGCGTCAGCTTCACGATTCGCGCATCGTAGAGCATCTCCTCCCCGATGTCGACCTCCAGATCGAACATTTCCACATATTTCAGCTTCTCGATGGTTACGTAATCGCGGACAAAATCCAGTTCCTCTCTCAGCGTAACGCGCTCGTCCACTCCCTTTGCCATATTCTTAAGCAGCTTCGACAGCGCGGTTACCGCCTTCACGATACCGCTGTTTTTCTGGATCACGGCAATCCATTTGATCGAATCCAGGGTGTTGTAGAGGAAATGCGGATTGATCTGCGCCTGCAGCATCCGGATTTCCAGACTGCTTTTTTCCTTTTCATCCTCCAAACGCTTGTCCATCAGCTGTTCGATCTGGCTGCTCATGGAATTTACGGCCTTACCGATGAGTCCGATCTCGTCCTGGCTTTCCAGCGACTCCTCCTGACTGAAATCTCCCTTCGCAATTCTGCCCACATGATTTACCAGCCGGTCAATCGGTTTTCTGACCGCATTGGTAAACAGAAACGACATGGAAATTCCAAGGAGCACACAGGAGATAAAGATCAGGCCAACCGTCTGCATGAGCATCAGGCTGTCATTTTTCAGATTTGCCATGTCCATGATTTCGATCACCAGGGCGCCGCTCTGGGATTCCTTGTTATACGATACCAGATGCGGTTCCCCATTTATCTGATAGCGCCACGTTCCCCGTCCTTCCTCTCTCCGCAGAATCGAATCAATCAAACGGTCGCTTTCCTCTTTTTGGTTTTCAGACTCCCGCAGCGTAGCGATCCGCTCTCCGCGGTAAGTAGTCACAAGCATTGTATTACCGTTATCGTCTTCCTTCAGACGGTCGAGATAGAGACGAGGCGACAGGAAAAGCGCGGAACAGTCACTGTCTTTATACCCGGAATTTTTACAGATAATGGGGATCGTCATCCCCACTTCCTTATAGAATGGGGAATTCACCAGATCCAGACGGTAGTCGTACATATCCTTCTTCAGTTCCCGGTCAAACCAGGGCGCATTCTGGATTCTTCTCCCGTCATCAACACTGCTTAAGGCCGTTCCGGCCGAAATGTGAACATCGTTGTCATCAAAAATGGACAGCCTTGTGATATAATCTCCATACCCTGTGACAGTGCAGAAATTAGCGGCCAGCTTTGCATAATCCAGGCCTCTTCTCTTTTCCTCTACGGTATCTAACTGCCCCAGGGAGCTTAGATCAAACATCTCCCGCTCCGCACAGTTAAGCACCAGGTTCACCATCTGCTCGTAGACCTCCTGATAATAGCGGGAGATACTCTCCACGTGGTACTCGACGGAATTCTGAGCCAGCTGGACGGCTTTTTTGTTCGCCGTCACATAACTCGTAACACTGAATATGATGCCGATGACGCAGATAATGCAGATGTTATATACCATAATTTTAAATTTTACTGTTCTGTTTTGCAATAACTTCTTCATCATTCAGCTCCATTTTCATCTGTTCTGTTTCCGCAGTAAACTGCACATAGTATCCCGTTCACTCAACAATGATCTGTTCATATTTATCGCTTACAAAAAACACAGAAGCATCTTGCACCCTCTCCTCTATAGAGGCCTGAAGTACTTTCTGTGCTTCTTCAAGAATGATGCTGTTTTTTACCTCTTCATAGCTATCATATCCCAGGTCAGTGCGCTGGGTACAGCGCAGCAGACAGCCGTTATTACCAGATAAGAGCAGCGGAGAGGATATCATTCCCGGTTCAAGCCTCACAACCTCTTCCTGGACAAACTGCTCCCAGATATCATCTTTGCCTATTATTTTCTCAGAACTGATTTCCTGCGTTACTGAATACTCCTCCAGAACCTCCAGCGTTTCGGCGGCATCTTTTAAGCTTTCTTCATTCATAGAAGCTCTTTCAGCTATCTGCCCTAATGCAGTCTTCAGATCAAACCCCGATACAGCAGACTCTGCCTCCAGCCGTTCATAGGTCACACGATACCCCTTACTGTAATTTTCTTTATCTTCATCATAGCGCGCCCGAATCGTTTCTTCCGGAATACTGTCCATTAAACGTTCCATTTCATCTTTCATGAGCCTGGTATTACAATCAGAGCGAATATACAGAAGATACTGCCACGGTTCAAATGCAGTTAATCCATAAGTCATTTCACCAGCTACATCACTTTTTGCATTATCTTCATTGAGAACCCTCATGTCTGCCATCAGATCACTGTAATCAACAGATTCAATAAGGCCTCTTTCATATGCCAGAATACGTTCCGTCTTGTATCTGACGATCTCTTCCATCGCCTTTTCCTTACAGTATTCAGATGGTGTCTGCCCATCAAACTCAGTGGCCCAGAAATCAGATTTCATTTCAGCACCATATGTAACATAGAAATACTGTGCCGCGTCAGAGCGTTGATCCCGGATAAAAAGAGAAAACTCTTTACGGCTTACCGGATAATTATCTACGGTAAAGAGAACATCATCCTCCAAATTTTCAACAGTCTTTATGCGAAACAGAAGGCACAGGGCAAAAACTGCCATAAGGCCAACCACTCCGGCAAGTATATAGTTAAACTTTTTTCTTTCTCCCATACCACGCTCTCCTGATGTTAATAAAATACTTTTTATTATACTTTATAGACTTTTTTTATTCAATGCATAAGATGAAAAACAAGGCTGCGCAGAATGACTGATTTATCAATCGTTCTGCCGCAGCCCGCATTTCTTAAATATCACATTTTATATCTCTTTACTTAATCCAGATACCGTTACTGTCAACCTGGTATCCATCTGGGGTTGTCGTATTCCGATACATCGCGCCATACGGTAATATATTCTGTTTTTCATATAACCACTGTTTCGATGTCTCATCAAATTTCCAGCTTGCTTCCGGTACCTGCTCATTCAAATAATACCAGTTGTCTCCAACCTGCTGCCAGCCACTCATTACTGCTCCTGTTGCAGGATTTAAATAATACCAGTAACCGTCCTGCGTATCTAAATGCCAGCCAGTTGTCATCGCTCCACTTAACGGATCCATATAATACCAGTTATTGTTGATATACTGCCATTCGGTAGCCATATAGCCATCATGATCGAAATAATACCAGGTATTGCCTATGCTTTCCCATTTGTCTGCTGCATACGCTCCGGATGTATAAGTAAAGTACCATCCGGCTGCATCCTGTTTCCAGGTTCCCTGTACAGAAGCCGAAGAGCCTGAACTGCTCCCACTTCCATGAGAAGGTCTGGACGGTTTAGACGGTTCAATCGGAGTCCACGGAATTCCTACTGTTACAACTAATTCAGCCGTAAACTTCTTCTCTTCCTGGTTTTTATCCATTCCGTAATAAACGATTTTTACTTTTTTCTTTCCGCTGGTGGTAAAATCATACACATATTCCAGTTCTCCCGGATCAAGTTCAACCGTTCTTACCACATTACTTGGACTCGCTTTCTGAAGCGCTGATACCTTCATACCTTCCGGTTCAAACTCATCATCCACATAATAAACCAGCTTATCGGGTTTTTTGTCCACTTTAATTTTTGTGGTATAATAAGAATCTTCCTCTATCGGTTCTTCTGTTACTCTTACCTTCACTTTGGCTGTAAATGTTTTTTCTTCCTGATCCGCATTTAATTCGTTATAGCTGATGGTTACCGTCCGTATTCCGGATTCACTGAAATCAAACTCATACTCCAGTTCCTCCAGATCGAGTTCAACGGCTCTTACCGCATCACTCGGGCTCGCCTTCTGAAGAGCCGATACCTTCATGCCTTCCGGTTCAAACTCATCACCAACAACATAAACCTGCTTATCCGGGTTTCTGTCCACTCTGATTGATGTGGTGTAATATGAATCTTCGTCAATTGGTTCTTCTGTTACTCTCACCTTCACTTCGGCTGTAAATGTTATCTCTTCCTGATCCGCATTCAGTTCGTTATATTTGACGGTAACGGTCTGTATTCCAGGTTCACTGAAGTCGTAATCATACTCCAGATTCTCGGTATCAAGTTCGACCGTTCTCACTGCATCACTCGGGCTTGCTTTCTGAAGAGCCGATACCTTCATGCCTTCCGGTTCAAACTCATCATCAACGAGATAAGCCTGCTTATTCGGGCTCTGATCCACTTTGATTGACGTGGTATAATACTTGAATTCTTTCGGAATAATGGTAAGCCCACGATCCTTTGCCTCATACTTTTCATCAAGCCATGTCCGGACATTATCTATACCAAAATTATTATCATGGTCAGCCTGAGACCAGCCGCCGCGAGAAAGAATACTGATCTTCGAATAATTCTTTACATTGGCATTCTCCGCCAGGAAGGTATCATCAATATAAACCTTCAAGCCCTCATCTGAAAATACCCACTTGAATTCATGCCAGCCATCTGTTCGTTCCACTCCGGAATTTCTCCATGTGGTAGTGCCGTCAATACGATAGGCATATGAGTCGGAGCCTGCATCTTTAAATACGCCAAGAGCATACAGTGTATTATTTGGAGAAACTGAGATCGCCTTTCTGGCAATCTTATCCGCCGTATCATAAAACATTAAACTCACAGTCCCCTGACGAGGTTCAAGGAAGGTCTTGACCGCATCATCGTCTGTTGTGCAGTTCATGGTTTTCATACTCCAGTCGCCATCTTTAGCACGTTCATCCGTTCTTACCAGACTCTGTGTACCGCCAACAAATGTTGTGGACTCTGTTTCAAAACTTTCTGTAAAGTCGGGTTGTGACAACACAGTTACCTGTGCACTTATGGTCACTGCACCAGATACCTCCTCCGGTATCGTAAGCATACCGTTTTCATTCACCGTACCTACAGTGGTTTGATATTTGACCGCCATGTTTTCCGGTTTCAAATCGACCTTGTTGCCTCTGCTGTCCACACCAACAACAGAGAGCTGAATGCCTTCTCCTGCTTTTACAGAATCACTTTCTGTATGTACTTCAAATCCGACTAAAACACCTTCACCCAGATCTTTTACAGTAATTTCAACCTCACTGCAGACCTTGTTATCCGCCAGTGCCGTCGCCCTGATCGTTGTTGTTCCCATGCGCACGCCTGTTACAATTCCTGTCTTTGTATCCACTGCGGCAATATCCGGATTGGATGAACTCCAACGCACAGTGGGTTCCCACGCATCAGCTGGGGTAGCCACAGCCTTTAGTGACATACTTTCTCTCGGATTAATTTCTGTCTTTTCCGCTATGATTTCAATAGATGCAGGCAATACTTCCGGTACAGTAAGTTCCGGAGAATCATTGTTCCACTCATGTACGCCAATATCAGGTTTACCGTTGATCGGGTTTCCAAAGAAATCTTTTTCTGCCTCACCAACAGCTGCAAAAACAGCCGGAAGCTTCACTTCTGCACCCGCATTGATTGCAGGAGATTCCTCAAGAAGCTTATATGCATCCAATTTGCTCAAATCAAGATGGGCATTGCTGGTTTTTGCATCTGCCATAATTTCTTCCGGTTTGCTTCCAGGTCCGCCTAACAGTGGATTGACAAAAAGGTTATCCGCTACTTCCGCATTACCGAAAGAACCATTTAAAAGACTCTGCGGATAAATGATGTTATTCTTAATCATACCTCCGGTTATTGCACCCCCAGCAAACTTAGGTACATTACCGTTAACAGACATCAAAATATTGTTGTAGAAATTAACTGCACCGCCTTCGTCAAATATTCTCTCGACGTTTGGAGCAATCAGAAAAACATTATTGTAAAAATAAGTTGCTTTTCCTTCACTGGGGCTTCCAAAGAACAGATGAGGATTATAATAACCGCCGTCTTCTACACTAATATTGTAACGGAAGATATTTCTGTCAGCAACAGACCCCATGGTCAGGAGAACTCCACCTGCATTATCATGAGTATAATTGTACTGGTAAACACTGCCCTTACACTGATGGTCGAAGTCAAATGACTCACCGTCATTACATCTGTACGGGTTATTAAATACTTCATTGTTCTCTACCACGGTATTTTCTGCTCCGATAAGCCAGAGAGCCGCATAGTTGGCGCCGCCGCTTAATTCCGGTTTCCCGCAATTTGTAACAACATTACCAGAAATGGTGCTGTCCAATACATTAGAAATAACCATACCGTCACCGGTGCATCCATCAATATAGTTGTTGCGGAATACAACCTTTGACGTTGCAGGCCAACTGTTGTTCTGGTTGTAAAGACCTGCGTTACGGATACCTTCGTTATCACAATTTTTCGTAATACAGTTTTCTACCAGGATATCGTCAATATTACCAAAGAAGTTAATGCCTCCGGACATCTTGTAATTAGACGAGCTGTTGACATCGTGAACATAACAGTCATCCACATAAATGGAGGTCTGGAATGACTTCTCCCACTCCGCATTATAGGAAGAGGAAGTAGTTCCTTTTGGCAGATCAGCAATTACCAGAATACCGTTTCGTCCATTGATACGGTCAGCATCTTCCTCACCGCCGTCATTGGTAAGCTCCAAACCGGATACTTGAACGTAGCTCGCATTTCGGATTTCCAAAGCACCCGCTGCATAGCAGTTGTTACCCTGATTTGCAAGTGTCAGAATTGTCGGTTTGGTAATATTGTCTTTGGTGACAACCTGTCCTGCATTAATAATCGGACGGCTTTCTCTGCTGTCGGCATTATACTTTGTAATCGTAATCGGCATCCCCGGCAGACCGGAATCATCAATCTTGATCTGACCATTCCAGATACTTCCCGCGTCCAAATAAACCGTATCACCCGGCTGTAAATCCAGACTATTTAACTTCGTCAACGAAGCATACGGATCATCTTCTGTACCTTTTCCAGTCTCATCATTACCCTTGTTGCTGAAATAGTAATTTGTTCCTGCAGTACTGTCAATAACCACAACTGTAAAAGTAATGGTCTTATTCAGAAGAATAAACTGGAACTCATGCTTTCCTGTACTCAGCGTAGATAGGTAATTCTTCGAAAAGATAACCTTATCTCCTTCAACGGTGTATTCACTGCCCTTTGTCAGAGCAGTCCCACCAAGCGTGATCTTCATCTCAGGATCTACTGCCGGTGTCATCTGGACTTCCGTTGCCTCCGGGGCACTTTGGTTAAAAAATACTTCTGTCTTTCCAAGAATGTCGTACTCAACCAGTTCCCTAAGCATAACCGTGGCCGTAACCACCTCTGTCTTAAGATGTGCGTCGGCACCTGGCTTTACTACCGTCACATCATCAAAAAACATCTTATCGCAGATACTATTGCTGTTATCTGAGTTGTCGTTCCAGTTAGTCATAAGCTGGATCCAGCCAATGCTTGTCAGCAGATCGCTGTCAAATATTAGATTATCATCAATATATGTTTTTGTACCCGCTGCAGTAACCTCCCAGCGGAACTGATGCCATCCTTTTGTACGCTTTATACTGCTGTCATCCCAGCCGTACTGTACTAATGGATTTCCGGAGCGCTTTACATAATTCTCATTGCTGCCCACTTTACTGTCATATGCTACACCGACTGCATGGTTTCCGGTAACTCCAGTCTGGTTTACATCAAAACAAAGTTTGGCCTGTGAAGTTCCCGTGTCACCAGTATCATAAAACCAGGCAGTTACCGTACCAAGCTGGTCGGTACCTGAAGAAATATTATGTGTAGCAGGCCCTTTTTTCCCCGATACAGGAGTTCCCGCGCTCCTGCCCCAGTGAGCTTCTGTCGTACTATGCCGATAAGAATCCGGGACGTTATCTGTAAATTTCTTATCACCCTCAAAACCATCATGGAAAATAATATCAGCCGGGTCATAATATGTCACTGTCGCTTTTAATTCAACCGTTTCCCGATCAACCGGAGTGTATCCCTCCTTTATTGATGCGGTACCTGTCTTTGGATCTACAATTACCTTTCCTTCAGTCCCTTCATAAGCGACAGACTTAATAGCAAAATCTTCTTTCCCCTCTAAATAGATCCTGCCTGGGGTCCCCTCAGTCAGATAGCCTCCATCTAATGAGAGGACAAATGACTGTGACTCTTCCGGTGCTGCAAAAACCGGACTGGCTCCCATAGTAGAAAATGCCAGTATGCCCGCCATGACCGCACTCAAAACTCTCTTTGCTTTTTTCATTCTGCTCTTCCCTTTCATGCATATTTGTTCACAAATCAATAAGCGTAATATCTGCCTTCTGTTTACCACCTTCTTCCATAAACTTAAACAGCGAAAAAACTCCATAATAAAATTGTTCTGCCGTTCTATGATAAACTGCGACGGCATAAACCTGGATCTATTGAAGCGTGAAAAGTTTAATAGTGGTTTCAATATAACATCAGGAATCTGAAAAGCAAATAAAGTTTCATACTGCCTTTTTACAAAATCTTCAGATCGTAACCAGGGATATTTGTAATATTTTCATATTTTTGCACTATCTTAAGGTTTTTACCATTAAATCATCAGATGGCCTTCCAGCCCCTCATAATCCACGGCAGCCGTGCGCCCGTCCTTCATCAGGAGTGTAACCGGGCCGTAGCCTCCGCACTGTTCCTCATCGGTAAAGGTGATTGTTCTGATTGGAAACAGTTCATCCTCCGCCCATTCTCTGTCATCAGTCCTGCTTAAAACGGCGCTGATCATCACATAAGGCTCGTACCCATACATTTTTTCTCTGCGCAGCTTTCCATAAGCCAAAATGCTGTTCTCCGCGGCCGGATTAACGCCTCTTCTCTCCTTTGTCTCAACCGATTCCCATGCCGTATAGGCAACCAGCGCAAGCTGCCGGCCATCCTGTTTTAGAATCACTGCCTCCGCGCCATCGCAGGAGCGCCTGATCACCTGTGTTTTCTCTCCATCCTGGTACTCCGGGAAACCGTAGGCCCCCATGGTCAGTGTAAATGGTTTGTTGGGGATGCGCATTTTGTCCACACGGATGTGGCCGTATGCCACAGGAAAATCCGCCAGATCGATGGAGGCGCCGCCCTGAAAGTTATGGTAAAAATCAAAGTATTGTTTCCGGTAGAGAACCCCGTCATTTACACCGCCATACATGATAATATTCGGCACCAGCGCCTCCTTTGCCCCATCATAAGAGAGGCTGTACTGCATGGCCTCCGCCCCCTGGCCGTCAAAAGCCTCCCACGGATAATGGCTGTGAAATGCGAGGCGTATGTAATATCTGATGTACTCATCTCCAGGTTTAAAAAGCCCCTTTGCTGTCCGGAACTCACAGGCCCCGTTCCCGCCCAGATGCGCAGAGACAATTCCCGGGCCATTCATTATCGTTTCTGTATAACCTTTCGGGGAATGTGGATGAGGGGAACTCTCCGCTCCCCAATCTCCCAGCTGCTCCCAATCCCCATTTTCCTCGACTGCGGACCAGAACGGATGCTCCTCCGGATACGTCAGCGCCACAAATGGATTTGCAATCCAAAACGGGCTTTCCGCGCAGCTGTAATCCTGTACCATCGGAAGAAACTGTCCGTAAAAACCCAGCGACGGCACTCCATTAACAAATACATCCTCCCTTGTAATAAACTGAAGCAGTGCGCCGGAATTGATTCTTCTTGCCAGTCCCGGATTGACGTTGGTATGATTGAGAAGATACGCGGAGGCAAAAGGGGAAGAGGCCGCATTGCGGTAGAGGCCGCTTCTCGCCCAAAGCGTCACATGACCCTCTTTATCGAACATGGACAGAAATGAATCCGTAAGCGCATTGGCATACTGCTCTATTTTCCCTGCGATCCACGGCTCTTCTGCATATCCATACCAACGGTTCCAGATCGGCCCATACACCTGGAATGCCCAGGGAGTGTAGTAATCAAAGCGATGGCCGTCGCGATACCATCCGTCTCCGGCATAGTACGACAGAATCGTCTGCGCATGGTCTCTCATCACGCCTCGGTCGATCTCATATCCCTCCTGATGCAGAAATCCCAGAATGAGCATGTTGAAAAGCCGCCAGTTATGCGCCCCCGTCTTCCCATAGGCAAATTCCCGGATATAGGATGCGATCCTGTCTTTCTCCTCCGCTGTATATGTATCCCAAATGACCTCTCTGCACTGATCCAGGCCGATTACGAGTGAGGCACATTCGCAGGTATGCTGGAAGGTGTCCTCGCCCTCCTTTGCCATGGCGAGAAGCTCCTGTAAACCGTACAGATAATTGGGATTTCCAGGCGTCACCGCCTCCAGTATCCGCGTTTTATAATACTCTCTCACCGATACGCCGCAAATTACAGCATCCGGCCGGTTATGCAGCAGCGGCGCCGCGATCAGAAAGCTCCTGGCAAGCCCCTCAAACCGTTCCGCACTGGCTTTTGTCGGTGAACTGTTTTTATTCGGATAACTCACCTCAAATTCCACTCTTCGGCTTACCGGCTGCCCCTCCATACTTTCAATTCCGGAAAAAATCCCCTCCAGAAGAAACTCGCACGCCTCCAGCCAGTGTTCCTTCGTCATGCCTGTATACGGGCTTTTCCCGTAATCAGGATTTTTCACTTCAAATTTCATAAATGTTACCTCCTGTACAAGTACTGCTTGCTTTTTTTATTCCTTATCATATAATAAATATCATGCAGGTTCTTTGCTCATTTTTGTCTTTTTATTGCGTTATGTGATTTTTTATTGCTGCGAGCACTTGGCGCCTGTCTCTTAGGCGCTTACGTGCGATACATGAAAAATAGTTGGCGAGGTCTGCGCAGGATTGGAGGCTGGAGAGCTATGACTTTTTTTACAGAACAGGACACGAATCGAAATGAATCCATACCATTATCACCAGAATGCGGTGCAGTGAAAAACGACGGCTGCCGCCGGATTCATTTTCCAGAGATTATCCGGAGTCACCATATGATCTCCGTGAAGCCAATCAATGACGTCTACCACATGCACGACTCCTACGAACTGCTGCTGTTTTTAGGCGGCTGTACGGACTGCTACATTGAGCACCACCGGTATCGGTTACAGCGTGGGGATTTGCTGATCATCAACAGCCAGGAGATTCACCGCGCTGTCTCCTATGAGGGCACTCCCTATGAGCGGATCGCTACCCACTTTTCTCCCGAGCTGGTTCGGAATTACTGCACGGAACAGACCGACCTGCTCTCCTGTTTTGAGAAGAGGAAAAATGCGGACAAAAATTTACTCTCCCTGCCGCCCCGGTCTCTGGAACGATATCTTTATCTGACAGATCACCTGCACACTGCCGTGGCCTCTGCAAGCTTCGGCCATGATGTCCTGGCCTCCACCTATCTCCTGCAGCTCCTGGTTCTGGCCAACACCTGTTTTTACGAGTCCACATTGATTCCCGAAAACATCATGCCCCAGCTTTCCAGCCAGATCATGAGATACATTGACGAGCATCTGACAGAAGACTTATCCATCCAGGCTCTGGCGGACCACCTTTACATGAACCGCTCCCATATGAGCCGCAAATTCCGGGAACAGGCCGGCTGTTCCATACAGGAGTACCTGATTTTAAAACGGATTTCCCTCGCCAAAACGCTTCTAAAGCAGGGAAAAAGTGTCACTGACACCTGTGAATTATCCGGTTTTCATGACTACTCCAACTTTATCCGTACCTTTAAAAAATACGCCCAGGTATCGCCCGGACATTATCGTGTGACAAATATGGAATCATAATATAATAATAAAAATAATTTTCTGCGAAACTAAAAAGCACCAGACAGACCGCCCTGTTCCAGGCGAATCCATCTGGTGCTTTCCTTTATTCTTATTCTTGTTTTTATTTTATTCCTATTTTTAATCCTATTCTTTGCCCGTAAATTCCCGGAACTGCCTTTTCGGCGCTCCGCACACCGGACACCGGTCAATCTCGTCAACCGCGGTCATTACACACCCGCATACAGGGCACACATACAGTGTATCCACGGAAAACTCCTCCAGCTTCTCCGCCTTTGCAATCAGTTCCGCATGGGAGCGTTCCATCTTTGCAGCGTCAGCAAAGGCCTGCTTGGCCAGCATTCCGCCGATTCCCGCCGCATAATCCGATACCATAGGATACAATCTCTCAAACTCAAAATTCTCGCTCTTTCTAAATCCGCTCAGCGCCTCCATAAACGGCACCGGCTGTTCCAGAACAGCAAAAAAGCTGCGTGCATGGCGATACTCCGAATCAGCCAGAGCCCTCATCAGATTCGCCACCTTTTCGTACCCGCGTTTCTGCGCGCGGTCCGCAAATGTCAAATACCGCAGATGGGCATACAGCTCCCCCTTCACCGCCTCCTCCAGCTTCTCTTTCAAAACCGGCTCCAGCTGCTCTCTTTTATAATACATCTCCGTCAAATCCACAATTCTATGGCAGAGACGGCCTTCCTCCATAAAAAACCTCACGATGTGGTAATCCACATCCGAAGCCTTGATTTCCTCTGAGACATCCTCGATCATCGCTCCGCCGCCACCGCTGCAGATCAATGGAATCCCGTCCACCACATCCTCGAATCTGGAATGCACATGGCCGCAGGCAAAGTACTTCACCTTTTCCCTGTAAGGCGCATACACGGCTCTCAGGCGTTCAAATTCCGCCTCGGAGACAGAATTTCGGATAAAATGGTTGGGCAGCGGAATATGAAATGCGATCACCACGTTCCTGCACTCTTCCATAGCCAGCACCCGTCCAAGCAGCTCCAGCCCCTCAGCCTCGAAGGTGCGCATGGCGTTGTCCAGCACTACCACAGTAAATGAATCGCCGATCAGCGCATAATTCTGCAGTCCAAAATATTCGGTATACACTCCGGTGTCGTGGTTCCCTCTTAAAATATACGTGTCCTTTCCCGCCACAGAATTGGTGATTTCAGAAATCGTCTCATAAAACCGCCTTTTCCCAGTCGGTACCATATCGCCGGCAATCAGAATAAAATCATCCCGGGAAGCCAGTTCCAGCGCGTTGACATAGACACGCATCATTGTGGTTCCCAGCCCCTCGCAGCCCGGATCACCGATCAGGGAGAAGGAGGAAACGTCACCGATTGGCAGAATTGGCGCAGTTACTTTTTGTATAAAATTCATATATATAGTCCTCTCTATTGGTTTATGATATTGTCGCGGCATGATTGGCACTGTACGATTGGTGCTGTACGACTGGCTCTGTACGACTGGCGCTTTACAATTGGCGCTTTACAATTGGCTCTGTACAATTGGCGCTGTACAATTGGCTCTGTACAACGGGCATCTGGCCCCAGTGCTTCCGCCTGAACACCATTTTACAGGACTTTTCGGAAGAAATCAATTCATGTATGCTAACTGCAGCAATTTCCAAAAGCAGAGTTTATTTCCATTGCCCCATCCTGTCCGTCATTTCCTTCAGCATGTTGTCCACTTTTCCAAGACTTGTTTTCACCAGTTCAATTCCACAGTATTCACAGATTTCGCTTAAGACCGCAAATAGCTATGGATTCCTGGCCTTAATTCTCTTCATATTGCCATTTCGTCACATACATAGAGTGGGATTCAGAATAACATCATCTCATAATCTTCCGTTTTCATCAGTTCTATATTGGGTATAATATCTCGGTTCCAATCCATGACAATCAGAACGCACGGGCAGGTAGGGTGGGCATCTCCACTTTGGCTGCCATGTAAATTAGCCAGCTCTTCCCGCCCTTTGTACATACTCACTGTAACAAGTCACCTATTTTCCAATAATGCTCATAAACACAAATTCTTCCTTATCCCTGAGCACTATGGCAGTAATATATCCGGTGGGGATTGAGTTGTATTTGGTGTAGGATTGGTGGAAGGAAAAGCGGAGGCAGTAATAGAACCAACTCAATTACTGTCTCCGCTTTCCTTATGCCATTTTCACAAATCACTGACAAATGTTTTAATATTATTTATTCTCTTCCTGACTTCCATGCTCAGTGTCACATCACAACCAGCTACCGTTTCCTTCATCTGTTCTATGCTGCGGAAAGAGGCCAGCGGAATTGCTGTAAATGGCTGTTCATTAAAATAGGAAATACACGCCTGTACGGGGGTGATTCCGCATGCTTTCAAGGCTTTCAACTCCTCCGTGATTTTGTAATTTGCTTCATTCTCATAAATTGCAGCTACATTTTCTGGAATCATATCTCCCTTCAGCAATTTACTGAAGTATCCTTTTGCCACCGACATATAGGCCATTGCACTGAGCTGCTTCTCTTTGTGATAAGTAAAATTTTCCAGGTCCATCCAAACCAGCGTCGGGTCTCCCAGTCCGGCCGGATTCATATCGGCGAGACTCCACATCAGCTGATTGCAGACAAAGCCGGAAAAGTGATTAGCCTCCGCTGCCCTCTGTGCCTCTTTCAGGCGTTTCAGCTTCCAATTGGAACAGCCATAATACCGAATATATCCTTTTTTTCTTGCAGTTTCCAGAATATCAAGAATCTCGCAAACGGAAACAGACTCGTCATCCCGGTGCAGGAAATACAGATCAATAGTATCTGCTCCAAGGCATTTAAGACTTTCTTCTATGTCAGTCATAATTGCCTCCCGGCTTACCCGCGATACTTCCATGGAATCCAGCCTTGGATGCGCTCCTTTCGTGGATATCACATAGTTGTTTCGCTTGCCGCTTTGCTTCAGCCATTTTCCAATCACTCTCTCACTTCTTGCCCGCTCTCCCGCTAGCCAGTCACCATATACATGGGCAGTGTCCAGAAAATTACCGCCTAAGTCTGTAAATTCGTCTAACTGCTCAAAACATTCTCTTTCCCCTATTGCCGAGCCGAATTGTACGGTTCCAAGACATAAATTAGATACCAGAAGGTCAGTTCCGGTTAGTTGCTTGTAATTCATAAGGTTGTCCTTTCAGTTTCTTAAGCCGCTGTTCCACATTTTTCGCATATCTGCGTATCCGTTGTGGATGCAGCCTGGAATATAAGTAGTATAGATACGAAGTTCCTTCCTCCCATCTTTTAATTGCATCATCCAGCGGTTACTGCCACGCGTTCCGAGGCCCCTTCATCCCGTGACTGTATTACTGTCATAATCTCAAAGGCTTTATCAAGTGTATAAGGAGGCTGATCGCTTTCAAGATATTGATGTCCTCTTATATAACCGACTTTGCAAATGCAATCCAGGATGCTCTCATAAAATCCCTCAATCTCTCATAGGCCAGCGGCGCTTTCAGCGCATCTTTATTCTTCTGTTTTTCTTCATATGTAAGTGACGGCAACGCATCCTGACTTAAAAACTCAAGTGTATACCAGTAATCCAAGATGGATTCTGCAGTCTTTTGTTTTATAGATCGGTCTGTCCTTTTCATCTGTCTATCCTCTTTTTTCATGGCAATTTCTTTAGAATTATCACAACTTATTACGTTTTCGCTAAGATCAATATCATTATCCTGCAAGCCTGAAGTACCCGCTACACATTAAGTAACCCAAAAGCTCAATAAGTTAAATTACTCCCCACTCCTCTAATTTTTTAGTAATTTCAACATTTATTTCAGCAATTTCAGGATTGTTCATATCGCTCACCAAATACAAAAAATCGGCGGTATTTGCTGCTATATCTTGAATAATTTTCAAATCCTGATTCAAATTCCCCAAATTCTGAATCCTCAGACTGCTCAGAGTATCCTCCAGCTGCTGCTGTTGATCCTGCCAATATTTCACATAATTTGCAACTACAGTTGGGTTATAGATTTCTTTTGAAACCACTACGGGAAATATTTTATTCTTATATTTGCGATCTCGCATAACCTCTAAAACTTCGTACATACAATTTCTTGACCTCAAGTAGGCGTCTGAAATTAGCAAAATAATATAGTCCATATTTTCTATATTATTCATATAATCTCTAATACTATCCCATTTCTTAATATCTATTGTATCCCTATGAATATGAATATTCGTGACATTGTTCAAATAGGCAAAAATATCCGCAGCTATTTTATCATCTTGCCAACAATATGATAAAAACATCTCTACTTTGCGTTTTTCCATCGTGCGCTTCCCTTCCTCATATGTTTGATACATAACTGTCTCAACACATTGAATTTCTCTCAAAAGGACTTCCCATAGGTCATAAGCAATGCTTTCCTGATATACCTTTTTTCCATGTAACGCTATTAACCTTGCTAATTCGCTGTTTTTCCCAGCCAATATCTCTCTATCCTTTTCTGAAAGCTCCCTACATTTTCCATTCAATCCTGCAAGATATGTTTTTGCATTCATTTGAAACGGAGATACATTTTTAGGAAAATATTCTTTTAACTTTTCCATCATCTCAATTCCTGCTCGGTCAAAATCACCAGAAAAATAGACTCGGCATTTTGAGTTTCTTTCGATGCATATCCGAACATACTCCAGCACCGCAGCTCGGAAACAGCCTGAAGTACATATAATAATCGGAAATCTGTCTCTTATTAGCTGCTTTGGAATATTGTTAGCCTTCACATATTCTATCAGGCAGTCAACTAAATAATGAAAAACCGATGGATTTTCAATCAAAAAAAGGTTAGACTTAATCTCAAAGTCTCCCATATCCTCAACATTGCCGAGATTAACTGTCTCTTTCTTCATAGATTCATAAATATCTAAAGTAAATCTGTGAAAAAGTGAACTGGTTGTATCATCACTTAAATGATACAAACGATACATCATCCGCTTTCGCATAAAAGCCGGAACATGTTCCAGAGGGTCTGACGCTCCATTTTCACGATATCTTTGGGAGTAAACATTTTCCAAAGCTCGAAAAAAAAGCCTGCCTGCCAACGTTTTTTTCTCATCTAATGAGTGTTTACCCGCGACAAAAGTTGCTAACATGGATATATATATTTTATCAGACTTTTTCACATTCTCCCGCTCCAGGCGTTCCAAATCCATCAGCAGATACCAAAGAGCTTCCAAACAGATTTTAAGAGAGGTGAGTGCAGCATTATAGTCTTTCAGCCCCGCCTGTAAAATCCGATATCCCGAACCAGGTTCCTTTTTCCAGAGACGATATAACCAATCATACGTCAACTCACAGAACGCTTTGTCCACGATATTGATATTCTCTTCATTTTGAAGCTTCTCAACCACATTGGTAAACAAGGTTTCCCACTCTGTATCTGCCTTTACTAAACTTTCCTTTTTGGTCAACAATGGTTCGTGATACAGTATTTCGTATAAGGATGGGACGGTCAACATAAAACGTTTCCCAAGTTCCTCCTCTATCACGCTCATCTCCATGCTCAGGTGATCGCCTACCCCCAGCAGGCCCCTGACCCTCGGTCCAAAAAACGTCTGTAATCGTTGAGCCTCGGCCTGACTGGAGATGACAAGTTTAATTTTTCCTCTGCCACTACCATAACTTCTATACTTGTTAAAAACCGCGTTCAGCATACGTTTTAAATTTGGATCGCTGTAATACTCCTCTGCCGTTATCTTCCTCTTGTGCTCCATATCTGCTGCTAATTCTCCACATATAATTTTTGTTTACCATTCCACCGATAGTGGAGTAACGTTATTATATCAATGTCTTTAGGCCGATGGATTTCATAAATTGCCAGACTTGGCACGGTATCGTAACATCCCCACAGAACCTGTGATGTCATTATGTAGTCAAAATCCATATCTGTCAAAAGATCAAACATATCACGCATATTAGAATCATCCACACCGGCAAATGCCTCATCCAACGCCAAAATCTTCGGGGCATCATCCTCAGCCTTACTATATCGAGAATTTGCTGCCGCAAACAACGGTATATACATTGCCATTGCTTTCTCTCCACCACTCAGCACATTAAATCTACTGTTGGTCAGTTCCCTGTAATTCGACTGATCTCCCTTGCGAAAATCTAATCGGAAGGTAAACCAGGTCCGATAGTCTAGCATTTCATTGATATATTTTCGCAGAGAACCCTGTTCCTCTTTTGCCGACTCCTTTGCTAATAGAATCCGCTTTCTGAAATGTTCAATCATTTGGTTAATCTCGCTGTCATCCAGTCGTTCTGTATCACTTAAAAGCAGTTTGACAAGAGTTTCTGTATCCAATTCTGATTCACTTCGTGATGGCAACGGAACCCATTTTAAAGATAATCTCAGACCGCTGGAGGTGTTTCGCTGTTTCATCAGCCCATCCATTTTATCAATCCAATCAAACGCCTGATGTATTTTTAACTGAATTGATTTACCCACACTACCAATAATAATCTCTGAATACAGTTTTTTATCCTGTTCTGTCAGAAGAAGCTTTTGTTCCGCTTCCTTTTCCCGCAGTTCCTTTAACAATTCTCTGGGCGTCATAGGATTCATTCGATCTCGATTGGAACGGATAATGGCCCGTCCATTCTCCAAGGATTCCCGCTCCAGCGCATACTCACGCAGATTCACATTAGCCTTGTTGAATTCTGTAATCAGGTCGCTTATCACCGTCTCCTTTACCATGTTCCCCCAGACTACTTTATATTCCGTCACAAGCTGCTCCGCCAAACGCATAATGTCCCGACGCTCAGTCAGATTATAGGTATCCATATTTTCTACAAATCCCAGTCCCAGATTCAATTCTGTCTGCCACTGTACAATAGCAGCCTCCAGATTCTCAGTTATCTCTGCCAAATGTTCTTGTCTCGCGTTCAGTTGAGCACCTAAGGAACCTTGCAATTTGTCATTTTCTCTCAATTCCTCATGCCGTTTTGAAACCTCTTTCGCTAAATCTCTTTTCGTTTGCTTGCATTTATCAATTTTATCAAATATATCTCTTAGCCCTTTAGCCTCTATCAACTCTTCAAGCTGGCTTATCTGGCTTTCCAGCAGCACTTGTGATTTTCGTACTCCGCTCAACTCCAATTGATTATCGCTAATTTGCTCATTCGCCTCATCGATATACCCCTGATAGTTCTCACAATCATTCTGCAGACTCCTGTAATGCACATACTCGGTCTTCAGCTGTGACAGACTGGTCTTGTAATCATTCGCACAATTCATCGCCTCCGAAAGCGTACTTAAAGTTTTAAGCCTTGTCCAGGCAGATGTTATCTCGGTCAATTCAACTTTTCGTTCCTTCCAGTCTGCCTCTTTTTTATGGTATATAATCTCTGCTTCCTTTTCCTGTTTAATCGCCGCCTGGAAAAGATGCCACTTACTTGTCAAATGATCCAGACATAATTGAATTTCCCCATCATCTGGGAAACTTTCTTTTTCCGCTGTTAGAATATCCTGCTTTTCGTGCTCCTGGTATATTTTTTCCTGAATAGCATCCTGTTTATTTTCCAGTTCCAAAACCTGTTGTTCCAGTTGGTCAATCATCCGTCTTTTTGCCTTTTGTCGATTCTCACTTCCGATATATTCCGCCTGCTCTTTGGTAGAATTCCGTCCAGCCAAAGCTCCCAGCCGGAATCCCTCTCTCCCGATCTGATTGAATGCCGCCGATGTCATAGAGTCCTGCATATAATCCATTTCACCACTCCATGTAAAACTGGACAATACTAAGGCAATATCTTCTTTTGTCAAACCACTTTCATCAGAAGGACACGGCGCCAACACATCACTTAGGGTCACCACTCCAGGATTTTCACAGGGTTCAATCCAAATTTCCTCATCTTTTTCATGAGCAAAATAGCCCATTCGCCCTCCTGGCAAAATCCAGGCATCCAGTATACCCGCCTGCTCCAGAGTAGTCTCAAGCTGTGCCTTCTCTGCTTCCATCAATTCAGCGGAAAAATCACAGACCGTATAAAGAGGTGCGCCCATCCGCTCCGCCCTCTCACCACGGCACTTGTTTCTCGAAAGTGACCGCAACGGCTCAGGCTCTTTATGGCTTCTCCACGAATCTAGTTCTGCTTGCAAAAGCTCCCTTTTTTCTTCAAATTCTCTAAACTGTTGTTCTAAAACGAGTACCTTGTTTGTCAACTGCTGATATTGATCTAGAAACAAATTGTACACCGACGATCTTACAGTTTCATAATTACGGTTATCCTTGCCCAGTTCAGATAGCGCTGTTAGAATATAACCTACATTCTCATTACTGACTTCTAATTGCGAAAGGCCCTGACGCCAGCCAATGATACACTCCTTCAGCTGCATTTTTCCAGCACTAAATTTCTCTTCCGCAGACAAATATTCTTCTTCCGCTAGGCTTTTCTTTTTATAGAATTCCCCCCATCGCTCCTTTTCCTTTGCCATATCCAAACTAGCTTCCCGTTCTCTTTCGCCAATCAAAACTGCAGCCTTTAACTTTACTTGATGTGCCAGCAAGTCCTGATTCCAATTGTCCGCACAGCGTGCGTAATCATCGCCCACCTGCTGCCACTGCCGATGGTATATATCATGTTCATAAAACTCCATAACTCTCGCATAGCTCTCTAATTCTTCCAGCAAACTGTCTTGATTCTGGAATAACTCATCCCTTAGTACTTTCTTTTCCGCTATTTCGTTTTGCCATGCCTCTACCCGCCTTTCATTATCGGCCATCCGCTTTTTGACTGCCACATATCGTTCATTCAATTTCTTATAATCCGTATGTAAACGTTCCAGTTCTATAGGTTTTTCCAATCCCTCGCTTTGCTGGAGATAATCTAATTCCGACTGTATTTTCTCAATTTCAAGTTCTGCTTTCAATATCTGAGTCTTAAGCGCGATACCACAAGCAATCGTATTGTCTAAATTTTTTTTGCAATCATCCAATTCTTTCTTGCGTTCATTAAAACTGTGATTTAACACCTTCAAATCTAAGGACACATGATACAGCAAAACTTTATTGTAATTATCGTACTGCTTCTCCAGGCCTTCAAGTTCCTGTATCTGAATTTGCAGTTCTTCCAGCCGCTCTGAAATTTGATCCATATCTTCCAGGACATCCGAAAGGTCACCCAACTCGTCTTCCGTCAACGCTGGAAGCGAATTTGTCAGAATACTGTAAATTGATGATGGGCGAAATTCTTTTGAAAGCTTTGGGCTCCTGATCTCCAGAAGAAGCTTTAATAAATCTTTGTAAGAATCATTGTTGTCTTTAAACCCAAATATGTGTTTTTTCACAAGTTCACGATACGTTGCCTGTTCCTGAACTACAATTCCCCCAGCCCCTATGACCTCCGTCAAGGCTTTTCTTGTGAGTGGCACCTTTTTCTTTGTTTCCAGCCAATTCGGATAATCATATAAATGGAGATCTTGATTGATCCGTCGTCCATCTTCCAGCAAAAATCCCCAAAAAACCATTTGCGCCGCCCCTCTTCTGGCGCGCAGGGCAATTCCGATGGTTTTATAGCTCTGTTTATCTTCGTGATAAAATTCAATCCAGAGATAGCCAGTTCGATCCATATGGCCAGTCTCGCTGTCGCCCAAAAGATAATATTCCATGCGGCGATCCCTTGAACCAAACGAATCCAGGCGCTCCGGGCGCTTGTCTCCATCCAGAACCAGCGGGATAAAGCTTTGCATTGTAACAGATTTTCCCGACCCATTTGCTCCTCTGAACAGCAATCTACCCTGTTCCAGTTCAAAAACCTCTTCATCATAAAGCCAGAAATTCAGAATCCCCATACGATTCATCCGCCATCGTTTCATATTCTACTCCTCGATCTCCACTTCTCCATATTGAGTGTAATACCTTCCTCCAACAGGATTCAACAAAAAGAACATGTCATCCTGCCAACTACCGAATTCCCACTGTTCCATATGTTCGCACACTGCGTCTGCCAACTGTGACGATTTCATACTCCGGTATTCTTTCGTCCAGCGATATCCATTTTCATACTGTAATTCAAGCAGAATCTGTTCAATACTACCTCTGGTCAGTCGAATTTTACCCGATGACACCGACTCTGTTTTCACTTCACCCAACTCATACATGGTTCTGATCTTTCCACAAAATAGCAGGACAAGATCTGATATAGCCGATAGTGTGGGGAAAAGCTCCATATCACTCACCAATTCCGGATAGAAAAACAGGAGACCTTCTTTATATTTGGTTCCACCCCAACCAAACATCTTATCGAGCTGTCCGATTAAATGATTTTTTTGTCCATGAAAATAAAATAAGTCTTGTTCCCATAAATCCAGCCCCACGAATGGTTCGAGCAAATACCTCCGGTACATTAGCTGTCGTTTCTTTTTATCCTCTTCCTCAGGCAAATCGCTCAATTCCTCCATAGACTGATAAGATGGCAGTTCTCTACGAAATGTCCTCAAAACATAGCTGGCGCAAGGGGCGCATTCATACAGCACATCATGATTTTCTGCATCAGACGCCCAATCGGACTCCTGACCGTCAATGCTACGCAAAACATTCAAACTTTTCAGTTTTTTTAGAGCCCTGGCCATGGATAACCGATGGAAATAATTCTTCCAATCGACATTTAGGCCCTGCTCATTCATAAATTCCTTTATTTCCTTGACCATAGTAGTCAATATGAATTGATCCCCAGCTGATTTATCTTCCAGGTACCATAGACCATAGGTAAAAAGCGCATAATCGATGGGTTCCTTGAACCCTTCAAACCCCATCCAACTCTTCGCCTCAACCGGAACTTTTTCCAGTTTGATCAGCTTTCTATTCATAATTACGGAATATCCCGGATAGTTGGCAAACCAATTCCGTATTTCCAGATACTGCTCCCTGGCCCAGTGATAGAGCTGCGGATCCTTATCACGTTCTATCCAAGGACGGTTCAATAACGCATTCATACAGATTTTGCGCCGTTCTTCCATATCGGTATGATCTTCAAAGCCGCGTTGCTCTATTCCATCAGCCATCCAAATCACCAGTCATCCCTCTCAGTAAATTTTGCCACGTTTCTTGATTCTCAATTTCAAACACAAAGGAGTAATCTAAAAGGCCTAATGTTCCGTCATCGCAATCTAATGTAACATAATGCTTCTCTTCCGGCATATAAAGTGTTACCTTAATCCCCTCAGACGTATAAAAAGCCTGTCCCTCCGATGAGATACACCTCCCAATCCAATTTAAAAGTTGAATCCTTGCAACTGCTGTAATACATTGGAGTTCTGAGACTTTAACGCTTCCTTTTTTTGTCATCTCAATTAAGAAAGCCAGTTCCTGCTTCTGGTATGCAACAAGTTCTTGCCTCAACGCTTCCTTCTTTAAATGATTATCGGCAATCGTCTCACTCTCTCCACTTCCCTTTCCACCGCGTTTTCGACTTCTGCTCCTAATTACGCGCTCAATAGCAGCCTCATCCCACATAGAAATATCCTGACTATCGGAGCTGCGGTTGTCCTCCCCCTGTAAATGGCGAGTCGGAAATATTCCAAACGCATAGGCTGCTAATTTATGAGCCTCCTTCACATCCTCCAGATGGTAGAACCATTTTCCCAGAAAATCCAAGTCCTGACGTCGGCTCACAATTGACCGTTGCTTTTCCTGTATTCGAAGTGTACTCCTTACGATTTTTTTAATCGCATCTTTTGAAGCTTGCTCCAAAAGGAACATCTCACTTTGTGTATGATCGTCTCCGCAGAACCATCGGCATAATTGACGCCATCTGCGCTCCAGGTTTTGTTGGTATTCCTCTCTCGTAAAAAATTCCTCCACTTTTGGAATTAACCATTCGCCTTCCAATACACACTTAAAAAATCGAGTTTGCATGTCACGATTAATTAACTTTAAATTTCCTTCTATCCGATAAGATCTGCGCTGCAATGCCTGAACAAAATCCTGAAGATACAAGGTGATCGAATCTTTATACATTAAAAAAGAAGATGTCATCATCAAATCTTCGGCTGTCCCGGTATGCAGGCTGGCAATGTAATCCATTGATGTTTGATTCAACTTTTGAAATGAGTCATATAATGAATTCCAGACTTCCAGAGCAGCTTTGGGTTCATAATCTCCTTTATGCTCATAAATATCCAAAATAGTGTCTGCAATCTTGTCAAACAAAGTCGGCTCTAGTGAGCCCCCATATCCCTTCACCCCTTCGAGACGTTCAAGGAAGCGCTCAAGTTCAATAGAATAGGGAGTAATCAGATACTGATATTTTTTTCGCAGATACTCCTCAACGGTTCTCGCTCTAGTACCATCATGTCGATAAGTAAGGTTTTTCCACGAAACCAACTGATCCAAATCCAACTGGCACTGCTCCAGCGTATAATTTTTCAAAATATTCCATTCCATAACTCCAGAATATATCTGCTCAGGGCTGAGCCAATAACTCAATCGCTCATACTGCAAATAAAGATAACGCATAATCGCCCGATAGCGCGTGACATTATCAGCATTTATATATCTTAATTCAGAAATATTTCCCAGTGACTTTATAGTGGGTTTTTCCTTCATACCAATCCTCTTGTCATATTTGATATATTTTCACAAAAATTATGTTCGTCATTCCTTGACATAATATCACATTTCTCTATATATGCCAAACCGCCTATTGATTTTCGGGTAATTTTCACGATATAATGTGAATATTAAAATGAAGGGGTGTATAGTATGGAAATAAAATCATCCGACGTAATCCACCTAGAAAATGTGTCAAAACACATAGCAACCGCTCCACTACCACTGAGCAGCAAGACCCTCCTTACAATAGCACAAAGTTTAAGCAACGCACTGAACCTCTGTATTAAATACATTGACAAAGAACCTGTATCAAAGTCCCCGCCCCCGCTGCCTACCTGTCCAAATTGTCTTTCAGCCAATACAGCAGTCCACGAAAAGCCGAAGTCGTCGTTATATTGTCCCGAATGTTTCAAAACTTTCCCCGATTCAACCGGACTAAAATTCTGTCCAACCTGTATACCCCCAAGCAAGTTAATATCAATTGCTACCTCAAAAACTCGTTATAGATGCAAGGACTGTAATGTAACATTCAAGGAAGGGGTGGGTGTTCCCACTGATTTTAATAAATACATCTATTTTTGCCATTTGATCTATAACACAGATCTTTGCTATAACGATATAATTCGCAAATTAAAAATTTCCAGTGATACTTACTATCGTTGGAAAAAACGATTAGCTATTTATTATCCAGATACCCGAGCATATTTATATGGTAAAAGGTGCAAAAAGTAGGTTTATTTCATACCAGACCTATACTTTGCAAAAAGAAAAAGCTCATAGGCTTTTTGTGATACGATATGAAAATAAAAAATTTATATTTTTAACCTCCACTAAAAATCGAGATATTGAGTTGAAAGAACAGCTTGTAAATTATAGCTATTTCAACAGTGTTGAGTTGGTTTATGTTTGCAAATATAGTAAAGTGCTTATTACAAAACTTATATTCATAAAACAAGGTGTATCAAATGGAACCCTTTACTATATAGTTCCATTTGACACACCTTATTAAGAATCCATAATAAATAAAAATCCGATTAGACCTACTACTACTTTGTTCTTTTCCTCATTCTCTCAACCACTATCCGATCAGCTGCCAGCCAGTCAATCTCATTTAATTCATCTTGACTAACCCATTTTGAAGCCTCATGCTCTTTTAACATTAGCTGTCCATCTAAAATTCTACATTTATAGCAATGCATAGTAAGATGAAATTGGGGATAATCATACTCAACCGTGTCAATATATGTATCTATCTCTATTTCTATATCTAATTCTTCTTTAATTTCACGTTTTAATGCACCTTCTAGTGTTTCACCGAGCTCAACTTTACCCCCAGGAAATTCCCAACCGTCTTTAAATTCACCATATCCACGTTGTGTAACTAATACTTTATCTTTTTCCACAATTATGGCTGCTACTACTTCAATAATCTTCATACTGTCACATTTACCTCACAAATACATTTCTACCAACTCTTCATAACTAATAGCTATCCCGACATGGCTCAACAGTTCTTTTCTTTCTTCATATAATTTCAATAATAAAGGTTCAAAGTCTTTTCCGTAATGAAGTAAATTATGACAATTACTGCATAAAGATACTATATTTTCTTCCACATCTAAAGATATATCAAACTGATCAGAATACTCCAATGGCACTAAATGATGAGGTTCAACATAATTAATATTCATATTTCTGCGAATAAAGGAAGGATGTGTCTCATCAATTTCACACATGAACTTTGCATGTTTCAAAGCATTCATTGCAGTACTCCTACTTCGTTTCTGCACTTCGATTTTATTTATAACAGAAGGCTCTGACTTACTCTTAGGCATTCCTCTATATGCAAAATCATACTGATCGATCTGTCTGATATCCTTTAACGAATCGATCAGCTCTTCATCTTTTATGATATTTGCCTTCTCTACTTCAGGATCTTTTTTATAAACAACCTTTTCATCCACCTGTTTCAAAGGAAATACCCAGACTTTTCTATTATTTTTGTCTTCATCCTGCTGACTTGTTTGATATGGCTTGTCAGCTAATTTTACAATCCCTTTATAAGTATATTTTGTTTTCTCATATACCTCAAAAAGGTGAAGTTCAATACCATTAACATCGGACTCATACAGTTTAATATTATTGTTACCCTTTAACGTCTGGTCCCCATATTTCCCCATTCCGGTATAGTGGAGTATACCATTTTTCCACTCATCTTTATAAAAAGGCTTTGTCATATCAGATATCAGTACTAACGTGCCTGCCTTTGTGGAAGGTCGCATCCCTCCCATAATAGCACAACCAAAGGCTTTCGAAACCTCCCTATTTGACACTACTTCTCCAATAACAAATCCAGGATTAAACTTCATATTTTTCACCTCTAACATTCATGTTAAACCTAGCTCCTATAGATCCATCAAAGACTCCGTTATAATCCTCATCGCTTTTCCTCCGCAAAATACCTCACCGACCTCCACTCCACCGCATCCATCACATGCCTTACAAACGCCTCATTCCCCACAACCTCTTCCATTCCCTCCACAAGTCCAATTACCCCATTCTCCACCTTCTTAAAGCAATTCGGATGTTTATCTAGCATAAATTTCACAGGATTTATAACCGCCAGCTTCACCCATTCCTTCTTTCCCCATGTCATAAACCCGGCCGATGACTGATCCTTGATCATATCCACCTTATAACCGCCCCGCTCATAATACTCCTGAAAGCTGTAATAAATATCATCTTCGTCCACGACTGTCTTAAACTTTCCATCCCGGCAAAACGACAGAAGCAGCGGCATCTTATACGATTTCTGCATCCTCGTCGTCTCCACCATATTGATAAATTCCGCCCCTTTTCCATTGAGAAGCTTCTTTTCATCCTCGGTAAGCAAGTCTCTCTCTGCAAGAAAATTCAGATAATTGGGAACTGGCGCATATTTCATATTTCTTTTCAGCGCTTCCTGAACATCAGCGTCCATATAGGTAAATAAATCGACCCTGGTCGGCACCGAGCGCTGAAATTCATAGGATACAAGCTGGCGAACCTTCTCAAACTGTTCATTTACCTTGTCTTTGATTGACATTTCCTGTTCCGCCTGTCTCTTAAACAGGTCAACAATCTGAAAATCGAGGTCAATCATGCAGTCATCCGGCATCTCGTAGTCTGACATTGAGTAGCTTCTTGCTATCTGTTTCTGGTACTTTTGTCCGCTCAGTAAAAACGGAAGCAAATTCGCTTTTTTATAATTACCTATGAAGTCCAGAACTGTTAAATAGCTTTTTCCTTCTGCAGTTCTTAGCCCACGCCCCAACTGCTGCAGAAATACGGTAGGCGACTGTGTTGGCCGCAAAAACAGCACCATATCAATATTTTTTACGTCCAGTCCTTCATTAAACATGTCAACTGAGAAAATAATCTGCAGCCTGCCATCCTTAAGCTCTTCCAGTGCTTCCCTTCTGTCCAGATTATACTCCCCGTCTGTTCCACTATACACAGCGGCCGCCTTTACTCCTCTATTCTGGAAAAGCTCCGCCATATATTCCGCATGTTTTTTCGTAGAACAGAATGCAAGGGCACGCTTACAATTATACTTGGAATAATTATGGTAAACCAGATCACCCCTTTGAGGAATCATCAATTCCTTTTCCAGTTCTTCCTCATCGTACTTGCCGTGCACATATGAAATGTTATCGTAATTTACCGTACAGTCATAAATCCCATAATAACGGAATGGCACCAGCCAGCCTTTATTTACAGCTTCCTTTAAACGGACATCATAAACAACGTTAAAGTCGCAGATCTCATAAATATTTTTATCATCCAGGCGATCCGGTGTTGCCGTAAGCCCCAGAAGAAATTTCGGTTTAAAATATCTGATAATCCGCTTGTAGGTATCTGCCGCAGCGTGATGAAACTCATCTACAATAACATAGTCAAAGTAGTCTCTTGGAAAACATTTATCGCATAAATACTCTGCTTTTCCCAAAGTCTGTACCGTTGCAAATAAAACCTCACAGTCGTCGTCCTTCTTATCCCCATAGAAGAAGCCGTACTTGCCGCTGCCCCTTACTTTCTGAAACGCCTGTTCCGCCTGTATCAGGATTTCTTCTCTGTGCGCCACAAACAGCACTCTTTTATAAGGCTTTGAATCAAACGCTGCAAGAATGGTCTTTCCCACACCTGTTGGTATTACCGTAATCCCCTTATCCCATCCCTCTTTGCGGCTCTTCTCCAAATGATACAGCGCTTCGATCTGTGCCCCTCTCGGCTGGACGGTCTCCGGCTCTTCTCTGCTGCCTTCTGTGTCGTACACTTCCAGATCCTTTAGTACGTTTGGCTTTTTCCACCTCTCAGAATATTCCTTTAATGCTTTATCTGTTATTTCATAAGCGTAATTCTCATACAGATCTTTAAACGTATTATAAAAATGTTCGAAATCCTCTGGATGTATTTTACTGTCAAAACAGTAATTCCATTCAATCCCCGTTGTTAATGCGCTGAATGAAACATTGGAAGAACCAATATATATTTCACCCTTATCTTCATAATGGAATATGTAAGCTTTTGGATGAAATGATTTATTTGGTACATTATAAAATCGTATCGATACCGTATCCCCCAGTTCTCTTCTCAGCATATATAAAGCGGCAGGCTGGGTTATATTTAAGTAATTACCTGTCAAAATCCGTACCCTGGCTCCGCGTTCCACAGCGGCCTTTATGTCCTTTACCAGCAGCTTTACACCTGATTCCATTAAAAAAGAAACGATAATATCAATTCTCTGAGCTTTATAAAAACACGGCTTCAAACGAGAATACAAATAATTCCCATCACCCGTTATTGCATTTCCCTGAAACTCAATATCAGAAGTTACTCCTTCTTTGTTCTTAAAAGTAAATTCAGCCATTTTTCTTCACTTCTTCCCGGTCGTACATCTGATGTCCGCCACATTTTCTCTATTTGAAAGTTCTTCAGCCTTTTCAGCAATAATTCCATCTTCTCTTCTGTCATATCATTAAAATACCGTCCGTTGCGAACCCCTTCAAACTCTCCATATTTAAATGAAGTATACAAAATACCAGCGGGTTTCAGCGCCCGATACACTCGTTTCATTACCGTCTCTAAGTCTGCCATATTCAAATGCAGTATCGAAGCACATGCCCAAATGCCATCATATAAATTTTCTGCCTCCAGTTCCTGAAATTTACAGCATTTCACTTCCTTACCAATGCATTGAGAGGCCAGCCTGCACAATTCTTTCGACCCATCCATCGCTTCCACATCATATCCCTTATGTAAAAACGCTCTGCTATCCCGTCCGGAGCCACATCCAAGATCCAGAATACTGGCCTGCGGCGGAAGATAACTGAGGAAAGTATCCTGATGTTCCGAAAAAGCTGCATTCTGTGTTCCGAAACAAAACGATTCAGCGTTCACATCATAATAATCCAAAGTAAAATCCACATATTCCTTCTCTCTTGCCTTATTTATTTCCATAATTAACTCTCGACACCTCTGTTTCTGGTTATAATCTCCATCCTTTTCTAATAAGCAAATGGAGTTCTGCCTTTTCGTCCCTTTTGTTGTCATTATACCGCCACTATTCCTTTGAAGCAATTAAATTCCCTTAATACGCCTCCAACTCAAGCCCCCAACTGACGGTAATACTCCTTAAGCACTGGCGAAAGTGCTCCCCACTTGCTTTCTGCCCTCTCAATCTCTTCTTCACCAAAACCAATATTCCCCGCTATATGGAATAAGCTCCTCATTTCTCCAAAATCAATCATATCCAGCCTCATTACACTTCATCACACCTCAAACAATCCTCACAATCTGCTCATACAATACAGTAAACTTCTTCCCCACATTCTGATTCTTATGATAATGCCCAAACAGCCACTTTCCAAACTCACACCTGTCCTTTATCATCTCAAAATACTCTGTCAGATCATCACTTTCACATTGGTCTCCACAGACCAGCTGCTGAACTGAGGTTGCACAGCAATGGCTGACAATAATATCCACGCTCCAGCCACACTGATCCAAATTGCGACTGCCTTCGTCAAATTCACTTTCATCCGGCATTTCTTCCTTCCACCAGGACAGATGATTGATGCGGTACGGCTCCCAGCCGCGATCCAGTTTCTTCTTCTTTCGTTTAAACTCCGGATCATCGGGTTCTAAAATACCGCCGGAGATATCATGACTTCTGGCTCCGCCAAATGTAAAGAAACGAAGTCCCTCTATTTCATATACCTGCCCCCGCATCAGATGAATGATATCGGGCGCAATAAACTGCACCCTTCCGCCCTTCCATTGTTCCACCCGACAGGTTTTCAGAAGATCATAATTTTCATGGTTTCCGTCCACCCATAGAGTTGTAAATGGCTTCCCGGACAGCCATTTTCTCCAATACTTCTGTTCTCCCGACTCATCCCAGAATCCAAAATCGCCACAAACAATCACGAAATCATCTTTCGTCATTTCCCTCTGTTCCGGAAATATATCCGTGCTGAAACGGCGATAATCTCCATGACAGTCGCCCGTTATAAAAATCAAATTCCGTTTCCCCCTTCAGTTTTTATTCCAATTCACGTTTTCATTCCCCTGATTCAATTCCAGACCGTTTTCAGTTCCGTTCCTTCTTTACTTCCACTGCATTCCCGAAATAACTACAACGCTTTCTGCAAACATATGTTCCTTCACTCTGTTTATAGAATATCATATCACATATTGAAAATCCAGAAAAAACATTTGCTTATTTTAGAACCTGCTTATTCAGAAAACGGCGTCCTTCTCCATTGTATCTGAATTCGGCCGCCGTTTTCTCTTGAGTTTTCTATTCTTCAACTTTCCTCCATTCCCCGCTTTTCACCGCCCTAATCTTTGCCGCCTCCCTCATTCTCAAACCGCGTAATCACTCCCCTAATCTTCTCTCTCACCTTACGCACCTCACCTTTCCGCCACGCCTCTAAAAGCGGAACTTACCTTTCGTCTCCGCTCTCTTTTATCTTATCCAGCAGAGCTAAAACCACCTGGCGGTTAACATTTTTCATATTGTTCCAAAATTTCTGGAACCGCAAGTATCTGCCCATTGCTTCCCCCAAGTTTCATATCATATTCCTAAGCGGTTACGTCCAGAAAAGAATCCGGCACCGTTTTAAGGATACTCCGAGATGGTATCAAATCGTAATAAAAGGTCTCGTTCACCATTCCACCTGCCTTCCTCTTCTCCTTCTACACTCTACCGCCCCTCTGCCGCCCCTCGCAGAATCTCCATAAACTCCTCCTTCGACCCAATCACCTCGCTGATGCTTCCATCCGCCATAATCTCCTCAGACAGCCCCGCCTTTCTCTCCTGCATTTCCAGAATCTTCTCCTCCAGAGTGTCCTTCATAATCAGCTTATACACTGTGACCACCTGCTGCTGCCCGATTCTGTGGGCGCGGTCTGTGGCCTGGTTCTGGGCCGCCTGGTTCCACCACGGATCGAAATGGATCACGATACTGGCGGCAGTTAAGTTAAGCCCCGTTCCTCCGGCCTTTAAGGAGATTAAAAAGACAGGCGGTCCATCCCCGTTAAAGGACTTCACCAGTTCATTCCGCTTCTCCTTGGAGGTCGATCCCGTCAGGATATAATAACCGATCCCAGCTTCATCGAGCCGTCTCCGGATAATATCCAGCATGGACGTAAACTGAGAAAACAGAAGAACCTTATTTCCCGCTTCCACCGCATTACTCACCAGCTCCACACAGGTGTCCACCTTGGCCGCCCCGCCGTCGTAATTCTCGTATACCAGGGACGGATCACAGCAGAGCTGGCGCAAATGAGTCAGCTCCGCCAGTATCTGCAGCTTTCCGACCCGGTACTCCTCCTGGCTCTGCCTCGAAAGGGAATCCAGCAGCTTCTGCACTCTGGCCTCATAGATCTCCCTCTGCGCCGTCTCCATGCGGGAATACACCACCTCTTCCAGCTTGTCCGGCAGTTCCTTTAAGACCTCTTTCTTCAGACGCCTCAGGATAAACGGCCTTATCATCCGCCGCAGCCGTTCCGCCGCCACCTCATCCTGTCTCGCCGCCACGGGCTGTTCGTACTTCTCCCGAAAATGCTTATAAGCCCCAAGAAAGCCGGGCATCAGAAAATCAAAGATACTCCACAGCTCACTCAGCGAATTTTCTATGGGCGTCCCGGTCAGCGCAAACCTCCGGGCACAGCCAAGGGCCTTCACCGCTTTCGCTGTCTGCGTTCCGTGATTCTTAATATTCTGCGCCTCATCGATGAAAACAGTATCAAACAGAGCCTCCTGATACGCCTCCACATCCCGTTTTAATAAGTCATAGGATGTGAGCAGAATATCCGCCCTGCTATTCCGTATCTTTTCCTTCCTGCTCCCGGCCCCTCCCACGACCGTCTCCACAGTCAGTCCGGGCGCGAACCGGTGTATCTCACTCTCCCAGTTATAGACAAGGGAAGCCGGACAGATGATAAGGCTGTGCCGTGTCGTATCCCCCTCATAATTTTCTTTCACCGCCGCCAGATACGCGATCGCCTGTACAGTCTTCCCAAGCCCCATGTCATCGGCCAGAATTCCGCCGAATCCCATCGCCCCCAGAGTCATGAGCCATCGGAATCCAAACTTCTGATACGGTCTTAGCTCCGCATTCAATCCGGCGGGGACCTCATAGTCGCTGTCCTCCACATTTTTCATGGACCGCAGAAAGGCCTTGTAGGATGAACTGCGCTTAACTTCTACGATCCCTTCATTCTCCCGCAGAACCTGGTCTAAATAGAAGGATCGGTATTCCGGTACCCGGATATGGCCTTCCTCCAGTTCCTCCACACTCAGTTCCAGCCCTTCGGCCAGTTCTGCCACTGCCGACAGTCCATTATCCTCCAGCTCCAGAAAATCCCCATTCTTTAAGCGGTAATATTTTCTCCTCCTCCGGTAGCTGGACAGCAGTCCCTCCAACTCTCCCGGCTCTAACCGCTCAGTCTGGAGTGTAATATCCAGCAGTCCGCTGTTCCTGGTAATTCCCATTGTAATTTTAGGTGACTTTAAGACCCTCAGCCTTTTTAAGGACTCAGAAATATATACCTCAGCTATCTGCTGAAACTGCGCAATTCCAGTGCTGAGCAGACGATACTGCGCCTCTTCGTCCTCTTCCGGAATATACAGCAGATTTTTCTCCTCGTCTGCATATTGGAGATAACTGCCTGCCAGCTTCGCCGCATACTGCTCCTTTTTCATATCACGATATAAATCCTTGACCTCCAGTCCCTCAATCAGATTATAACGCGCCTCTCCATACTGGCTGTAAACAGATGCAATCAGAGTCCGGTCCACATAATCCAGATATAGGAGTATTTCACACGGCTTCGGCATATAACGTTCCAGTGAATCCGGCTTTTTAAGGACTGAATACTCCTCCAGCGAAGGCAGTACCGAGGTACAGAGCACCGGCATATCTTCTTCATTTACATGATATTCCTGTTCTTTATACGGCTCCATCAGACCGCAGATACCGCCCATATGCGTTCCGAACTCCTCACTGCATAAATATATGGTATCTTCTGTAAAAACACACAGCCCGTTTTTACTTACAAACGCTTCCCCTCTGGGAACGGAAATAAGACAGCCGCCACTACTCCGTTCCACAATAGAAAATCCAAGTACAGGATCCTTTTCCACAATCTTTATCCGGGTCAGATTGGAGAATCTGGATTGAAGCGCAATGACTCCCGGACCCACTGCCTGCAAAAAGCGCACCATTTTATCACCTGACAGAACCAGATTCCGTGCAGAAGCTGCTGTGGGCAGGTAACTGCGCCGCATCACATACAATTCCGTAATAAAGTCCTGCTCCTGATTCACACAGTCTTCCAAAAAGTCCACCAGTCTGCGGCTCTCCTCTGTAAATGCGCTTTTTACATGGTAAAATGCCAGTTTCTGTCCATAGTGTACATACTTTTCTTCTTTCAGAGCATTTACCATAGCGGTAATATCCTTTAATACATACAGATGATCCGAACCGATTTTAAACTCAACCATCCAGCCCTCTGCATCCCGGTGCAGAATAGGAACCAGCCTTATATTTCCATTTACCTCAGGCTGGAAATAGCAGGCATTTTCCTGAATAGTGCTGGCAAATATCAGTTTTTTAACCGCGGTATCTGTCGGCGGCTGCCTCAGTCTGGCGGCCGCAGCCGGTGTCGCAGCCGGTGTCGCAGCCGGTGCGGCAGCAGATACTCTGTCTGCTTCCCCAGATACTTCCTCTCTCTCCGCATCACGTTCCATCATCTCCAGCGCGACCGCGACACAGTGCTTGCACATCCCGTCATAAGACTGGTAGGCCGGACATTCACAGTAGTACCGTGTAAATGTATGGCTCTTCAGACTGTATGCCATTTCCACCTGGTAGCGGTTATCATAAGATCCCTCTACCCATGCACTTGCCTCCAGCTTACCATCGATATTCTGAAAATTCAGATCTTCCACCATTCCTCTTCGGTACAACTGATTTCCTTTCGTAAATGACTGAGGACTGGCTTCCACTCTGATTGCCTTAATCGTTATCATACTGTCTCTCTACCCCGTTTTCGCTCTGTCTGAAACTGTCTTCCCTACCGCTGCCCTGATTCTATATTCCTGCCCATATCTGGGTCTCGGACCGGACCGGACGCCCCGGACTTTTCAGCGCTTCATTGATCAGAATCAGCGCATAGGCGTCCTGAAGCCCTTCCGCCAGAGGATAGCACTCCAGCCCCTCTTCGATATACCGTCTCATTCCCATCATGAGAACGGCAATGGCGGTCTCGTCCTGAGGCAGAACCTGTTTCAGCCCCATGTGTACAAATGGGTTTACATAAAGTTGCTCCTCTCCCAGAGAAATCCGGATGATGCCGCTGCCGGACGCGTTTCGTTCCACGCTCATCGTCTGTTCCATCGGCAGGAAGCGCCTTCCCGAAGGCTGTACCTCTTCCTTTACATACCGCACTGTCCAGTCATTTAATTCCCCCGTCATGCCCTGAACGTTCAAATGCCTGCTCCGGATATAAGAGTGGTACTGCACACTGCTGAAATCATAAAAAGCCGTTTTCCCGTCTTCAAATTCAAATGTAACCCGCCGCCTCATCCGCTCCGACATGCGGCCGTCTGTGATGGCCCCATCTCTGGAGTCTGTCTCCATCAGCGTAAACGGGTATTCCTTCCCGTAAACGGTCATATTCTGAAGTTCCGTCCCCAGCATACGGCGGATAACGCTGGCGCCATGGTAGTCGTGGACAGCAGACAGCGTCATCATAGAGGCCTCTCCTAAAACTCCGCGCCTGACCACCTCCGCAGCTGCGGCAAAGGAAGGGTAGAGAAAATACTGCTCCGCCACCTGTATTTTTGCGCCTTCTTCCATCTTCATACGCCAGAGTTCCTTAAGCTCATCCAGTTCCAGCGCCGCCGGAGTCTCGCAGAGCACCGGAAAGCCCTTCCCGGCCCATTGCTTCGTTACCGGAAAGATCGACGCCTTGTTTACTGCCACCACCACGAAATCCGGCTTCATGGCCTCACAGGAGGCCTCCGATGTCACGGCTGGAACACCGTACTGTTTTCTCATGTGCCCGGCCTTCTCTTCCGTCCTGCAGAGCATCGCCTCCATGGTAAACAGCTCCGGATACGCACAGGCAATTCTCCAGTAAAACAGAGAACGCCAGCCGGAACCGATCACCACAAAGCGAAGCGGCTTTTTCTCCAGTGCAGTCCTGTCTATCGTCATTTTCATAGAAATCTCCTTTCCGTTTATCGCACCTTCAGACTTTCCAGGAACAGCCGGTCCAGCACGTCCCAGCTCTCTCTCCTGTCGTCCGTCTTTTTGTCCAGCAGCGTTTTATAGTAATCCAGCTGTCCTTCAATAAAATGGTTCAAAACTTCGATCCGTTCTCCTGCTCCGCTTTCCGGCGTCAGCGCCTTGATCTCCAGCAGCTTCTCAATGGCCGCCAGGACTTTTGCCAGATCACCGCAGCCGCGGACCGCTTCCATCAGCTCCGAAAAAAGCACCGGCGGCGGGCACGCGTGTTCCTCAATCCACTTACACGCCAGGACCGGACGGATCACATAGAAATATTTCTTATATTTCACAGTGTCTCCCTGCAGAAACTCCAGGAAGTTGCTCTTCGCCGTTCCGTAATAATGGTACATGGCCGCCTTTTCGGAAAAGTACACGGATGCCGCCTGGTGTATCTGCCTCCATTCCTCTGTCGTGCGGTAGACGACCGGAGAGTTCGCCCATTCAAACAGTGTGGAATTTGATCGATGATACTGGCGCAGTGCCTTCTGCAAATCCCAGCCATTGATATCGAGCGTTTCATCCAGCTCCCACTCGATCACATCGCGGGCGGGTTCCAGCTTTAAGTAATCCTCTGGACGGCGCACATAGATAAACCGAACGTCGTAATCGCTGTCCGGGGATGCAAATCCCCAGGAACGGCTTCCGGATTCCACTGCGTGAAGAATCCGCACGTGTTCTTTTTCCTCTATCTCCTGAAGCTTCTGTTCCACCAGTTCCTCCAGCGTTCCCTCAAAATCCTTATATCTCATCTCTTACCACCCTTTCGTTGACGCTCATGACAAACTCCTGCACACGCTCATAATCCGGTTCTTCCGGAAGTGATGTGTTCGCAGCAGCCTCATGCAGCCGCTTTTCATAGTCTGCCAGAATCTCATAAAATTCCGTCCGGTAGGTGCCGTCCTCCTTCTGAAATTCTCCCCGCCGGATTTTCATCAGAAGCTCATGCTCGTCTTTCCGATACGTAATAATATCTTCCTTCTCCAGAATATCGATTGCCATCATAAACAGGCGGATCAAATGCATGGCATGCTTGTTTAAATGGTTGTCGTCCTTCTTCCGGTTCCGTTTTCCAATCTTATCATACTCTTTTACGATGTTATTCATCTCACCCCATATGTTCCGGTAATCCCGCAGCGGATAGTGAGAAACTAAAGCGTCCAGAAATATCTCCGTGTCCATCTCCGGATTCTCCGCCTCATCGATATAAATGTTCAGAGAACCGTAATCGGTAATCCGGTAGCGCTCCTTAAACTCATACATGGCGTTCTTCACGGAATTGTAGATGTGTCTTTCCCGTTCCTCCGAAGCCATCCGGTCCCGCGCCAGCGCGTTCTGGAGCCGCCTCAGCTGCTGGTCCGCGTATCCCCCGAAGGACTGGATCGCCCTCCTTGAAAGGAATAGACGGCGGTTGTCCAGAAGCTCCCTCCCGATGGGTGACAGGTATAAATAGTGCTCTTCATTCAGCCCCAGCAGCTCACAGGTGTTGGGATTGCACTCCAGCAAAAGCCGTATGATCTTATTAAACGCATAGATTACCGTGTCCGTATTCTTATCTGTATACTGGTCATAAGAGGTCATTCCAATCAAATCGGACCTCCTGTTTAATGTTACTCCCCGGACATCAATATCACTGTTTTCCTGATTCGTCCCATAGGCATAACTGCCCGCCAGCCCCAGCAGAATAATATGTTTTCCCAGATGTGGATCCGTTTTCAAAAAGCCGTACTGCGGTTGTGCCAGAAGCTGCTCTGTTAGATGCTGCTCTGTTAGATGCTGCTCTGTTAGATGCTGCTCTGTTTCACTCATGGGGGTTCCCCCTTTCCTGCAAATATAATACTTATAGTATAACTGCTCCCCGGAAAAATGCCAACAAACGTTTAAAAATACCCGATAATTCCATGTTCGGAAACCATCGGGTACTGCGTGACCATATCTATTGACTTTTCTTTAAGAGCCATTCAAGCACATTTCTTTTTTTTATTCCTTCATAATCCACATTGTTAAACAATTCATCCAGTGTTAAGAGATACTTGGGATAATTGTCCTGGATCTTTCTGAGAGGTGCAAGTTCCCTTTCCAGAGTCGATTCCTCCAATGTGGTCGCCGCCACCTGATAATAGATGGTTTCCTCCGGACTTATCGCCACAAAATCCACTTCGCCGTCACTCAGCTGTCCGACATAAACCCGGTACCCGCGGCGCAGCAGCTCCAGATAAACAATATTTTCCAGGATATGTCCCACGTCGCTGTCCTTTCCCCGCACAAGGACATTTCGCAGACCGATATCGACCGCATAGTATTTGCTTTGCTGTGTTAAATACTGTTTTCCCTTTATATTGTAACGCCCCGCCTCGTATAAAAGAAGGCTGTCGGTCAGACCGCGAAGATATTTGTCCACAGTTTTCTGATCCACTTTTGCCCCCTGCGATTTCAGCGTATTGGCTATGTTTGTGGGGGATACCAGATTCCCAATGTTATGCAGCATAAATTTTGCTACATTTTCCAAACTGGTAACATCGGATATATTAAGCCTGGCGACCACATCTTTCAAGAGAACCGTGTGATAAATATCCATCAGATACTCTTTTGCATCCCTTTGTTCCAGTTCCAGCCTCGTAACATACGGAAATGAACTAAATTCCAGATACCTGGCAAACTTCTGCTGCATGGAAAGGCCGGTCTCGGTCAGAGCACCACAGAATTCGGAAAAGGAAAGAGGCAGCCTCAACAAACGTTAGGATTTAATTCCCAACTTTTCTCCTTCTCATTCCATTCAAGGATTATTTTCCTGATTATTCTAAAAAAGCGGAAACCGCCTTCTTCAATCCGGCCGCTTCCGCTTTTTCACACATTACCTTCTGTTTTTCCAATCACATTTCAATACTATTTCCTACCGCTTCTTCCCGCAGCACTTCTTATATTTCTTCCCGCTTCCGCATGGACACGGATCGTTAGGATAGATTTTCTGAACGTTCCTGCGCGATTCCGCGGCCTGGCTGAAGCCTCTGGTCACCATCTCATGAGGCGTATACCCACGGTTCAGCACCATGCGCGTGCTGTTCCACACGTCCATGATCTGGCTGGTGAACTTCTCCAGTTCCTCCTGACCGCGGAATATGACTCCATAGGTCTCAAGCTCGTCTACCACGGTCTGTAAATCAGAACCGACACTGATTGCAGACTGGACATCCCGTAAAATATACGGAATTCGCTCGTCTCCGACGCCCAATCCTTTTATTAAAAATTCTCCAAATTGCTGCAGCTCCCTGCTCATCAGGAACCCGCCGTTGTCCGCCATCCACTCGATTTCCTGCTGATTCGGAATGTAGTAAGGGACGTTCCGCTGTCTGCTGTAAAGTTCGTCATACGACTTCTGCTCGGCCAGCACACAGTCCACGAACCGGCCTTCGATCAGTTCCACCTCGGGACGGGCTGCATACAGTATCCTGTACGCGTCTGTCAGTTCCTCTTCCGTCAGCTTTTTCGCTTCATACTTATTGAATATCTCCAGAACCAGGGAGACCGGAGTCACCGCGTACAGCGCGTTAGCGGCGCACAGATAATCTCCGATGCGGCTGATCCGCCCCCTTACCGCCTGAAACCCTTCCGTATTGATGGCTTCATACGCCTGCTTCACATCGTCGGCCACCGTATATAGCTCAGGGCTCATCTCCATTGTCACATAGCCCCCGGCATAGAGATAATCCATATTTTCCTGTTCAACATAGGGAATATGGCCTTCGCCCTGCAGAACCTGTTCAAACAGCCTGATCTCTGCATCTCTCGCACAGACAAAGTACTCGCTCATCACCTCCGGACAGAGCATGTATTCCGCCGTCTTCCGGATCAGCTCTTCCTTTTTAAGCTTCGAATATCCGCTTAAGCCGTGGCGCTTTGCCAGCTCTGTAATGCTCTCCTTGTCGTAAAACCGGAAGATGTCGGCCAGCTTCACACCTTCCTGCTCCGGCATGCTGCCATCAGGGAAAGCCAGCTGTTTAAGCGCTTCATTGACCAGATCCGCATCATACTCGCGCATTCCCTGGCTCTCGGCCCACTCTTTATAATCAAATCCGTTTTCTTCGTTATAAGCGGCCAGCCTCTGCGGGTCCGCCAGCGTATCCAGAAGCTGATAGTATCCGCAGATTCCGCCGCAGTCCTCCGGTATGACATCGCCCTTATACTTCGTCACCCGCGCATATTGCTCCGTATCTTCCTCCAGAACCTTTTCCACCTCGACGGTGTGTTCCCAGTTATCTCCCAGATCGTATGTATATGTAAATTTCTTCGTATCAGCCACCAGTTCATCGATAACCGTACCGCTGGAGATGGTTCCGGGCATGTCAAAGTCTTCCTCCACCCTGTCATCTCTCACCCGAATTCCCATTGTACGGAACTCAAACTCATAGAGATGGTAATCCGACCAGCAGAATACGGCCTGAATAATCTGGTGCAGCTGCTCAAACGTAATCCCCTGCGGAACCAGAACCCTTCTCCAGATTGGTGGTTTACTCCCTTTTATAACGATCTTGAACTGATAAGCTCCCATGAAAATTTCCTCCTGCTTCAAATAAAGAGTCCTGCGCCCTGCTTCATATATAAAAAACGGCGCCATGACAATTTACCACAAATCTACTGCTCCTGTCCAGTCTATTCGCATATTTTTCTTCGAACCGCCCGCTCCCAGACACACAAAAGCAGGCAGCCGGCCGCATAACAGGCCAGATCCTTCACGTCAAACACCGAACCGAGCACGATTCTGGCGAATCTGCTGCCGGATAGCCCCAACAGCGTCACAAGGTCAAAATACTGAAGCACCTCCACGCTTGCCGCGAATAAAAATACATAAAGCGGCATCCGCCGCACCTTCACCGGGACAAAGATCCTGACGAAACAGTATACCACGAGAACCACCAGCAGGTCCCCCACATAGGGACGTATCACTTTATCGTGAACGTACAGGGCAATCAGCGTTTCCACCGCCATCAGCACCAGAAACGCAGCTCCGTACAGCAGACGCAGCTTCTTATCTCTCTCTGTCATTTCCCTCATCGCGAAAGCCCCTTTCCTCTTTATACGTACTATCATAGCGGAGAACACGCATGATTGCAACAAAAAGAATACCGCAGCAGTTCCGCGCTTCCGGCCGTCTCCGGCCAGTCACTTCCCTGCTGCGGTACTATAATTTTTATCTTATTTCCATGCTCTGTAACCGGGGCATCATCCGATGATTTCCATCTCCTTGGAATCCCGGTTCAAACTTACGGCGCCATCCGCCGTAATCAGCATCAGATCCTCGATCCTTACCCCCAGCTCGCCCGGAAGATAGATTCCCGGTTCACAGGAAAAGATCATGCCCTCCTGCACAACGTCCTGATTCGCGGAAGAGACATCTCCTGCATCATGCACCTCGATTCCGATACAGTGGCCGAGACGGTGTGTAAAGTACGGGCCGTACCCTGCCTCCGTGATGATGTCCCTTGCCACCTTATCGATCTCACAGAACTTCATGCCCGGCTTCATGGCCGCCTGTGCGGCTAAATTAGCCTTCTTGACGATCTCGTATACTTCCCTGCCCTTTTCACTGGCGCTCTTATAGAAAAACGTTCTGGTCATGTCGGAGCAGTAGCTGTCCTTCTTGCATCCCACATCGAAGAGCACGCAGTCGCCGTCTTTTAAAACGGTTCCATCCGGCTTATGATGGCCGATGGCGGCATTGGCCCCAAAGCTTACCAGCGGGCCGAAGGAAGGCCCTTCTGTCCCCAGCTCCTTGTAGATCGCGCACATTCCGGCAGCGACCTCCAGCTCCGTCACGCCCTCCTTTATGAGACCGCGGAAACGGCCCATGGCCTCGTCATTTAACCGGGAGGCCAGAATCATCTTTTCTTTCTCTTCCCCGTCCTTGATCCGGCGGGCTCCGTCCACACATTCGGATGCATTTTTATAGGAGGAACCGGCTCCCAGTTCCATCAGCTCCAGAAGGAATCTGGCCGCCATCTTCTTATCGATCCCCAGCGGCTTCTCATGGTCTGTACAGTTCGCTATCATCCGGCAGGCCGGGTCTGTATCGGAAAACCACACCTTTTCGATTCCGATATCACCGTCCACGGTAAACAGTTTATTGATAAACAGCTTATTGTTTCCATTTTTATTTAAATACAATGCCAGCAAACGCTCATTGGGCAGAATCCATCTGCCGGTCAGATAAAAGACCGACGGCGGATCGCTGATAATCATCTGCTCCAGCCCCATCTCTTCCATATTATGTAAGACGCGGCTTACTCTCTCTTCAAACATATTCCTGCCTCCTTTGTTCCCTTAAACTCCGTAGAATATAGGCGCTCCTGGTCCTAACGGCAGACCGATGATCATCCAGACAGCTAAAAGCAGAGACCAGAAGAATAAGAATGCCATAGAGTACGGAAGCATGGAGGAAACCAGCGTTCCCCACCCGGTATCCTTGTCGTATTTCTTCATAATCGTCAGGATATACGGAATCCATGCGATAACCGGGGCGATGATATTGGTTGTGCTGTCACCGATCCGGTAAGCCACCTGAGTCAGCTCCGGAGATAATCCCATCTTCATAAACATCGGCACGAATACCGGGGCAAAGATCGCATATTTCGCGGAAGCGGAAGCCATAAACAGGTTGACAAAGCCCGCAACCAGGATAAAGCAGACCACAAGAACTACGGAGTTGACATTTAAGCTCTTTAACAATTCCGCGCCCTTAAAGGACAGAACACGGCCGATATTGGTATAGCTGAAGTAATTGGTAAACTGGGCCGCTACGAACGCCATGGCCACAAAACCGGATATGGAAGCAATGGCCTTATTAAAGGAAGACACCACATCCTTATCGGATTTGAAGGTACCGCACAGCTTTCCATATACAAAGGAAGGAATGAAAAACAGCAGGGTGAACAGCGGAATGATCGCGTTCATCAGGGTGGAACCGTCGATTAAGCTGCCGGTCTCCGGGTTTCTCATAAAGGAATTTTTCGGAATACAGCAGATAATGTAGAATGCCGCGATTCCTACGAATACCCAGTTAGCGGCCTTCAATGCCTTCTCTTCCTTAGCGGAAATGCTGTCGGACGCCTCGATTAAAGTTCCGTCTCCATTTTCCTTATACGGCCCAAGGAGCGGGATAATCACACGCTCGGTGATATAGGTTCCCACAATGGTAATCAGGATGGTCGATACAATCATAAAGAACCAGTTGCCCAGCGGTGTAACCGTATAGGACGGATCCAACGTCTGAGCCGCCGCAGTGGAGAAACCGGATAATGTGGCATCTGCGGAACCGATCAGTAAGTTTGCGGAGAAGCCGCCGGATACACCGGCAAATCCGGCTGCGATACCTGCCAGAGGGTGCTTTTTGTATGCCTTGAAAATCATGGCTGCCAACGGGATAAAGACAACGTAACCGGCATTTTCCGCTACGTTTGTCATAACGCCGATAAAGACGACCATCGGTGTCACCAGCGCGGCCGGTGTCACCTTGACCACCTTGCGGATCAGGCCGTTTAAATAGCCGGAGCTTTCCGCCACACCGATGCCCAGCATGATAACGATGGTAAAGCCCAGCGGCGCATAGCTGGTAAAATTGGTTACCGCGGAGGTCAGCATATACTGAAGCCCCTTAACGCTGAACAGGCTGACGATAGATACTGTGGCCTCCTCCACCGTTCCGCTGCCTGAATTGTACATATCGCCTGCGGCGCTCCACCCAAGGGCTGAACCGATACCGGAGACAATGACTACTGCCACTGCCAGGTAAAAGAATATGGTGAGCGGTGTCGGGAGTTTGTTCCCTGCGACTTCGATCTTATCCAGAAAGCGCAGGATCCAGGAACGTTTTTTTGTCTTGGTTGTGTTTTTCATACTTTCTCCTTTATACATTATATTATTTACTGCCTATTTCGCAGTATTTGACGCGATCAGCGCGGCATCCCACACACCGGAAAACGGCGGGGAATAACACAAATCCATAAATCCCATCTCATCCACGGTCAGTCCGGCGTAGATGGCGATGGCGTAATAATTGGCCCTCGGAACCACGATTCCCTGTCCGTACGTCTCCGCCCCCAGGATCTTTCTCGTATCGGCATCGTAGATCAGCTTGATATTCAGCTTCTCCGTGCCGTAATAGGACGCGTAGCTGTTGCCCGTAATCATATGGGCCTTGTAATGAAGCCCCCTTGCCTTCGCCTCCTTCTCGGATAGACCGACCTTGGCCGCATCGATGCCGAACAGCCGCAGCGCCGAGCTTCCGATCAGCTTAAATGGCTTCGGCTGCACACCGCCTAAAATATCGCCGATGATTCTTCCCTGTTTGTTGGCATTGGTTCCTAAAGGCGCATACAGATAGTCGCCGGTGACTGCGGACTTCATAATGCTGCAGTCGCCAGCCGCGTAAACGTCCGGGATACTCGTCTCCATCCGCTCATTCACGCAGATCGCCCCGTTTCTGGCCTTCTCCACATTGGTGATAAAGGATGTGGCCGGAGCGATTCCCGCGCTGTTGATCACCAGATCCGCCGGAATCTCTTCGGTCTCTTCCCCGCGCTGCAGCACAGCCCGTACGATGCGGCCGTCTTCCTCGACCAGACTCTGCACCATGGTTCCCACGCGCACGGTCACGCCGTTTTCTGCAAGCTCGGCTTCCAGCGCCTCACTGATCTCGGTGTCAAAAGCCGAAAGCACGTGCTCAGCCAGCTCCACGACCGTGACCTCTTTGCCGTAATGTCTGCACGCCTCGGACAGCTCCAGCCCGATGAATCCGGCTCCGACGATGACCACATGGCGCTGGTTCTCATCGAACAACGCCTGTTTCACCCTGGTTCCATCCGCCACGTCGCGGATCTCGAATAAATTGGTGTAAGAACGGTCGAACGGCGGAAAATGGCGCACCCCCGCTCCGCTTCCGATCACCAGCTTGTCATAGGTATCGTCAAACACCTCTCCAGTCTTTAGATTCTTCACGGTCACGGTCTTGGCGTCCGTATCCACGGCCGTCACCTCATGGCAGATCTTTACCGGGATCCCGCTCTTCGCAAATTCTTCCGCCGTCCTGGCGATCAGTTCCTTCCCCTGTTTGATATGATCGGAAATATAAAACGGAATTCCGCAGGCGCCAAAGGATACCTCTCCGCCTTTCTCATAAACCACGATCTCGACCGCGTCACCCAACAGCCTTTTTAACTTGGAGGCCGCCGACATTCCGGCGGCAACTCCCCCGATAATCACTGTTTTCACTCTCTCACCCTTCTTTCTACAATAATCGCATTTGTCATACAGCCAGTTACATTAATGAGTGTTCTCGGCACATCGCCGATGGGATCGACGGCAATCATCGGTCCGAGGCCGTTCACCGCTCCGGTGATACCGCTGCCCATCACGGCTCCGAATTCCGCCATGGTGGCCGTACCCGGAACACCGGTAATCCCATAGGAAACCAGTACGATAACCACCACCAGGCCGAACACCAGCGCCGGTGTCATGGTAAGTCCGCTTAAGCCTGCGGCAAATACCGCTGCCATCGCCGGGAACATGGCGCCGCATCCCTGCATTCCTGAAGAGATGGCGTAGGCAGATACCTCGTCGGTAATCTCCTTTTTAAGCCCCAGTCCGGCCGTCAGCGCTTCCTGCGCATCGGGGAGGCAGGCGGAACCGGAACGGGTAACCAGCGCCTTTTTCATCGCCGCCTTTCCCGCCCGGAAAAATGCCGCCGGGCTCACACCGGAAACCGCGCACAGTATCAGCTGTACTGCCAGCATGGCCAGAGAGGCCGCACAGAGAACTGCCAGCATCTTCACCAGCATGAGGAGAAACGCCGGGCCATACGCCGCCGTAAACGCCGCCATGACAGCGGCCGCCCCCATGGGCTTGTAGGCGATAACGGCCTTGCACACACTCATAATTACAGAGAAAGCGGCATCTGTAACGTCCAGAAACGGCTTTACCGTATCCATATATTTACCGGACATTCTCCGGGCTGCAATGCCAATCAATACGGCAAACACAAAGATTCCCACCACATTGCCGGTAAGAAAATCGAAACCGATTCCCGATGGAATCAGATGCGCGATCGAGTCGGTGATCTTCTGTCCCTCCCCGATCTCCCAGGAAAAGACTGCAGTATCTGCGCCCGGCGCCACGCCCACTTTAAAGCAGAGGCCAAGGCAGGCGCCAATCAGAGCGCTGACCGCAAGCATCAGAGTATTGACCCATTTTTTCCATTTTATTAGCGGCGTCTCTGTCTTTACAAGAGGCGTGTGGATCACAAGACGCACCCCTGCGACAAAGATGGCCGGAGCGATCAAAAGCTGAAACAGGGAGACGTATCCGTTCCCCACCAGGGAGAACCAGCGTCCCAGATCTGCGGCATATGCTCCTGTACGGCCGGACAATCCCCATACGATCAGCCCGTATACGGTTCCAATCCCTGTTCCGATCAGCACACGGGCCGCAAATGTAAACTTTTTCTTTGGCAGGCGGCTGATTCCGAACAGCAAACCGAAAAACACGATCACTCCCGCCAGGCTCTCCACCCTCGTTAATCCTAAAAACTCTATTATATTCATGAATCGTTCCTTTCTGTCAGCATTCCGTCATAATACGGATTATTTCCTTATCTGTCTCTCTCATTCCATCTTTTCCGAGACGGCCCACATTGGTGATGGTATTTTCCACTCCCTTGGACACGATGCCGTCGCCGCCTTTAAACTGCTGACCATTGATATACATATAGTATCCCATGATTCCGGCGTCCACCGCGGCCGCGATCTTACCCGCACAGGACGGCTTGGCGCCGTCGCAGATAATGCCCGACACGATGGCAAGGCCGTTGACCAGGGTGTGGGCGATGGTCTTATAATCGGCCCCCAGCAGGAAGGCGATTCCGCATCCGGCCCCGCATCCCGCACTGACCGCTCCGCAGTAGGCGGACAGACGGCCGATTCCCGTCTTCTGGTGGATCGTGATTAAATTCGAGAGCACCAGGGCGCGGTAGAGTTCTTCCTCGCTGGAGCCCAGTTCTTTCGCATACTCAATCACAGGCAGGGAGGCGGTCATACCCTGATTTCCGCTTCCGGAATTGATAATAACGGGAAGCTCGCATCCGCTCATACGGGCGTCCGATCCGGCTGCAGCCGCAGCCCTTGCCCGGACGCGGATATCGTCACCGTAGGCCTTCAACAGGACACTGCCAATATTGGCGCCCCAGTCGTTCTGGAGGCCGTCCTCCGAGATCGCGCTGTTATAGGCAATCTGCCGCCCTATAACGTCTCTCACGTCCTCCAAATCCGCCGTTTTGGCGAAATCGTAGATATCTTCTACATTTAAGAGACTCCGGTCCGCCATCTGCGCCTCCCTGGCGGCCACGGCTCCCACTTTGTATAGGACCTCTCCATCTTTCTCGATCAGCACAATATTCGTATGATACCCGGCGATCCGCACTTTCACGCAGGAACCACCACCGGATACCGTCACCACCATGTCGAGGATCTCGTCCGTCTCCAGCGGCCTCACAGAGATCTCCGCGTTCTGTAAATACGCCTTTATCTCTGCCTTCTGTTCCTCCGTCACGCCTGCGATAACTTCCAGAATTCTGGAGGCATCCCCTGCTGCAATGCCGGCCGCCGCCGCGGCTTCAATGCCCTTTAAGCCGCCTGTGTTGGGGACAATGACACTCTTTACATTTTTCACTATATTGCCGCTGGCTTCCACCACACAGCGTTCTGGAAGGCAGCCCAGCACCTCTCTGGCTTTCGCCGCGCAATAGGCCAGAGCAATCGGCTCCGTACATCCCATGGCAGGCACGAGTTCCTCTTTTAGAATCTGTACATAGGTCGAATATTGAATTCCGGTACGTTCCATGATTTCCCTCCGATTGGTTTATGTATTTTTTATAATTTTATAAGAAAATTTTATCTTATTCTGACCGATATGTCAATGAATTTAATAATATTTTTTTATTGTAATAATAATTTATTTTTGTTTTTATCAAAACAATGGGAAAACAAAAAAAAGAAGCCTGAACTTTCGTCATTCAGACTTCTTTTCCATAGATCTTCCTAATGCGTAGATCTTCCTAATCCATACATCTCCCTATCCATACATCTTCCTATTTAATTGTGCAGTTCCGGCCTTAAGATTTCTTTTGCAGCTTGGACTGATAGCGGTACACACTCGCCTCAGAGCAGCACAGATACTCCGCCACCGCGCCCACTGCACCCTTTAACTGAAACAGACCCGCCTGGCTTAACTCGCCGATGATCTCAATCTTCTCCTGCTGCGTCAGCCGCTCCCTGACCTTCGGTTCAGAAGATCCCACCACGGAGATCACGGCCTTCTTCATCATATCACCGATCACGTCCTCAGAGAAATTCTCCACAGGCCCGGAGCAGACGATATCCGAATGAGGGCCCTGTCCCATCAGTCCCATGCCGCTCAGCTGCCGGATACTCTCCATGGCCTGCTCATACGGCGTCATATCGATGTTGATACAGAGCTGTCCGACCAGCTTCCCTTCCTCTCTGATAAAATACGTCGAGGCGCGAAGCCTCTTGTCAGGCGCCGCCTTCCCCTCATAATTCACCACGTAATCCTTTTCCTTCCACTCCTCATTGGCCAGTACGGACAGCGTAAAATCCGTAATCGGAGCCCCGATCGTCCGGCCGCTGACATGGCCGTTGGCGATCGCGATAATATCGTGATTTGGTTTGCGGCAGTCCCTTAAGACGACCTCCGCGTTTTCTCCCAGCACCTCTCCCAGAAAATCAACCAGTTTTTTATAATAATCCAGTATATCCAATTCCATATTTCCTTTCCCCGTCAATCAAAACTCTTTTTTCATTATAACAGAGGTAATTCTGTTCCGCAACCGATTCCACCGTTCGCAGGGGTATCTTCTATATATATACGAATCCGCCTTAGTAAAGATAGAATCCTGCTTTCCTGCTGCGCAAAGAAAATGCCGCAGGCAGACAGCATAACCATCTCCTGCGGCATTTTCATCTATGTAAACTGTTCGTAATAATTTGGCGAAGCCGGTCACATCAAGCGCGCTTATCTTTATGACCATGGCTTCTTCTATGTTCAATCCCTCTCGGGCTTTCTGATACCTATCATACACGGCAAATGTGTCCAAAATTTGTTGTTTGCCTAAAGCCTTTCTAAAAAGTATGAAAAACTCTTTAACATTTTCATAAGCGCTTCTAATCCGGCGACTTTACACATCTTTTACAAAACCTATACTAAATCCTGATATCTTCTGCTTCAATTCCTTAGTATACTCCAGATGTCAGATAAAAATAAATGTAAGAAATCATATCAGAAAAAGAGGAGAGTCAATTATGAAAAAGAATATGGTAAAAACACTTGCACTTGCCGGAATGGCAGTTTTAACAATGGGAGCCCTGGCTGGCTGCAGCAGCAACACAACCGAGTCAACCGCGGCGCCAACCACTGCACAGTCAGAGGCTGAGGCGACCACAGCAGGTACTTCCTCCGCTGAGACAACCACCGCGGCTCCTGCGGCTTCCGCAGACTTAAAGGGTTCCATCAGCATGGTAGGTTCCACCTCCATGGAAAAATTTGCAACCGCGCTCAGCGAAATCTTCATGGAAAAGTATCCGAACGTAACGGTTCAGGCCGAATTCGTCGGCTCCGGCGCCGGAGTGGAAGCAGTGAATAACGGCTCCGCTGATATCGGCAACTCTTCCCGTAATTTAAAGGACGAAGAGAAAGCCAACGGCATCGCCGAAAACATCGTAGCCATCGACGGCATCGCAGTCGTTATCGATCCGGCCAATGCTGTGGAAGACTTGACAAAGGATCAGCTGACCTCCATCTATAACGGTACAATCACCAACTGGAAAGATGCAGGCGGCGCAGACCAGCCGATCGTAGTCATCGGCCGCGAGTCCGGTTCCGGTACAAGAAGTGCTTTTGAGGAAATCCTCGATGTCGCTGACGCCTGCAAATACAGCAATGAGTTAGACAGCACCGGCGCAGTTATGGCAAAGGTTGCTTCCACACCAGGCTCCATCGGATACGTTTCCTTAGACGTTCTGGACGACACGGTTAAGACCTTAAAGCTGGACGGCACAGAGGCCACTGCGGATAATATCAAGGCCGGCACCTACTTCTTAAGCCGCCCGTTCGTTATGGCAACCAAAGGAGAGATCTCCGAGCAGAACGACCTGGTAAAAGCATTATTTGACTACATCTACTCCGATGAAGGCACCGAATTAGTGAAATCCGTTGGTTTAATCCCGACAAACTAAAAGCCTAACGGCTAAATCAGACATCATAAAAAGGGACGTAGAAGGCGATCAGACACTACGTTCCTTTTATCCGCATATATGAAAGGAGCCATCTTATGCACCCGAAATCTTACTCCATCTTTGCCGGACGCGGCAGCAAATCCGCGGTGGAACATGCGGCGCAGATTATCTTTACCGTCTGTGGTTTCTTTGCAGTCCTGGCGGTCGCTTCCATCACGATTTACATGATCATCAGCGGTACCCCCGCTCTCTTTAAAGTAGGAATCGTCGATATCCTGTTCGGCACCGTCTGGAAACCAGAAGCCGCAGTCCCCGCCTTCGGTATCCTCTATGTTATCCTGACTTCCATTGCCGGAACTGCTCTCGCCATTTTAATCGGTGTTCCCATCGGTGTTATGACGGCCGTTTTCCTCGCTGAAGTGGCGCCGCCAAAGCTGGCCGGAATCGTTCGCCCGGCGGTGGAACTGCTGGCCGGAATCCCCTCCGTCATCTACGGCCTTCTGGGAATTCTGATCCTGAATCCGCTCATGTATAAGCTGGAACTTAAGATTTTCGAGGGCTCCACGACCCACCAGTTCACGGGAGGCGCCAATTTGATCTCCGCCGTCCTGGTTCTGGCCCTGATGATTCTCCCCACAGTCATCAACATCAGTGAATCCGCTCTCCGCTCTGTTCCCAGAGAGCTGCGAAGCGCCTCCCTGGCCCTTGGTGCCACAAAGATTCAGACAATCTTTCAGGTCGTGCTCCCTGCGGCGAAATCAGGTATTATTACTGCCATCGTACTCGGCACCGGCCGCGCCATCGGTGAAGCCATGGCGATCAGCCTCGTATCGGGAAGTTCGGTTAATTTCCCCCTTCCCTTCAACTCCGTCCGTTTCCTGACGACGGCGATTGTTTCGGAAATGTCCTACTCGGCGGGCCTTCACAAGCAGGTGCTCTTCACCATCGGCCTCGTCCTGTTCGCTTTTATTATGATCATCAATATTTCTCTGACCAGGCTGTTAAAGAAAGGAGATGTACAGCATGACTAACGAAATCGCAGTTCCTCTTCACAAAGATACCGTCATCAAAAACAGCATCTGCCGCAGGCAGACGCGGGTTTCTGACTCCATACTCACGTTTTTGATCTATCTGAGTGCATCCATATCCATCCTGATTCTGGTCGGTATCATGGGATACGTGTTCTTCCGGGGAATCTCACAGATCAACTGGGAATTCCTAAGCACCGTTCCCAGCACGATAAAGGGCACCTTCGGAATCCTGGGAAATATCGTCAATACCTTATATATCGTCGTTATCACGCTGCTCATCGCCACCCCACTGGGTGTGGGAGCCGCCATTTACTTAAATGAATACGCAAAGGGAGGCCGTGCCGTCCGCCTCATCGAATTCACCACGGAGACGCTCGCCGGTATCCCTTCCATCATTTTCGGCCTGTTTGGCTACGTATTCTTCGGTACGACACTGGGTTTAGGCTATTCCATCTTAACCGGAGCCCTGACGCTCTCCATCATGGTCCTGCCGCTGATCACCAGAACCACGCAGGAAGCGCTTAAGACAGTTCCCGACAGCTACCGCTCCGGCGCACTGGGAATCGGCGCCACCAAATGGTATATGATCCGCACCATTCTGCTCCCCAGCGCCATGCCCGGCATCGTGACCGGCGTCATTCTGGCCATCGGCCGTATCGTGGGCGAATCCGCCGCCCTCCTATTCACCGCGGGAAGCGGCTACTTACTGGCAAAGGACTTTTTCGGAAAAATCTTTGAATCCGGCGGTACACTGACGATTCAGCTCTACCTTTCCATGCAGAAAGCCAAGTACGACCAGGCCTTCGGCATCGCGGTGGTTTTGCTCCTCATCGTCCTCGCCATCAACGGCCTTGCCAAATATTTATCCCACAAATTCAACACGGAGGTTAGAGAATAGTGAATACCAGTACAGTAAAAATAGCAACTGACAGCCTGGACTTATATTACGGCACCAATCACGCCTTAAAAAATGTCTCCATGGAGCTGTATACCAATAAAATTACCGCCTTCATCGGCCCCTCCGGCTGCGGAAAGTCCACATTTTTAAAGACTTTGAACCGTATGAACGACCTTGTGCCCAATGTGAAGATCGAAGGCGAGGTTCTGCTGGACAACGAAAATATCTACGACCAGAGAGTCGATACCACCCTTCTCCGCAAAAAGGTAGGCATGGTATTCCAGCAGCCGAACCCATTTCCCATGAGTATTTACGACAACGTGGCCTACGGTCCCAGAATCCATGGAATTCACAACAAATCGGAGCTGGATGATATCGTGGAAAAGAGTTTAAAGGGCGCGGCCCTCTGGGATGAGGTGTCTGACCGTTTGAAGAAATCCGCTCTCGGCTTATCCGGCGGCCAGCAGCAGCGGCTCTGTATCGCCAGAGCCCTGGCCGTGGAGCCGGAGGTACTTCTGATGGACGAACCGACCTCCGCCCTCGATCCTATTTCCACGCTGAAAATTGAGGATCTGATGGATGAGCTGAAGAGCAAGTACACGGTGGCGATCGTGACCCATAACATGCAGCAGGCCACCCGTATCGCCGATTATACCGCATTTTTCCTGGTTGGCGAGGTGGTAGAATACGCTCCCACCACGGAGCTGTTCTCCTCTCCAAAGGATTCCAGAACTGAGGACTATATCACCGGACGCTTCGGCTGATCCGGTTTAACTTATGTAAACTTAATTCAGAAAGGATTTACTTAAAATGACGACAAGAATCAATTATGACCACGAGCTGACGCTGTTAAACGATGACATCAAGCAGATGGGATACATGGTGGAGTCTTCGATCGAACAGTGTTTTATCGCATTTGAGGACCAGGATTTCGAAAAAGCGGAGGGAATTATCCGGGGCGACCGCACCATCAATGATTTAGAGCGCTCCATTGAGGCCCGCTGCCTCTCCCTGATTCTCCGCCAGCAGCCGGTGGCCGGCGATCTGCGGGTCGTATCCAGCGCTTTAAAGGTAGTCACGGACTTAGAACGAATCGGTGACCACGCCTCCGATATCGCGGAACTTATCCTGCGCATCCGGGGGGAGCACATCTACCATGTGGTACGCCACATTCCGGGAATGGCCATGGCCGCCCGCGAGATGGTGCGAAGCGCCATAGACGCCTTTATTTCCCAGGACATCACCGCCGCTAAGACCATCGAAAAGCAGGACGATATCGTGGATGAACTGTTCACCAAGGTAAAAAACGATGTAATCGATCTCCTGAAGCAGTCCGCTGAGCACGCCGACCAGTGCATCGATCTTCTGATGATCGCAAAATACTTAGAACGCATCGGCGATCACGCCGTTAATGTCTGCGAATGGACGGAATTTGCGAAGACGGGCGCTTTGAAGAACGTTCGGATTCTGTAGGGTGGATTGGAAAAAGGTGCCGCTAGTGGCTTTAAAATTATTGAAAGCCACTGGCGGCACCTTTAATTTGTTTTACATAACAGATGATGCAATTTCACAATTATCTCCATGGTGTACTGATGTTTTCAGTTAACCAGTCGACCATCTCTTCCTCTGACATATTTAAATCATAATACATATGGAGAAGCTTGAGGAGACCCTGTACCAGATGGAGTATCAAAAATATTATCGCATTCTCCTGCCGAAGCACCAGTACTTAAAATCATTCCTGCTGGCTAGACTGGGCGAAAAAACGCTTGCCCGGTCCGCCGTCAGTCACTGGTATAGTATCCCATAAGGAATTTCGCACTCGGTTCATCCTGATAATTGTATACGTAAAGATAATTGCCGGACGTCCGGGTATAGAAGCATTCCTCGATAGTTGAGACAGTCCCGGACGCGCTGTCGGATTCCAGCGTCTTCACCAAAGCGCCATCCCGGTATATGTAATTGCTGGAGATCGATGTTCCCCCCGAATCATAAACAGATAAATAGGCCATATGATCGTTCACGATAATCGGAAACAACATAATCTCCCTGCCGCCGGGCAGCTTACTCTTATCGAACTCGAAGAGACATTTTCCCCTCATATCATAATAATAGTTGCGGCTGCCTTTCTCGATCACGGCTATATTTTCCTGGAATTCAGTGCCAAATATGGAGACCGCGTCCGAAGTCACTTCCAATTTCATCGCAATCTCCGGATTATGCTCCATGAACTCCTTCACACCGTAGTAGAGCTCCTCACAGCCCTCTCCTTCCCATATTTTCTCATCCGACGGCACGCCTTTTTCTGTGATTGTTCCATTTTTATCCGCGTAGTCGTAGGTATAATGCCATTCACCCGATACGCCCGACTCTACCCATACCGCGTGTTCCAGCCCATAGCCATCTTTTGTGATAAAGATATCGCTGTACACCGGTTCACAGACCCAGCGTTCCTCTGCGATGGAATAGAGGCCGTAATTGCTGGTCAGAGTATCCTGCATGGTGAGCAGGCTGCGGCCGTCCCACACCATAAACGGGGAAACCGCCTGATTATCCACATGACGGATAAATTTCATCAGATTCATGGAGCGGTCGAACACAGCGATTCCATTTTCACCGTAAAGGTAATCCCCATCTGCAAGTATGGCTTCGCCCTTTGAAAGAGGAATCTCCGCCTTAAATACCTCGCCCTCCCCTTCAAACCCCTGGGGAAGCGGCTTCTTCACGTCCTGGATACCCACGTAGCCCAGAGTGTTGATCAGCGCCTGACCGTCATCCGACGTGAGCCATTCAAAGAGACGGTATGCGTTTGAGTCCTTCGGTTCATCTTTCCGGACTGCTGCATAAAAATCGCTGACATAGGGATAGCTTCCATCCCGTATGGTATCGCTGGAGGGCATCACGCCGTCGACCGCCATGAACTTCAGTTCCGGCTTCTGGTACATGTTTTTTGCATAGTAATATACGGAATAACCGAGGGCTTCTCCCGTGTTATCGTAGGCAGAAACCTTTTCAATCAGCTCTCCCATCTCTGAAACCACATAGTCCTGCGGCGCTTCCGCCATGGCGGTACCCTTCATCACCAGCTTCTCCATGAGATTCTGGCTGCCGGAGTTCTCAGGCCTCTGAAACGCCCGTATGGCCTGGCTGCTGCCTCCCACCGCCTTCCAGTTTTTAATTTTACCGGAATAGATATCGATCACCTGCCGCCCGGTCAGGGATTTTACAGAATTCCCCTGATTCGCCATAAAGACCAGCGCATCCCGGCCAATCGGTTTGATAATCAGATTGTCGCCCTCTTCCTTCAGCCGTTTCTTCACGCTCTCACCAGGCTCATAGGCGATAACGAGATCCGTTTCCTGCCCCCAGATCAGGTTTAAATACGCCTGGGTCGTCTTGTCATGCTCGATAAAGCGTTCCGCCTCCTGCTCCGTCGCTCCCGTCGCAAGGCGGTAAATGGCCTGTGACAGTGGAATCGTCGCGGTGGAACCGTCGATCTTCGGAAACTCCTCTCTTCCCATCTTTGGACACGTCACCATCTCCGAGGGGGCGTTCTCTTCGGCCTCCTTTACCGCGGTTAAATTGCCGGTTTCTGACTCATTGAGCACACGGTCATCGAAGGCGTCCGCCTCGACAGATGGCTGATACCACGATTTTCCTGAAAAATACGTATTCAGATCGTCACTCTTAAACATGCGTCCGTGCCTTGCGTAGATCTCATTCCTGGCAATGCGGAGTTCTTCCCTGGTGAGGGAGGAAAGCTCCTCCTGCGTATAGATATGAGTCTGTGCATCCGGAAGAATATAATCATCGTCCCAGCTCCCTACCGGATAGGCTGGGACCTCTTCGGCGGTCTGGCTCTCCGTCTCCTGTTTCGTACTTTCCTCTTCACTGACACCGGACGTCACCGTCTCCGGGGCCGTCCCGGCCGTTTTCTGCCTATTGCCACAGCCCACAGTTCCCAAACCAATGAGGAAGGCCAGGGCCACGGGCAGCAAATGAATTTTTTTCTTCATATCACACCTCGTTCGCGTAAACTATCATTTCCCTGCTTTTCTCCATCATACCATAAAGTCATTTTACCGTCATGATTTTGCAGAATGTTCTGGAATTTGTAAGAAATATCACAAGTAAACCTTTCCTTCGCCGCGTGACGAGTGAAAAAGAGGCCGCGGTATCCTGAAATACCGCAGCCTCTCCTCTTATAATCTTATCTCATTCTATTACAGCATTGCAGTTCCCCTGCAGTACGTCTGTGCCACATCGTAATTGTCTTCCAGCACGACGAAATCGGCGTCATAACCAGCCACCAGTTTTCCCTTCCTGTCATCCACGCCGAGACATCTGGCCGGATTGATGGTACAGGAATTAAGGGCCTGATCAAACGGAAGAAGCGCGTCCTCAACCAGAATGCGGAGACCACGGTTCATGTACAGCGTGCTTCCTGCGATCGTATCGGTGCCCTTTAAATAGGCAAGTCCACTCTCACTGATCTCGATATCGTGACCGCCCAGCTGATAGCTTCCGCCCGGAGGGCAGTGCTTTGCACGCAGGGAATCCGTCACCATGATGACGAAATCGCGGCCCTTTGCCGTAAAGTAATTGTTCAGCGCAGCCAGATGGGAATGGCAGCCGTCACAGATAATCTCTCCATAGATATCTCTTACCCGGAATGCGGTTCCCACAAGGCCCGGCTTCCTGTGATGGTAAGGTGTCATGCCGTTGTATACATGCGTCATGGAGGTAGCGCCATTGGCTATGCCCATCAGCGCCTGCTCGTAGGTTGCAGAGGAATGGCCCATGCTGACCACGACTCCGGTCTCCTTACAGTATTTTGTCAGAGCAAAATCCACGTCATGCTCCGGCGCCAGCGTAATGTATTTAATCAGCCCTTTCGCAGCCTCCTGATACCTCCGGAACTGGTCAACGGCCGCCTGTGCGATCGCCTCCGGCGGCTGGGCTCCTTTATAATCCATGTCGAGATACGGTCCTTCAAAATGAATTCCCAGGATCTCCGTGCCCTCATAGCCTTCTTCCACGACCGAGGCCACATTAGCCACAGCCTTCTCCAGGACATCCGGCATCTGTGTTACCGTGGTTGGAAGAATGGAGGTCACTCCTTCCTCCGGTATATGTTTCATCCAGTTTCGTAAGCCCTCCGGCTCTCCGTCATTGGTATCATATCCATAAGCTCCATGGGTATGCACATCGATAAACCCAGGAACAATCCTTTTGGTTCCATAATCCTGATCCACGGATCTTTCGCCATATTCGCGGACAGCAGTGATCTTTCCTTCTGCGACCTCGAGCTGAGCTGGTATAAACTGGCCTGCGATCCAGACCTTTTTACTTTGTATTATCATGACCATACACCCTCTCTTTCTTATCACCGGCAGTCATCTGTCCGGCTATCCTTAGTATAACCAGTTCCCATCTCTATTTCAAGACCATTTTGAAAATAATTTTCAAAATTAAATTGGAAATAAAAAATGCGGTCCAGCAACCAGGAATATTCTTTCCGGTGCCGGACCGCGTACTCAAAGACTCTTTTTATGTGTCTTCTTACATTCTTCTTATATCCTTACTTATATGATTACATCTCTTCTTCGTCGTCTTCCTCAACCGGATTTTGCTCCACCGGCCACCGGATTATAATACGGAATAAGTCCGCTTCTACCTCTACATCCATCTTCCCATTCTGCAGCTCCACGAAACTCTTGGCGATCGCCATACCCAGGCCGGAGCCTTCCGTGTTGCGCGACTGGTCACCGCGGACGAAACGTTCCGTTATCTCTTTCGGATTAAAAGTAAGCTCGTTGGCCGACACGTTCTTCATAGTGATGACCACTCCGCCGTCGTCCCGTTTCATATCGATATACGCTCTGGTATTCGGCATGCCGTATTTCATGATATTGGTCAGAAGATTGTCAAAAATCCGGTACGTCTTCTGGCTGTCCAGCGGCAGGACGATCTTCTCGTCCGGCAGATTCCACCGGAAATCAATGGTGGATTCCTCAATCTTATCGCTCAGCTCCAGACTCACCTCTTTTAAAAGGCTTACGATGTCCACATCCACCAGATTGAGCGTCACATTGTTGCTGTTGGCCTTGCTGATTTCAAACAGGTCCTCGATCAGGGATTTCAGACGCATGGACTTCTGTTCCAGCACATCAATATAGGCTTTTCTCTGTTCCGGTACCGCATTGTCATCCTTTAGCAGGTTTACATAAGTAATAATTGCTGTCAGCGGCGTCTTTAAGTCATGGGACATGTTGGTGATCAGATCCGTCTTCATCTTCTGGCTCTTAACTTCTTCATCCACAGCCACTTTAAAGCCGCTCTGAATCTTCTGGATCTCCGTCTTAAACGGTTCAAACACGCCGAGATCTTCCGAAATCGTCACATCTAAATTTCCTTCAGCGATCTGATTGGTTGCCCTTAACAGGATTCTGTATTTCCGGGTTAAATCCCGGTAGTATTTGCGCAGCACCAGGAACAGCACGATCGAATAGATGATCAGCGCACCAATTCCAAAGAACCACAAGCTGCATAATACCGCCAGAATAATGAAATTCACACCGACGATCTTAAAGATCGTCCTGTCCGAGTTATCCTGCAGATTGATACTTCCCAGGAAGTTGTAAAATCTGCGGCAGAGTCCTGCGCACCAGCCATAGAACAGCCCGCATAAGGTTCTTTCCCTGATGTAGCGCTTGAATCCGATGTGGAACACATCTCTCATACACAGAACAGCCCAGTAAATGATTGCAAACGGGATACACCACCAGAACACATTCCACAGCTTCACCATTATATCCGCTGCCTTCGGCAGGAAATTCGCACGGATCAGACCGGAATACAGGCTTCCATGGTTCGTCACAGCCACCAGGCTGGTCAGACTGTAGCCGAAGCCTATGCCTCCTGCACCCACACCGAGGACGATCCCCAGCGGCACACGCAGCACCTTGCTGTCATCTGCCCGCGTCACATCGAAGCAGGATAACAGGAATGCGGCTAATGCCACAAAGATTCCCAGTCCTGCAAATACCTGCGCGACTCTTCCAGAGTTATAATAGGAACTCCAGGATGAGCTTCTGGCCAGAGAATACTCCGCCAGCTGCTGTTCCGTCATGGCGTAGGCAAAGGTAATATTCTTCGGATTTGACAGTTTGAACTGTGGTTTACTGCTGTACTGTTCCCAGTAATACTCTTCCATGGGATCGACTTCCCCGAACTTCTGGAGAATGTTTAACAGATACGAGGTATCCTGCCCGCCCAGCTGCATCACATCCATGCGGCCATGCCCATCGTAATGCATCACAACCCGGAACACATAGCTGTCATCGGTTAAGATGTTCCTGTCCTTTGCGTAATTCATCAGAATGCTTCCGTTTTCGTCCAGTACCTGAAAATCGATGGCATTCCTGATGCTTCCGAAATACCGGTTCCAGCTCTCATATTCCATCATACAGTTCTGGCGGAGATTGCGTAAGTATTCCTGCCGCTCCTCAGCCATATAGCTTTGTTCTTCGTCTGTGAGGTACCCATAATCCTCATCTTCCAGAAAAGAGGCGGTATCCTCTCCCGCCGCCAGCGCCTCGTCCTTCGGAATCTGACTGGCCGCCTCCGGTGCCGGTGCCGTTTCATCTCCCGGATTCCCTGCACCTTCCGACGCCGCAGCCGTCTGTTCTGCGTATCCGTCCAGACTTCCGTTTTTCAGCTCATAGGCTCCTTCCGGGAAGAAATGCTCGAACGGCGAAATCACCACACCGTTGGCATACTGATACTGTTCTAAATCCAGCACGTAGTTGCCAAAGACGAGATGGCGTAAAAACGCCTGATCTTCATATGCGGGCTGCTCATGGCGTCCCGCCTCTTTTTCAAAAAACGGGTACAATCCCGTCATGATAACAGCCGCCGCCACTACAATAAGAAAGGACAGCAGCGCACTGATTCTATGCCTGTTTTTCAATTTTATATCCAACTCCCCACACCACCTTTAAATATTTGGGTTCCTTCGGGTTAATCTCAATTTTTTCCCTGATTTTTCTCACGTGTACCATGATGGTGTCCGTGTTGATCGCCCGCTCATTCCAGACGCGTTCGTATATCTCTTCCGCAGAGAAGACCCTTCCGGGATTCTTCATCAGGAGAGCGAGAATCTTAAATTCGATCGGCGTCAGCTTTGCCGGCTTTTCGTCCACCGTGACTTCCACGGTATCCTCGTTCAGCTCCAGTCCGCCGATGATATAAATGTTGCTCTTTTCCTTCTGTTCCTTTGCCTCCAGCATATCCAGATACTTTCTGTACCGTCTCAGCTGGGAATTAACTCTTGCAAGCAGCTCCATCGGAGTAAATGGTTTCGATATATAGTCATCGGCACCGATATTCAGTCCCATGATCTTGTCGACCTCCTCCGTCTTCGCGGAAAGGATAATCACCGGAAAGTCGTATTTTTCTCTCAGCTTGACAGTCATGGTAATGCCATCCATTCTCGGCATCATCACATCCACGATAGCCAGATGTATTTCTTCCTGATCCAGAATCTTAAGGCCCTCGATTCCATCGGCCGCCTGGAATACTTCATAGCCCTGGCTCTTTAAATAAATCTCGACTCCTTCTCTAATCTCCTTATCATCTTCTACCAGCAGAATGTGATTTGTTTCCATGGTATCTCTCCTCGCTTTCGGATATTTTATGGTTCATACAGATTCAAACTATAGTATATCATGAACGCCGGATTCCTAAAAGACCCGCCTGACGTTTTATCATGATTGGTACTGCATAAAAGAACACTGTCTGCATCTCTGTATTATGCCACAAACACGCATATATCTTCCCTTCCTGCCTGCATTACTAGGATATATGGGCAATCTTAAAATGAACGACGTGTAAAACGAAAGAAATTCTAAATCTTTTATTTAAAAATGTCCGCAGCCCCTTAAACCGCTTGCAGCCTCTGGTTGCGCAGGAAAAATATGCCGGTTGACAGATAGTTGGTAGTGTTTTTTTATCATTTCTGTTACACTCAGAAGTATCAAAGAGTGCTTCAAAGGGAAATGGAGGGATTCCACATGTCACTGGCAGAAAAAATACAGGAATTAAGAACGTCTCATCCATCTGGCTGCGCTCTATACACGGTTTCAAGGATTTAGCGACATCACGGTATTTCTGTGTGCGGCGGCATCTGCAGTTTTTATTCTCTCCGCGTTTCTGCCGGTCCTCATCACAATCCTTGCATTTATCTGCCGTGACTGCAAAAAACGCGGAATCCGGCCGGCTTTCTATGTTTTTATCTCCTTAAGTGCCGCCGGACTTCTTTACTACTTCTTAAACCGCGACCGTCTTGCAGTAAAAAAGGATTAACACTGCCGCCGGATAACCGGACACGGGACCAAAAGAAACCGCCTGTCACACCAGCACTGTGACAGACGGTTTTTTACTGCATAAAACCATATTTTATATCTTGTTATTTGACCAGCCCGGCCATCGTCGGAAGCGCCATGCTGACAGCAGGAATATACGTTACCAGCACAAGGCCCACCAGGATAGAGGCATAATACATGACCATATAAGGCATAACCTTGGCAAGTGACGTCTTTCCAACCTTAATTGCCACAAACAGCGTATTACCTACAGGCGGTGTAATATTTCCGATACATAGGTTGTAGACCAGGATCAGCCCGAAATGAACCGGATGCATGCCAAAGGTCTTGACAATCGGAAGAAACAGCGGCGTAAAGATCAGGATTGCCGGAGTTACATCCATAAAGGTACCTGCGATCAGCAAGATCACATTCATAATCAGCAGGATGATAATCGGGCTGTTGGTAAGGCCCAGAAGTCCTGCGGAAATCGCCTGCGGAATCTGGGTAAATGCCATAACCCATCCGAGAATATTCGATACGCCGATGAGGAATACGATCATACCGCTCATCTTTGCGCTGTCCACCAGAATCTTCCAGAAGCTCTTCCATGTTATATTGCGGTAGCAGATGCCCAGCACCAGCGCATAGACAACGGCGATGGCCGAGCCTTCCGTCGCGGTGAATACGCCTGCGATAATGCCTCCGATAACCACGACAATCAGGGAAAGCGCCGGGATGGCTTTTAAGGTAGCCGCGCCCAGGTTCTTCCAGTCAAATTTCCCCGGAGTTCCCTTATATCCTTTTTTCCGTGCAATGATAACTGCCACAACGACACAGCAGACCGCCCATAGAATTCCGGGTATGTAGCCCGCCAGGAACAGGGCCGCCACAGAGGTTCCGCCTGAAACCAGAGAATATGTGATAAGAGCATTTGACGGCGGGATTAAAAGTCCCGAGGGCGCGGAAGCACCGTTGGTAGCCGCACACACCGCGCGCTCATAGCCCTGTTTGTCCTCGCCCTCCTGCACCATGCTTCCAACCGCTGCAGCCGCTGCCGATGCGGAACCGGAGATGGCTCCGAACAGGGCGTTGGCGCCGACGTTGGTCACCAGAAGAGCTCCGGGCAGTTTTCCCAGGATTGCCAGCACAAAATCCACCAGCCGCTTGGCAATCCCCCCCTGATTCATCAGGTTGCCCGCCAGGACAAAGAACGGAATCGCGGTCAGACTGAATTTACTCATACCCACAAAGGTTCTCTGCGCTGCGGTCAGCACGGATACATCCAGAGTCACCATCTGAAGGATCGCCGCCAGCGCGGAAATACCGATCGCATAGGAGATCGGAACTCCTGCAACCAGGAATACCGCCAGAACGAAAATAATAATTGCTAAAGATTGGATTGCCATAGCTTATGCTTCCCCCTTTTCCAGATTTTCTACCAGGGTATCTTCCTCGCTGGTCGGCAGCACAGGAATGTTTCCCTTCACGATATCGTAGATGTTCATAGCAGTATAAATCATGTTAAGAACTCCGCTTAAAGGGAGTACAATGTAGAAGATACCGATGGCCACACCCAGAGAGGAGGTCATCTGCCCCATGGCAAGGCTGGTGATCTGCATGCCGCCGTACACCAGGATTACCGCTGAAAATACGAACGCCACGATCTCAGCGAAAACAGAAAATCCCTTCTTCATCGCCTGCGGCATGCGCTCCACCACGACAGGGATATTCATATGCCCCCTCTCACTCGTGATCAGACTGGCTCCCAGCAGGGACATCCAGGCAAATAAGTAGGAGACCAGCTCCTCCGACCATGTGGACGGATTTTTCAGGATATATCTTGTAAATACCTGCCAGCAGGTCAGGATAACCATAGCCAGAAAACTGATGCCCGCAAGGCCGTTTAATAGTTTTGTCAATTGTTTTCTCAACTGCTTCATCTCGTTTCCCCCTAATTCGTTTCCGCAGGATACTCTGCATTATACATCTGGATCGCATCATAAATCGGCTGCAGTGCCGGGTTATTTTTCAGCACGGTGTCGTGAAGCGGCAGACACGCCTCCACAAATGGTTTCTGATCCGGATAGATGAAATTCACATTCTGCTCGTTCTGCGCGCGGTCCTTGGCATTGGCCACAGCCTTTACCCATTCCTCCTGCTCAACCTGATTTACCAGCTTAAAGCCTTCCTCGAATACTGCCCGGTCTTCGTCGGACAAGCTTTCCATAAAGGCGTTGTTGCCGATCAGAATGTCCGGCACCATCTGGTGCATATCGTAGGAGTAATATTTACAAACATCGCCGTGTCCGTTATCCGTTAAAGCCATCTCGTTATTCTCCGCCCCGTCGATAATTCCCGACTGAAGCGCCGTGTAGACATCTCCGAATCCCATAGGCGTCGCGGAGCCGCCCAGCAGTTTCATCATCTCGATGTTGGTAGGCGACTGCTGCACGCGGATTTTTAATCCCCTCAAATCCGCAGGACTCTCAATCGGTCTGTCAATGGTGTAAAAATTTCTCGTTCCCGCATCCAGCCACGTCACCGCAGTAAATCCTGCTTTTTTTGTGGATTCATAGATTGGTCCCGTCACTTCCGGATCATCCATCACGTGGTGATATGCCTCCGGACTTGCAAACAGATACGGCAGATTAAAGATCTCATAATTCTTGCTGAATGTTTCCAGAATGGCATTGCTGGCCACGCAGAAATCAATCGCTCCCGTCTGTGTCAGCTGTACCATATCGGTCTGGGATCCCAGAAGCTCGCTGGGATAAACCTCCACCACATACTTGTCGCCCAGCTTGCCACTTATGTAATCCTGAAAAGCCGTGAGCGCAATATGAGTGGGGTGATTGGTAGACTGGTTGTGGCCGATTCTGATCGTCCTCTTTTCCTGATTTCCCGCGCATCCGGTCACCGACAGACACGTAAGAGCTGCGCAACATACAAGAGCCAGTAACTTTTTCAACTCTTTCCTCATTGATAAATCCCTCCTGTTTTTTTACACTGGCAAACTGCCTCATCAGCAGGTTCCGCAAGAAACATACCATATTAAAAAACGTTTGGAAATACGTTACGGCAATGCTTAACATGACCTTAACTTAAAAAGTAAAATCTTGTCATAAGAACGGTTCTGATATTAATATTTTCCACCTGCCCGGCTAACTTCCGGCGTTTTACAAACCGCGCCACATATCGGTCAGAATCATTTCTGCATACCAAAAACGGACCGGAAATCACTCTGCTGATTCCGGTCCGCTATAAGAACTTAACTTGAATCGTTTTTTCCTATGACCTGTGTTTTCTCTGACCTCTGTTTTTTCTCACGCCTCGGCGTCTTCCACCGCAGGTATGAATGGTGATAGAAACGGATCCTTTTCCCTGCGGATTTTTCCTCTCGCTATCACAAAAACCTGAAATTCATTTTCCATGCCTGTTCGGTCTTCATCGTCATGCATATAGAACATGCCATAACTGCCCGGCGCCTTCGCGGCCGCATAGGTAAGGAACTCAAACAATTCTTCCACCTCCGGGTTGTGATGGTTGGCAAACAGCGTCACCTCAAGATACCACTCTCCGTCCATGGCTCCCGGCTTCAATCGATGATACTTCAGGCTTTCACATTTTCTGAAAATGGCTTCCATTATCCGGTCGAACTGGCAGTCTTCCACCGCCTCATACGTTTCACGAAATGTAATCCAGCCGTGCAATTCCAGCATAATACGATCCCCTCCTGCCTCCGTTCACTTCCGAATCCATGCCACGGTCTTTGTCAGCGCCTCTATCGTCTTTGTCTCCAGAACCACTCTGGCTCCCGCCTTTTCAGCCATGGAAAGCCGTTCCTCCAGATCAATCTCTCCATCCCCGAACGCCAGATGACAGTTCTTTCCCTTCGCATCGTGACCATGCATGTGAATCAGCCGGTCTTCATGCGTCTGATAAAAGGGAATATCCACATTTCCGGCGGCATGGCTGTGTCCAATATCCAGTGTCAGTCCGAAACACGGCTGCTGCAACAAAAGTTCCAGTGCCCGCTTCTCATGTTCCATAAATCCTTCCGTATTCTCAACCGCCATGTGTATAGCCGTGTCACCGACTGCGTCCCGGCACATCTCTCCAAATTCCGCAATATGTTTCCGATACTCCTCTTCATACCGCTTAAACAGATATTCCTTTCTGCCCGGCAGCGTGAGATAGATTCCCTTTGCAAGGTGCATATTGATCACAGGCGCTCCAATGGCCTTCGCCAGTTCGATTGTCTCTACAGCAGTCTCCAGATACGCCTGCCGGACTTTGGGGTTAAAATCACAGACATTCAGATTCTCATCCAGATGAATCGTAAAATACAGATGCTCCTGATCCATGATCCGCCGCAGCCGGTCTGCCTGGAGTTCCGGCAGCTGACATTGAGGAAAATTCATATTCAGTTCTATGAAATCCAGTCCCAAATGACTGCACAGCCGGGCACACTCCTCCAGAGTGTCCGTCTCCATTAAAAACGGCATACCATACTCCATATCCGCTCCTCCCGCCGTTGTACCGGCCTCCCTATTCAAATGTCTGTATCACTTCAATCTCACCTACAATATGACGGTTAAACTCCGCAAGCTCCTCCGCTGGTATCCAATATTCCATGTGATAGGACGCGCCAGCCTGATGCGGCTCAAAACGGGATATGTATTCATCTTCAACCGCAAACCTTGTAACATACCCTTTAAAACCCGAGTTCGCATCCTTCGTATTCCATCTTCCTGCGATTTCCCCCGCATAGCGGGCGTTAAGCACCGGATAGAAAATCGGCTGCTCCGGCAGTCTGGGCGGAAAGCTTCTCCAGCCCGCCTGTTTAATCAGTTCCAACTCCTTTGCGCCCACAGGCCTGAATAATTCCATACTCTTTTACCTATCCTCTCTGATCTGGATGTCTCTCTTAGTCATTTTTATAACAAAACAAACCGATGTATCCGGAATGGTGAAACATCCAGACACGCTTCATTGGAAAACTGATGACTATGGCGTCTGTATCAAAAAACAGTTCCGAGAATATACGCTGATGGCAGCTCACAAGCTGTTCCATTTTCTCCGCCTGTAGACGAAATGGTCCAAACCCGTCTTTATAACAGATATCCGTGATGACATACAGTTCCCCGGCCGGCTCGCACAGCCCGGTTAAACGTAAATACAATTCTTCGTCACTTAACCCTTCGTAATCCGGAACCGGTATCATGGCCGTTCCAGGGACATTGATATCATCTACTCCGAATTTCATTCGGCAGACCGCCCCATCCAGTTCCTCCCGAAATCGCTCCCTCACTTCATGCCAGGTCTCTATCTGATACAGCATCCCGCTGCTTTGTCTATCGCTCTCTTTCACTTCTTTCTTGGCTTTTGCCTCCATTGCTTCTCTGTTCAAGACATCTTCTACCTCTATTTCCTTACAGCAGAACCGGATATCGCCCTCCTCGAAGTCAAAAATATAGAAATTACGACGGTCACCGAAGGCGTGATCCTCGCTGCATTCGATCTCAAACCCGCTGATTTCCGTCGACTGTGCCAGAAAGAAGGAAGTGACATCACGAAAAAGAAGTGTCACACGGTATTCCTGATCCTGCGACTCCATAACCAGCCGGAGATTCTGTATTTCCCACCACTCCTCATAATCGTAATCGCCATAAAGATACAGCGAATGAATTTTACTCAAGCAGCTCCAGCCATAAAACTCCGGCTTGAGCCCCAGTAATTTTTCTATCCCCTTTATTTTATGAAATGTTTCTCCAAAAGTCATGAGTAAATTCGGTGCCTCCTCTCCATGCTGCAGTCCTCTGCGATGTGATTCCAGGTCATGTTTTAATGTCTGTTATGCTGTCTGCTTCATTATCTGCTATGCGGTCCATTTCCCACCCTATTTCATCCAGTTTAGCATGGATGACAGAAGGTTTCAACACATCGTTCAGAAACCTATTCGGGATTCTTTATCATATTTATGCGGCAGTAATATTCGATTCTATCTAAGTAAGACTACATGAAATAAAGAGCCCGGAGAAATATTCTGTCTTCTCCAGGCTTATTTAATCCGCTTAATAAATCTTTTTAATAATTCAGGTTCAACTTCGCTTTACGCGTCAGCTTAGGCTTGAGTCAAACTTATTACCATTTGAGTTTCTGCCAATCCCCAGCTTCCAGTTACCCGTTTAACACTGGGCACCGTGCAGTTACACCTCACCCACGTCCCGGACGCCCTCCATATATCGTTTTAACCTTTCTGAATCAGAATATTTGTTTCCACAATTCTGCTGAATCTCAACTGCAACCTCATGTGCGGTGCTATCATGGATTACATACTCCAAATTGATATTTTTCTTATCCTTCATACAATAATCTGATCCTTTCTTGTTCTAATTAATACGAGTTCTAATTAAAATAAGTTCTATTTTAATATAAGTACTGTTTACTACAAGTTATGTTGGTATTTTACACTAAACTGGCAGTTTTTTGAACATACCTAAAGTACCATTTCATAATCTGCTGGAATTTTAATTAATCCATTTTCAGGTATTTTTTACCACATAATTGCGTTTTTCTATTGTCATCATAATCAAACCGTGGTATACTAAAAACACATTCTATATGGAAATTCATTTCCATTAAATCGCTCATGTATATCTGGCACATCTGCCGGCAATTCCATGATAAAACCTGTAAGAAACAGTTTATTTTAGAAAGGGATGGTGGTGTGGCCAGACAGGATTTTTATATAAAGAAACTGCTGCAGGACCAGGCCCGTTTTGCGGACCTGTATAATGCCGAGATCTTTCACGGAAAGCAGATTCTGAAAGCAGAACTGTTGTCGCCGGTATCTTTGGAATCCGGAATCGTCATAACCGACCGCAATGGCAGACGGCAAACGATACAAAGGCGTCGTGATGTTGCGATGAAAGCCTCCTTAGGAGCCTGCTTTATCGCAGCGTGCTGCGAGGCTCAGGGAGAGGTACACTACGGTATGCCCGTCCGGGTTCTGACTTATGATGCTCTGGATTATACGGAACAGCTTACGAATATTCAAAAGGAACACAGGAAAAAGAAAGATCTTACAAAAAGTCCGGAGTTTTTATCGGGTATCACCCGCCAGGATAAACTCGTCCCCATACTCACACTGGTCCTCTACTGCGGCAAAAAAACATGGGATGGCCCCGAAAGTCTCAGCGATATGCTGGATTTAAGCGGACCCAGGGAGTGTATTCCAGATCTTCTCGCCGCCCTCCCCGACTACCGCATCAATCTCGTCGATATCCGAAACATCGAAAACCTGGAGTATTACAAAACAGGTTTACAACAGGTCTTTGGTATGTTAAAATATAGTACAGATAAGAGTAATTTTTACAACTATATCACGTTAAATCATGACCGGATATGCCAACTGGACGATGACGCCCTGACGGCAGTCATGGGCCTTTTGGGAGAAAACCGACGGCTGATGAGGCTTTTGGCCGCGCCCGGACGAGAGGAGGAGTATACCATGTGTAAGGCAATCGATGATCTGATTGCAGATGGAAAAATGGAGGGCGAAAAAGAAGGCGAACTCCGTATGGCCAGCCTTATCTCCATCCTTTTAAAAGAGAACCGCCTGGATTTAATCGCACAGATCACAGGGAATGAACCGCTGCGCAGACAGCTGTTCCAACATTACCATCTGTAAAAGAAAGGAGCTGCGGCCACATATCTCCGGCCGCAGCTCCTTTCGGAAATGCTTTTTATGTACAACATCATTCTTTCCGTATCTCTTTAAGTCTCCGATGTCTTCCTCACATTCGTCTCCAACAGCCGGTTAAATCCAAGCCAGCCATTGTTATCTCCAGCGCCCTTTAACACCTCGATCATAGTCTCCATCTTCGCATCGGTATTATCCGCGAAGTTTAATGCCAGAGCTTCCAAAAGGGCCGGTTTCTTCGGTGAACCGTATTCCAGTTCTCCGTGGTGTGCCAGAATACAGTGCTTCAGCTCTGTGGCCGCCTTCACCGGGAAATCCGGAATTGTGCGAATCCGCTCCGATACCATCTCCGTACCGATGATGATATGGCCCAGAAGCTGGCCGTCATCCGTGTAATCATTTTCCGGGAAAACAGAGAGTTCCTTCGTCTTACCCAGATCGTGAAACATGGCAGCCGTGAGCAGCAAGTCGCGGTTGATCAGCGGATAGTAGCCTGCATAATAGTCACACAGCTTGACAACACTCAATGTATGTTCCAGAAGGCCGCCCACAAATCCGTGATGGACGCTCTTGGCCGCAGAGTGGAACTGAAACGCCTTTGCAAAAGCCTTGTCTTCCACGAAGAAGCTTTCAGCCAGTTTTCGATAATATGGTGTCCGGATGGATTTGATAAATCCGGTCAGCTCCTCATACATCTCACCGATGTTTTTGGAGGACACAGGGAGATAGTCTCCCGGTATGTATTCGCTTTCTTCCGCTTTTCTGACACGCTTCACATTCAGCTGATTGGAATTCTGGAACATGGTCACATCCGCGTCAATATAGACGTAGTCCATGGTCTCAAAATTTCCTACTCCCGGCGAATTTAAGTCCCAGATTTTTGCATCGATGGTACCGGTCTTATCCTGTAAAATTAAATTTCCGTATTCTTTGCCGGCTTTGGTCAGGGCAATCTGCTTGTTCTTGCATAAGTATACATCCGATATATGCAGCCCTTCCCGAAATGTTTCTATATATCTCATTGCTCTCCTCCATATCCTTTTATAAGCGCCACAGAAGCCAGTACTGCGTTGGATCAACCACTGTTCCGCAGACAACGGCACAGTGGTTGATCCAACGCAGTACTGGAAAGATTATCTGGCTCCTATGGTTATCTGATATTCAATCTCTTTATATTCATCTCTGCCGCTTCTAAGTACTGTTACCGGCAGAACCTCTCCCGGTGTCGCCGCTTCCAGCTTCACCTGGAAATCCTTCATGGTTACGATGCTCTCACCGCCCATGACCGTGATAATGTCTCCGCACTGGATGCCTGCGTTATAAGCAGGACTGTCTGCATTCACATCCACCACATAGACACCGAGCGGCATGCCGCTCTCGTTCATGATCGCGCTGACTTCCTGTCCCTTGATGCCAAAGTATGGGAATGCATTGCCGTTGCTCATCTTCTCCAGAATGCTCTTATAGTCAGAGATTGCCATGGCAACGGTCATATCTTCGCTGCCCTCGCTCTTATATTCATCTGTCACCCAGCCGATGATCTGACCGGCCGTGTTCATGAGAAATGTTCCGGTTCCTGCATTGCTCTTTAAATCGGAGTATATGATACGAGTCATTCCATCCGTCATCTGAACATTCTTCGCGATATAGGATACAGCGCCATAGCCGGTAGAATGCACCATGCCTGCCGGTCCGCCGATTGCGATGACCAGATCGCCCTGTTTCACGGAATAAGAATTCCCCAGTTCAATCGCCTTGACCTCTTCTAAAAGCGCCCTTCCCAGTTCCGCAGTCGGAACGCTTACGATCGCCATGCCCGACAGCTTATCGGTCTGCCTGATCGTCCCCTGAACCTCCGTACCGTCTGAAAATGCCACACGGATGGAATCTGCCGCCTCTACTGCGCCTTCCGGTGTCAGCACCAAAAGTTCTTCATTGGCGGAAGAGATAACTGCCCCAGCAAAAAGGCCTGAATTCTCGACCGGATTATTAAACCAGTCTGTCTGTGTCTTAACGGAATGGACCGTCACGATTCCTTTATCCGCTTTTAATGAAACGGCTCTCAAATTCCCGTACAGGGTATTCAAATCATCTATGCTGAACGGATACTTTTTCATCGCTGACTCCAAAAGATCCTCAATAGGCTCGGACTCCTTCGTCGTAGCCTGAGTGGTCTCGGGCTCTTCCGCTGCTGTCGTATCCGGGTCATCTTTCGGGATTGTTACCGGAGTAGTCTCCCTTGTGGTTTCTTTACCAAGGTATTTTTCCGCCACCGGCCTGGAAACAACAAAAGTAACTGCAGCAACGATTCCGAAAAGGGCCGCAGTTAATAAAAGGGCAATCGCCCTTCTCATGATCTCTCTCTTTGTTCTGGGCTGTTTCACAATTTTCTCGCTGATAAAACGGCGCGGTTCCGTCTTTTTATCATCTGGCCCGCTTTTATCCGGCATACACACCCTCCTTTGCAGAAGACCTAAACCTATTATACGTTTCTTCTCTGTTTTATGCAAGGAAAAGATAAGAAACGCAGTGAACTGTACCAATCTGCTGGTATAGAATCTGGAATTTGAGGGACACTGTTGGTATCACATGAAAAATTATCCAAGGAGGACTTTACAATGAACGATTTAAAAAACAGCGAGACAGTCAAGAATCTGATGCGCGCGTTTGCAGGTGAGAGCCAGGCCAGAAACCGCTATACCTTTGCAGCCAGCCAGGCGAAAAAAGAGGGACTTCCGGTTATCCAGGCCGTATTTTCCTATACCGCGGGCCAGGAGAAAGAGCATGCAGAGATTTTTTATAATTATCTCAAGGACTTAAAGGGCGAGACCATTTTTATCGACGGCGGTTATCCTGTGGATTTATACGATCAGACCGTTGATTTATTAAAGGCCGCGCGCCACAATGAGTATGAGGAATATCAGGATGTGTATAAGAATTTCGCAGAGGTAGCGAAGCAGGAGGGCTTCCTCCAGATCAGTTCTTCCTTCTCCCTGATCTCTGAAATCGAGAAAGTGCATAGAGACCGCTTCCAGATGTTTGCCGATTACATGGAGCAGAACAGACTCTTTGTATCCGATGTGGAAACCGGATGGCTCTGCTTAAACTGCGGCCACATCCAGCGCGGCTTCGAGGCCCCGAAGGCCTGTCCGGTCTGCCATCATGAGCAGGGATATTTCGTCCGCGTGGAGCTCTCACCATTTCTCAAATAAAATACCTGTCGTAAACGGGAGTATAACTTCCTGAAGCGGGATTTTCTGACTCACGGTTTCACTGGTATATTTCTCGTTGCTGTATCAAAACTAAGGGATTTATTTGATTGCAGGCCGTACTGTGTTTATGATATACTGTAATCACTACCGCCCATACGGGCGTCTGCCAGAAGTCAGTCTGCCATCGTCTGATATTAGTTAGAAACAGAGAAAGGGAATCATGAATCAGAAAGCATTAAGAACGTTAGAATACGATAAAATTATAGCTCAGCTGGTGGAGTACGCTTCCTGTGAATCGGGAAAAGAACTCTGCCGCAAGCTGGTACCTTCCATCGACTACGATGAGATCGTCACCGCTCAGCGGGAAACTACCGACGCGGTGACCAGGGTACGCCAGAAAGGCGGCATTTCATTCGGAGGCGTCAAAGATATCCGCGCCTCCTTAAAACGGCTGGAGGTGGGGAGTTCACTCGGTATCGTGGAGCTTCTCTCCGTCAGCGCCTTACTTACTACCGCGGCCCGCGCCAAATCATATGGACGGCATGAGGATTCCGAGCTTCCGGAGGATTCGCTGGAACAGCTTTTTTCCGTACTGGAACCTCTGACCCCGGTAAATACGGAGATCAAGCGCTGCATCCTTTCCGAGGAAGAGGTCAGCGATGACGCCAGCCCGGGTCTTCACCACGTCCGGCGTTCCATGAAGAACATTCATGATAAGATTCACACGCAGCTGAATTCTATCCTGAATTCCAACAGAACTTACTTACAGGACGCAGTCATCACCATGCGTGACGGAAGATACTGTCTCCCCGTCAAATCCGAACACAAATCCAATGTCCCAGGCATGGTTCACGACCAGTCTGCCACCGGTTCCACTCTTTTCATCGAACCCATGGCAATCTTAAAGCTGAACAACGACCTGCGCGCTCTGGAAATACAGGAACAGAAGGAAATCGAGATGGTACTGGCCGATTTAAGCAATCAGCTGGTCCCGTATCAGGACGAATTGCTGGCCGATTTCCAGGTTCTCACAAAACTGGACTTCATTTTTGCAAAAGCGGCGCTCTCCCGGCACTATCAGGCCAGCGAGCCGCGTTTTAATAGGAAGGGCGTCATCCACATCAAGGATGGCCGCCATCCGCTTTTAGACCCGTCAAGGGTCGTTCCGATCACCGTGCATCTGGGAAGGGATTTTGATCTGCTGGTCGTCACAGGCCCCAACACGGGCGGTAAAACCGTCTCCTTGAAGACCGTCGGATTATTTACACTGATCGGACAGGCAGGCCTCCATATACCGGCTTTCGACGGCTCGGAGCTTTCCATTTTTGATGAAGTGTTTGCAGATATCGGAGATGAACAGAGTATTGAGCAGAGCCTCAGCACCTTCTCCGCCCACATGACCAATATCGTACAGATTCTCGGTCAGGCCGACAGCCGCTCACTCTGCCTTTTCGACGAGCTGGGGGCTGGAACGGATCCGACCGAGGGCGCGGCGCTTGCCATCGCTATCCTGTCATTTTTACACAACATGAAATGCCGTACCATGGCGACTACTCACTACAGCGAACTGAAGGTCTTTGCCCTGACCACGCCGGGCGTTGAAAACGCCTGCTGTGAATTCAATGTGGAGACGCTGCAGCCCACCTACCGTCTTCTGATCGGTGTCCCGGGCAAGAGCAACGCCTTCGCCATCTCATCGAAGCTGGGACTTCCTGATTATATTATCGAGGATGCGAAGACCAACCTGGAGGCCAAGGATGAAACCTTCGAGGATCTGCTTACCCATCTGGAACAAAACCGTGTTACCATCGAAAAGGAGCGCATTCAGATTGAGTCATACAAGATGGAGGTAGAGCAGCTGAAGGCCAGGCTGACGCAGAAGGAAGAGCGTCTTGACGAACGGCGTGACAAGATGATCCACGATGCCAGAGAAGAGGCTCAGCGGATTCTGCGTGATGCCAAGGATACCGCCGACCAGACGATCCGCCAGATCAACAAGCTGGCTTCCGAATCGGGTGTCGGAAAAGAGCTGGAAGCAGAGCGGGCCCGTATCCGCGGCAAATTAAAGGAAGTGGATTCCTCACTGTCCTTAAAGAACCAGGCAAAAGAGCCGCAAAAGTCCATCGATCCGAAAAAGCTGAAACTCGGCGACGGCGTGCGCGTTCTCAGTATGAACTTAAATGGAACGGTGAGTTCTCTTCCCAATCCCAAAGGGGATCTGTATGTACAGATGGGAATTCTCCGCTCTCTCGTCAATATAAGCGATCTGGAGCTGTTAAATGAGCAGTCCGTCTCAGGCCCGACTCTTGGAAGCGGCAACGGCAGGAAAAAGACAGGAAGCGGAAGCAGTTCTACCCGTATGTCCAAGTCTCTGTCCATCTCACCGGAGGTAAACCTGATCGGTATGACTACCGACGAGGCCATTCCGGAACTGGATAAGTACTTAGACGACGCCTACCTGGCGCACCTGCCTCAGGTTCGTGTCGTACATGGGCGAGGCACCGGGGCGCTCAAGAATGCGGTCCATAAGCACTTGAAAAAACTGAAATACGTCAAAGATTTCCGGCTGGGTGTATTCGGCGAAGGGGATTCCGGCGTAACGATCGTCACTTTTAAATAGGAATCTATTGCTGTTCCCGGCCCCGCCGTCCTTTGCTTCCCGGTCTGTCCCGGCCCCGGCTGGCTCATGCGGCCTTTCCTGTGACTTTGCAGGGTATTAGCAATTCTTAACGCG